>Ga0307513_10001191_pt1 | contig 37754 bp, 44 predicted proteins | sample 15_EM_MG_FD_202174 | JGI IMG/M metagenome (GOLD analysis project Ga0307513, IMG submission 202174) | Populus trichocarpa ectomycorrhiza microbial communities from riparian zone in the Pacific Northwest, United States - 15_EM | ecosystem: Host-associated > Plants > Roots > Unclassified | place...
CTATATGCGCTCCCTAGTTTAACGTTGGCCTGGCGTGCGACTGCCCGCGACTGTGTGATCCCGCAGCGCTTGCGGCGACCACATGCGCCCCCAAGCGGGTATCGCCCAAAATCAAATTTCCTGACGTTATCGGCAATCGCCTGATACAACTCATCCTCAGGCTCTCACGTTTGGCATGTTTGTCCGTATATATTCCACCGCCAATGAGACATAAATAAGGTGGTACAGAGGACATAATCATGTGGACTCATCCGCAACGTCCGCTACCGTCGCATTGCGGCTCACAGGTCTCGAACTCTCCGAATCGTCGACCTCCTCGATATATGCGCCTCGAGGCTGGTCGGTTCCTGAGCTCTTCTCCTTTTCTTTCCCCTTGCCCTTCTCCGGGGTCTTTGCCTTCTTCCCCTTCTTCTTCTTGGGGAGGTCCCATTCGTAAAGCGGGATGAACGAGTCGACCTAGTCAAACCGTATAAAGTCACTGGGTTCGCACGCATGAGAAAAACCGATACTCACAAAACCGACGTCGGCAAAAAGTTGAGGGAAGATCCAAATACCCGGCGGCGTAGCCAGTACAGTTATGATATAGAGTATCAACCGCACGATAGCGATTCCAAAGAAAACACCGATTAAAGCCAAGACCAGAATGCTGAGGTACCACACTCCCAATCTTAGCGTAGAGGGCCAGAGAGGGAACATGACACCGGCCAGCATGACGGCGACCATAGCGACACCACCGAGATACGTTGTCCATTGCGAACCCTCGTAAAACCACGCGAAGTGACCGTCCGTGGTGAAAATTTGTTGTTGGGAAAAATTGAGTTGTTTTGATGAGCCCTGGACTTGTTGGCGGTCCACTCGGAGGTAGAAGGCGTATGGGAGGGTCTGTTGGAGGACGGTTATGGCTTCAGCCTCGGTTGTTATTTTTGGCACGTTCTTGATGGAACTGTAGGCAGGTGACAGCAATGCTTTCACAGCGGCCTTGCCTATAAACACGTGGCGGGGGCGGAGCGTGCAATGGTCAGACACCATCATATGTTCGTGTAGCGGGGCGGTCAAGGTTAAGTAGGTGAGACATACCCTTGAAATAATCGATGCGTTTGCCATTGAGCACACCAGTCCTGTTCTTGATACCGGACTTGGTGCCCCGGAGGAAAGCAATCATGTTGACTATCTCTGGAGTCGCTTTACTCTGTTGCTCGGTGGTAGACATGACGTGCGTCACAAGCTTTGTTTCAGGTGATCAACGGTGTGGCTGGGGGGCCCAATCTAAATTCTTGGACACTGGTTAACGAGCGACACGAGACGGGTGGCAGCGGAGGTTGCTTACTCCGTTCGACGCGAGGTGTGAGGATATGGTGCCAGCAGATGAGTAGTGGGTGCGCTGGAGTTGAAACAAGAGTTGCCACCTGTACAGTATGCGATGGGGGCGGCTAACGTGGCAAGCTGTATATTTCTCACGATCGCAACACTCGCACTTTTCCATCATTAGACGCTAGGATACAGACATAGGGTAGTAGTACAAATAATCGTCGAGACTTATAACACGTGCTTAGTAGTTAAGACGATGGTCGGCGTTGTTATCTACGGGGTTACGGTTACCTAGGACAGAGAGTCAGTGAACGTGGAGTACATTGAGTTACAGTCAACAGCACCCACCACTGCCCATCGCGCGGTCACGGTGCATCTGAGCCTCACGCTCAAGGCTTTCAGCTTGAGCGAGTTCGTTGCTCTGCATGTTCAGATCGCGGGCCTCGCTGTATATGGGGACAGACGGTTAGGCCCAGGCGGAATTACGCAGTGAGTTGAACAAACGGACCGTTCTTTCTCGATTCCTTTGGCACGGAGGGAATCACTGCCAACCATTGTACCGATGGCAGTCTGTACCTTTCCACCAAATCTAGAGGGTTTTGAGTGAGGGTCCGGGCCTCCCGCCCCAGCGTTATGCGCCTCGTTGGGGTAAGGATGCTGAGAGGGAGTGATACCAAGTCCTGGACCGTTGTTCGCTCCTGGCTGGTCGTATCTCATGAGGTTGGGATCTGCGCCAGAACCGGGAAACTTTGGGTCATGGCGACCGGTGGTGGTGTTGTCAACAAAAGGTTCGTCCTTCTTCTGCAAAGAAGACCAACATTATTAGAGAGAAAAACAGAAGACAAGGAGTATGATGCCTACGTGAGACTTTCCGAAAAGTGGCATGTTAAATGTAGGGGATGGTTGGGTTGGAAATGTCTCAGTCGAGGACACCTGCCTCTTATACAGGGCCCCGCGGAGCATGGGCGGAGCGGCGGCAAATTTGACCGGTGACGTCGACTGTGACAGGACCTTAGTTGACCCCGCTGAATGACGCACTCAACCCCAGAGACCCACCTGTGATGCCTGCCTTGTCGACGTCAGTCCCCACCATAAACCTTGTGATCTGGGGGCGGGAGGGCCACGAGGACGGCAGTACGCAGTAGCTGCGGCTGAGAGCTATGGAGCGTTCATCACCACGACAAGCAGTTCGCGGAACAGTAGGCCGGAAGGTATCTCAACCTGGGTAGATTGCGCACTCCATGCCTCCACTCGGATGCAGTGCACCCCGTTGGGTTTTTAGGCGCGTCGCCCGCGCGAACGAGAACGGGGGTTTTCAACACAACCAGAGCGTATTTGTCTTCGTACGCGATGTGTATCATGTCCCCGAGATTTTAAGCTTCAAGCCGGGTCTTTAGAGCGTAGTAATTCGAAGTCAAGGCCACTATATCCTCCGAAATTACGCTCACCGGCGCAAACTGCCGATCACAATCACCCCGACAGCTGGCCGAGCGCCACCTGCGTCACAACTCTGACCCCACCACTGTTCATGGCCGAGCCTCTGCAGGATCATCCTCCGAAAGACGTCCGGGTTGACGGCGAGGGGCTCGACGTCTCCAGCCATGATCCCTCAACACCTCCGGAAGCGGAAACGGGATCCAAACACGAAACACACCCAGATCCGGAAGCCCAGAACATGGTCATCGAGTCTTTACGTTCCCAAATCCAAGATCTTTTCTCCCAGGTTACCCAATTGAACGGCAAACTTGTTGGCTCGTACGACCGAGTGTCTCAACTCGAGGACCAACTCCACGACTCGTCGAACGAACTGCGTTCGGCATCCGTAAAGATCTCGCAGTTGGAGCTCGAACGTTCTCAACACCTATCTGCTCTCAACTCTGGATTGCTGATAGAACGGACCCATGTCACTGCCGAGCTCACTCGGTTGATGGAGAAGGCCACAGAGGAGGCAGCCCGGCGCGGAAAAGCCGAATCCGCCAGGGCTGAGATCGAGAAGGAGTTGGATGACCTCAGTGCTGGCCTCTTCGGTCAGGCAAATACTATGGTTGCCGAAGCTCGCTTGGCGAGGGCAGCTAGCGAAAGGAAGGTTGAGGAAACCGAAAGGGCGTTGAAGGGGACAGAGGAAGCAATCGCGAATATGCAACTCCATATGCAAGCGCTTCACGAGGAGAAGGAGGAGGCACTTCGCCAGGTCGAAGATATGCGAGTTACTGTTGGCAAGGGGAAGTGGACCAGAAGAGACAGTTCTATCCCCGCCATTGTTCCTCGTCATATTCTCAGTTATACCTCTCAATACCAAGATTTCCTCAGCTTCGTGGCCCACATCCGTGAACTTCGCCAGAAGTCTAGTATTCTACCCCTCATCACCACTGTTAACCATGCCTGGTTGGCGCGTCTGCAGCTGGAGGACTCGTGAGTGTCGTTCTCATCGAACAGGTTGCAACTTGTCTGACCCTTCAGTCATCCAGGGATCCCACCGTTCGCCTCGAACTTTCCTCTTCAATCAACTGGATGAACAGGAGATCAGTCCTCCTCGCTATCCAACAGGGTCAACTTGACGTCGAACCCGTGTCGTCCGAAACGTTCCTGCAAGAGCACGCTGCCACCCAATCCGGGATCTCTGGTCTGGGGACCGGGTCCAGTATCATTTGTGGTCTCTGTGGTGCCTTCATCATGCACGATTCCTCAAAATCTCCCGTCGGGGTGTTCCAACGCCAACTCAACCTCCCCACGAATACCTGGTCCACTTCATTATTCATGGGTCGCCAAAATTCAAGGTCGACAACACCATCACAATCATCTGGAAGTATTCCCACGCCGACAACGGTCTACATATTTAGGCTTTCCGCGGACCCGTACAGTACCCCACGATCGGGTGGGTCCCGACCTATGTATCCCCTTTGCACCTCGGGTTGGTGCTTGAACAGACTAAGAACTACTTGCAACCTGTGGGCATTTGTGAGGACAGGCATCATGGAGAAGGTATGGGATGAAGCCAGCCCTGTTGCTAGTCGGAGGACGTCGACGGCGGAGACTTCGAGTCAATTGGAGTCTGAGAAACAACAAGAGAATTCAACCCCTCTTCCCTCGGCACCACCGCCGCGAGGACGCTTTGGCAAATTATGGGAACGAGCTTCGTCACTTAGAGTCGGGGTTGTCGAGAAAATACCTACAACGGAGCCAGAAAAGGATAGGAAGAACGAGGAGGACGCGAAGAAACTGCCCTCTCCTCCCCCAGAACCCGAAGAACCCCCTCCCAAACGGCCTGTCCCCCCCCTCCCGCCAGCCAGAACCCAGACGTCTGATCTCCTTCAGTCGCCTCCCCCCAATCAAAGCCAAGCCGAGGCACCTGAACCACCCACCGAGGAACCAGCTCAACCACAAGGCGATAGCATCCTCTTCGTGCACGATCAACATGATCACCCACAGCCCGTGGAACCCTCACCTGAGCCAAGCACCTCTCCAGTCAAACCCTCTGAACCGGAAAGGCTCGAGCCGGTTGTTGAGAAACCAAAGCCACCTGTCCTACCTCCAAGAGCCCCGCGGCATCCACCGGCCGACATCGTTCGTCCTGGAACACCCTCTGCGGTCCCACTTCCGGACTCTCTACCGTCAACGCCTACTACTACGACCAGGTCGGAACACCGTACAAGTCTGCCTCTCACATCTGCGACACCGGTCCCCGGCCGACCCTCCTCACCTGCTCCAGGACCAGGGGGTGCACCCCCACCGATCCCGCGCCGTGCTCCTGCCCGTGTACGCCCAGTTTCCCTCCGTTCGTCTACACCTCTCAATCAACCTCCCGTCGACCAATCTGAGGAGAGGGAGGGAGGGACCAAGGAACTTGTCACTGATCCCTCAATTACGCTCGATGAACCCGCGAATCCAATTATCGAAGGGATTGCATCGCCTCCCGTCATTGACATGGTCAGCAGACCAGAACCTGAAATTATCAAACCCATTTTCACCACGAAGAGCGAGCCCCAGAAACCTGATGCTGAGGTCACTCAGGTTGTCGAAGTATCCGACCCGATCACTACTGCCGAGGGGATTGCCGCTTCACCAGATGATGATGCCCAGCATACCAGTGGGCTCATCAACAATCAGAATCTGGTGGGCGACAAATCATGGGAGGAGAAAACTTGGAAAGAAGTTGTGCGGCTGAGAGAGGAGATGTTTTACGCTCGCATGGGCATTATCCGATGATACGTGGACACTTTTTTCCGCTTTCAAATCCTCTTACGTCTTCGATGGACTCTATTTGTCACATCCCGAGGTTGTAAATTTAACTCGGTTCCTTGCATGAGCTTCCCTGATAGAGCCTCCGGGTGTGCACGTACTCCCACGATTCCTATTGCAATGTGTGTCCTGGGTTCAGTGTATTACGATCTCGCCCTCGCCTCGCGGAACTTGGAATGCCGTCAGGTAAGTATCCAACACCCCATCAGTAACCTCGAAGGCGTTATCTCCATCGCAACTTCCCGATTCTACATCTCTCTTGGATTTCCGACCTCTCACGCGTTCACGGATCGCATCCCTGTTTTCGCTGATGGCGAGGTAGACTAATACCCAGCGACCCCCCTCTCGTTCAACGATCTCCTTGACTTCGTCACGGTCCGTCTTTCTGGCGAAGGAATAATCGAGGACTATCGTCAGAGGTCGTTGTGGTACCGGAGGATCTACTCCGCCTAAAGCCTGCGACCCGTTCTTCAGCAACCGAACGAACAACTTGTCGAGTTCATCCGAAGCCTCGGATTGATATTCCGAGTATTTTTCGGGCGGGTAATCGATACCGTATCTCCCGTGGTGGTTCCAGATGTACTCGTCGATCGACAAGCGGACGTACTCGCGCTCTTGAAACGGCCGAGGCAGATCTCGTCGGTTGTTCACGGATGTAGGTCCAGTTATAGCGTCCTGACGTGGAGAACCGGCGTTAATGCTTGTTGCCCCACGATCTGTGAAAGTGATTACATCAGGGGTGGCTGTTTATTGATACGAGGGTGTGATGTACCAACCTATCAGGATTGGCTCGCTCCCGGGACCGGTCCGGGACTTTTCGTTATCCCCTTTGGTTGGTCTGGAACCTCAGGGTGAAGTCAAGGAAACGGATGGAGCAAAGGTGGGGGGATGGAGACATAACGGATACCAGTCGAAGTTGTGTGGGCTGCAAGGTAAAACTAATCCAAGCCACAAACACACCGAAGCGAGATGGAACACGTTACCTCGCATACACGATATTTTTCAATTTACAGATAGATTTCGCGAGAGTGGATTTCCCGGAACCGGAGATTCCGCAGGTCATCAGGACGATTGTTGTCGTGTCATCCGGGGCAGCGGGGATCAACTGCGCGAGGACCTGGGATGGTATTTCCTCCATGAAAGGCGGAGAAGTATTAAAAAACTGTGAGGGTTACAAAGTGACTCGTGCCATCTGCCAGTCCTCGTGACGATGATCTTCGATGGAGCGCGTTGAAATGGTGGCGATGCGCTAGACCCGAGGGATACTTCCGCCGCTGATCTCCATCTCAAAACACACAGTCGTCTAGTATTGGTTCTTTTCAAACGACGGGGGCCAAGTGTTGTTGCTGTTATGATAGCGTTGGACAGCTTGTGGAGCTACCCCTATTTTACCACTCGGAAATATATGGAACTTCCAGTGGTGCGCGAGTTGGCCCGGGTTGGCCGAGAATACAACGCTCGAAGAGATTCGCTAAAATCAGATGCATTCGAATGTTTGTTTCCCCCCGCGATGGCGGCGGCCAGACCAGGCACATCTGATCAACCAATTCGTGGTCGTGTAAAATCTCGGCCTCTCGCTTTCCCCACCAAGGCACACCAGCGACGCCGCTGATCCGCCACATTCTTCAGAACCCCAGAAACTACTGAACAAACGCGAAATTTGGTTCAATGATACCCGTGGAATTGAGTTTGTGTTCTTACAGCGTCGCCATTAACTGCGAGAGCATTTGAGCGGGCTTGCGGAAAAAGCCACAGGCTTCCTTTGAATATGCCGAACGGGAGGTGTGTACAAAGAGATCAGGAACCAGTTTCGACATACACTGGGTATAGTTTCAATGTTTGTATGTGCCAATCTTCTTGACAAAAGCACTACTGAACACAAACTGGGGTTTTCAAGAGGTACCCAACGCGATCGAATCGAATACTTTCTATAGTCGATGCGTTAAAATTTGCACAGAAAATTGAACAAGGCACCACCCTAGATTTACGACACCCCCGATTTTACGTGATGTATGGGTGCAGTTGATGGTAACAGTATTGAGCCGCCGTTGTCCCTCCCGAGTGAAGATATCTCCCCATTATTGCAACCGAGAGGCACCAGTGTGACTGACGGATGCCTTCCACCTATCGGGTAGGTTTTGTTGTTCCGCTAGGATCATACCGAGAATTATCGGGGCGAGAATTTCGAGAAAGCCCGGATGAATGGGCTGCGCTTCCGTTCATCGGCAATAGTCATGTATGAATCAGCTGCGGTGATGTCCTCGCAGAAGGGGTCCCACCTCGCCGGACAATTTCGCTAGCCATATGGCTTCACTTGGAGGCGGAAGGGCCAATGGTCAATGGTGGCGGTGGTCAAGATGGACGTCGAAGTTCGGGGGCCGTCCCCGCGACATCTTGGATGATGGTGAGCCCACGTTGGGCCGATTGCCGTCGCTCTGATTATGGGAAGATGAGGACGGGGACGAGGATACGTATTGTCAAAGGCAGGGGCCATGGAACGGGACAACATCAGTTCTGGCAGTTTCCGTTCAACGTGGGTAAAATCTGCGGTTCAGTTGTGAGGGTCCTGACCCACCCGCCAGACCTGCAGTGTCGACTGACCAGTGCCAGGTATCAGCGTCGCTGTCCACACCTCCGGAGCCTCTATTAGTAGTGGGTGCTGTCTCGTTCGGCTCGTTGACGTTCTCCAATTGGACACCTCCCGACGGAGGCTTAGTTTTTTTATAACGGGGACACGACGCGTTTTGCCACTTCTCCGCTTCAGGTACGCCTGCGGGTATATCAGCACACCCCCGCCATAATTTGGGGATCTGAACGCACCGCACTAACGTAAGTGATCGTCGATCACACGTCGAGAAGTACTGCTACGGCAGGTTTTCATCCATTTTCCAGTCCCATCCAGACTGATTTGCGAATTCTTGATGGTTAGGTATGATTTGCGCGTCTGATCTTATGTCAATCAACGGATTCATGTGTGCCGGACTGTCGTTGAACTTCGACAAACATACCAGATGTCGATGTCCTTCGCATCTACTTAGGACCACTAGGCCCGCTCCCTTCCCTCCCTCTCCATATCCAGTAAGGGTTCTTACCGGCCAGGCCCTCAATTTCCGTTTACCAAATTCACCAGGCCAATTCACCCCCGCCTTTGGGATTTCATAGAGGCTGGAGTGTTTCTTTTGTGCGGTTTGCATATCAAACCCGGGGTGGGTAATTTATATGTGTGAATCACAAGACGAGGGAGGAGGGGCACGCTGCGAGTTTTACCTACTCTACAGAAGGAGTTGGATGACCACCAGAAAAAAAGGAAAGAACGAGAGAAAGGATATCAGCGACCTGGCAACCAGCGAAGATGTCCGAGTTGGACCAGTGTATGAACCAGATCGGGTTAAATCACCCAGATAACACCCTTAATGGTCGGAGATGGACTCCTTGGCACCCTTCTCGTCGGTGGCGTCGGTGGTGTGACGTCCACGAGCGTGGATCTCGTCAACAACCTCCTCACCATCAAACAAGGCGGCAGTCTCCTCCAGGCTGAGGCCTTTTGTTTCGATGATGAAGATGAAACAGAAGACCAGCTCGAAGGCGAGCCAGCAGCAGTAGACAATCTGTGATGGAAAGGAAGGTGAGAAGCGCTGTTCGTACGCCATGTAAACGAAGGGGGGCTCACGTAGTATCTCCAGCCAATCTTACGAAGAGCGACAGGGTTGACGTATTGGTTGAAGATGAGGGCGAGGGAGACGATAAAGTTGAAGACGGTGTAGCCCTTGGCACGGAGGGGGTAGGGGAGAATCTCGAGAGTGTAGGACACAATCAAGGGGGTGAAGGCAATGTCGTACGAAGCGTAGAACAGGAAGATGAAGGCAATGACGGCGTGAGCGGCGGAATCGCTCTGGGTGATGGCGTAACGAGCAGAACAGATAGTTTGGAGGGTAAAGAAGAGTAACATGCCAATGCAAGAGGAAATGAAAAGGATCCTTCGTCCGATACGTTCGACCAGCGCGGCGGCAGCAACAGCCCATGCTAAGTTCCAGATTTGGAGGATGCCGTTGATAAGGAGTTGAATCGTCGCATCGGTGATGCCAATGGTGTTGAATACTTCGGTGAGGTAGTAGGAGACGAGGCCATTTCCGGACCATTGGGAGAACCAAGCGAGAGCGAGGATAATCGTCAAACGCTTACGGTTACCGGGGGTCTTGATCAGGGACGTCCAACCAACGGAAGCAGCAACGGCCCTGTCGAGATCGATGGTGGCCTTGATTTCTTTGTATTCGAACTGAACGAGCCGATCCTCTTTGTTTCCATCGGAGTGGTAGTAAGCCAAGACTTGAAGAGCTTCATCATCCCTGCCCTTGCTAACATACCAACGAGGGGATTCGGGGCCGAACCAGAGGAGAGCAAGTTGAAGGACGGAGGGGACACCCTGGAGGGCGGATGGAATCCTCCAAGACCAAGAGGAGTTGATCTTGAACGTGCCGAAGGTACTCCAAGCGGCAACAATAGCACCGGAGTACCAGAGGGAGTTGTAAAGGGATGTCAAAGGAGCGCGGTATGGGGGATAGGCCAATTCTGTGACCAACATGGCGGCGCCATTTTGGGCGAAGGTGAGACCGAAACCGATGAGAAAACGGGCGCCAATGAACATCCCAACGCTCTGGGAGGCGGTTTGGATGACGGTAGCAATGACCTGCCGAGATTCATGGCTAGTCAATGATCGGCCCTTTCAGCGTAAGAATGATCGGGGGTGGACACACCATGATGGCGGCGCCAAACAGGACTGCGGCACGACGACCGATTCCGTCAGAGAGGTAGGGAGCGAATGGCAGCCCGACCAAAGCACCGATGTTTTGAATGGCGTTCAGCAGACCCAACATGGAACTCCCGGGGTGGTTGAAGGCGCTCTGCCACTGGGGAAGCGACTGGAGACCGTTCATCATGCTTCCGTCGAAGCCATTGGTCGAGGAGGTGATGAGCAGGAGGGTAATCCATGCGTTAAGTATTATAATCCTGTGATAGAGAATTGAAAAATTAACAAGGGGTGAGATGAGTCAAGGGTGATAAGTACCGCTTGTTGTTACGCCAAGTCCTGTTCGGATCCAGCAAATGGGCGTAACCCGCAGAACCATCGACGGCAACCGCACCAGCGCCCATTTCGCGTTTACGGGAAGAATAAAACGAAAGAAGGGTGGCTGGGGCAAGTGGTTGGTTGAACGAAGGAGGAAAAGAACGAGAAGCCCGGGTTTTATGTGGGTGGGCCAAGTCCGAAGGTGGAGAGAGCGGTTCGCTAGTTGCAAATGTCCGCCACATGCAACACCATTGTATCCGATCGGTCGGGACGGGTAGTCACCTGATTTCTCTGGTATCCTGTCAACTTCTTCAGGGGTCCCCTCATGCTGCTGGTCATCTGCGCGCCCGCCCTGCCTCGCACACCTCTGATTTTGCCTCATGAGTTTCGCCCCATTCTGCTGAAGATATCCTGCCATCTGTCCGACCAAGGAATTGGTACCGGTTAATCAATTAGTGAAACCCGCATCACCGCCCAACGCCCTCTCTTCCTTCTTCCCATTCACTCTCGTCGCTTATCTGCCTGCAGCCGCCCGTCCGCCCATTCAGCAAATCCACAGACACTTGGATTATTCACTGAGATATCCACATTTTCACTATATAAAGCCCGAACCCAGTGATAACCCCACCACTGCTCCTATGAATGGCCTGATCCCTCTGGCTGATCATCAGAACTGATCGAGGCTTGCGGTATCGAGTCTAACACAACAGCCTTCCTCCTCCGTCCAAACGTGACTCCCCAACTGGTAGCCAGACTCGCCAGTCGACTTCCCGCTCCAGATGTACTTGTTTCGTCCCTAATGTCAGTGTTACCCTGGGCATTAGTCGCGTGTGAAACCGCGGTCGTTGTACCACTGGTCACGGGGAAGGTACGGGCCACCGAGTACGACGACATCGTCCTCCGTCTGTGGTGTTGTTTAAGGAGACTTGACATCCCATCGGATGGTGACTCCTCTGGCATTGAGGTCTCCCCGGCCGGTCGCACTACAGGTAGATCCCCGGACAATCCACCAGCGGTTATCGGTGACCCCGTGATCGCCGTCGTTGGGGTGGCTTTACCTGTGACCGATCCACCCGGTTTTCTTCCGATTGACATGCGTGAGGTGATCGAAACCTTCGAGGACCGCGAGCCTGGTCGCAGGGGAGATGGTAGTTGTTGTGGGCTACTCTGGAACGGCATCACGATCGGTGGGGGAGAAGGCGAAACCGTATCAACGATCTCCAACTGCACTTGCTCCTGCTGCTCTTCTAACTCCACTTCTGGCTCACCACCATCTACTGTGACTTCCGGGAACGGCTGTTCGGTCCCTGGCGTTGGCGTCGCCATCGGGTCCGGCGTGACCTCAGCCTGTGCCTGGGCCAGAAGCCGCGAAAGTGAAGAAGGACCAGCTGAGAGAGCTGAGTTTGCCCGAGATCTCGCCGGGAACGGTCGGGGTGTCGTAAACGATTCTTCAACCTCAGGCTCCGCTGGTACGGGTAACGGCTCTTCTACGACCACTGGCTTGGATTCGGTCTCGATCGTTGGGGAGGTAACTCGTCTAGAGTATGCTCGCTTCTTGGAGGCTTGGGTCTGGGTCTGCTGGGTCCAGTCTTCGACCTCAAGGATATAATACTTTACTCCGTCACCGAGCCGGTATGGGTTGCTCAACGGATCCTGGAATACCCGTTAAGTAAGTTGACATCTTGTCCGGATCAACAGACATACCCTGTGGTCGACTACACGTTCTGTGATGAGAGTGATCCGCGCCACAATCCATTCTCTCGTCTTCAATTGTTCAGCCAAATGTCCCGTGGCCTTGAGGAAGTAGTGTGGGAAGGAGACTAGAACCATCACAGTAAATTTTCGGCGACCATCGCCATCTCAGTCTGTTCCGGACACACCATTGAACGCCGCCCATGGCTTTGATTCCGAATTTTTAGTAGGCAGAAACAGAGCCAGATCACCCTTGGTGAAATTCCTGAACGAAATCTTTCCCTTAGCGCGATCGCGATACTCCTTGCATTGCTTTTGCCACTTTCGTATCGTCGACCCTGCCTTGTTCACCACATCCAATAGGTGGTCGTGATCAACCGCTCTAAGGACTTCGAGCGCAGCTTGTGGGTCTGATGGATCTATCGGCAAGGGCTCGTCCTGTAGTCCAAGAACGGCGTGTCGTGGATGTGGGACGATAATCGAATCAGCAGCATTGACGACCGATTGCGGTTTTCCGGACGCTGGATGAGAGCCCAAGGTTAACGCAGTCGCAACGGCCTTAACATGTGAATCTCGGAACTGGATGGCGGCATCCAGGAGTTGGGCAATCAAACGATCGTTCTCCTCGATCCTCTGTTCGTATCCGGATTGGGAGGCACGACCGTCACGGAGATCAGCCCGCAACGCCGCCTCCGCGTGTTTTGTTTCCCGGAGCTCGCGTTGAATCCGCTGAAGCTCCTCACGCAACGCCTTAGCATCTGCGAGAGCAACCTCCGCCTGACTACGCGCATCCTTGAACTTCTTCTCTGAGGTCTCGACCGCCGCCTTGTACTCCGAAAATTGGTGCTCCAATACGGCTCGGTCGCCATCAGCCTCGGCGATATGGTCGCGTATGATCCGATCGTGTTCGGATGCCTGAGCACGGAGCAAGCGGTCTTTCTCCTTCTTCGCCTCCTCGAGGGCTCTACGCATCCCCTCGCTCTCCGAATATACCGATTCGATTTGCGTCTTGAGATCCTCGCCTTTGGAACGAGCCTCTTCAAGATTCCGTAACGTGGTTGTCTGGTCCTCGAGTAGGGTAGCAATCCGGAGTGCGTGTCGTTCCTCAAGGACCTTGACATCCTGATATTCCGCCTCCACCTGCGACAACTCCTGTATGGCCTTATCGGCTCGTCTGGCTTGGTCAGTCGCGTCGGCAAGTGCATCAGCCAGAGTAGACCGCTGCTTCTTGGTATCTTCCAACAACTCAGCATTCCGGGCTTCCAGGATCCGACGAGTTTCGGCGTCGCTGCTTATCTGAGCATGGGCGGCCCGTAATTCCCGTTCCAGGGTACTGGTGCGTTCCGCAGTTGTGTCGGTGACGGACTCTGCTCCCTGGAGCGCAGAACGCAGATTCGCAGCCTCGGCTGTCAGCGAATCCCGCTCTGCTTGGAAGCCCGCGGCCTGCTCTGCGTTGGTCTGTTGAAGAGCTTTGAATTGCTCCGCGAGCTCCTCGTAAGCTTCCTCAGTCGCTGTTATGCGCGGACAATCAGTAAGCCGATCAACGGTCACAAGGGATGAATAACATACATCGTCTTCGGTGTGATTCCAGCCAAGAAGCGGACAGCACTACCCAATGAATGTCGTTCGGTGGTTAAATCGAGACTATTGAATTACCGTACTCACGTGATCTCTCGGCAATCCGGTCAAAACCCGACTCGATGCCGTCCATCTTTCCGATCAGCCTTTCGAGGGACACCCGAGCTTCCTCGATGGAACCCATAGCAGCGGTATCGCCAGTGGATTTTGCGAAGTGTTCAAGGTCGCTCAATACTCCAATCAAATCTGTGTTCAACGCGGAATTGTTAGCAGGAAGGAAACCGCGAAACCACAACGTAGAACAATACCATCGACGTCAACTCGTTCGAGAGAATAGGGAGGATCTGTGACACGGCCTGGGGTGAAATCGATTGTGGGTACCGCATCGTCCATCCCCTTGATATCAAACGGTAGTTGGCCGTGCATTTCACCGCGATACACTTGGCGTCTCTTGCGTTCGGCAGTTCTATATACCAGAATGAGTGAGATTCAGTCATCTTACGGTGCCGCCTGGACCTACGATAGCTTGGCCATGACCTCGAGAATGCTTTGAGCCCTCTGGTAAAAGAACCGGGCTACAAGCTCAATTAGGAGGTCAGAACGGTGACAGCAGGGACTGACAACTCACAAAACTCCTTTCTCCGGACGATTTCGACGATCGTGGCACCGTACGCATACAGCATGTTGTGTAACCGTTGGATATGCGAGAAGCTCGTCTTCGCCCGGAAACTTGCTTGCAACGACGAGAGAGCTGGTGGCAGTTGTACAAGATCGTCGTTTAGTGTGCTTATTTGGCGCAGAGCTCTTATGCATCGTTCGGTATAGGAGTTCTGTCGCCCCGAATAAATTCGGAGAATGTTCAGGAAAGGGTGACCGAGAAAACGATGAGTGCTGACCTTCAGCGAAGCTATACAAACGACATCGTTTCTCAGCAACGCGTCTAGCTGACGTAGGTCTACTGGGATCAGCCATGCACGCTCTGCTAAAAAATGATATTCGTAACCATACCTTGCAACAATCGATCAGCGTCAGCATTTGGGCCTGCAAAGCGGTCAGTACCATCTCTAGCCACAAGACATCTGCCCCCTTACTCTCCAAATTCGCAGCCGCATCCGTGATCTTCTCAAACGTTTCCTGGGACCGCCTCCAGCATACATCCGATTCGCTGATGACCCTGCACACGTTTTGAGCAGGATGCCGTAAAGTTCAAAAAAGAACGAGTGTACCCCATAGCTGATGCAGCAACACGAACTTCATCTGTTCCGTGGTTGAGCCTTGTAACGGCCTCTTCCACCTGGATGAACTTCGATCGAAGGTCTCCGTGCGTCCTCGCACATGTCTCGGCCACCTGCTTCATCTTCACGTTGGAGACATAATCTCCCAACGTCCGCGCCTTCTCGCCCGCTTCGACAGCCTTCCTAGTAGCCGGGGACATGAACTCCGCGTGGATTTTGATGCGTCCGATGATCTCCAAGTCCGCGTCTACGCCGGCCAGCAGCGTTTCCTGTTTCTCTAGATCCTTCTGCGCGCTCTGCGATATCCCCTCGAATACGTCCATTATCGCGAGGACGTTGAGGTCGAGGCTAGTGGACGCTATCCGCAAGGCCTCGTGCTGGTAGCGTAGAGTATTCAACGTGTTGTTCACATGTTCCTTGTGGATATGCGCAGTCCTCAGGTATGTTGTGGCAAGTTGGGAGGGCCTGAAAGGCGGAGTGGCGTCAATCGCCTCTTTGTGGAGGTCAGCGGAAATGCATGGATCAGTCCTAGCACGCTCACCATCGATTGGCGGGTCTAGTGGAGGGTTAACATGGAGCTCTTGCAGCACACGATCGAAGTCAATGTCGAGGTATCGTTTGTTGTACACATAAATAGTCTGTTAGAGTAGGTCACAATCATTCAGGAGTAGCTCGTGGGACGGGTTAGGGGGGGACACGCACCTGGTCGTGAGCACCTGCAAGCTCTCTAACATTCTCACTCCTCAGGCGTCGCCCATCGGACAAATAAGCAAGGACCGAATCTTGATCGACACCGGTTTCCTGCTGTAGAAACAACTCGAGACTTCCTAGCCTACAAAACGGGATGAGGTTCACGGAGAATTCGCGGTCAGGAGTTGTTGCGGATTACCGCTCAATATCCCATAGAGACGCATTGACCTTCAAGGCAACGAGCGGTGAGCCCGGACCCTTACTGTTTGGATACCGTAGCGCACCTGAAAGACTTGGCCGTCCTCTGCACGGCATATATGAAGCATGTGGAAGAGGTGTGGGGGAGAATGGTGGATCGGCTTAGGAAATGTGGTCAGCCACACTAATGCGGAAATGTTCACCACCCACAAGCCACGTGCCCCGCTCTTCCGGGAGAAGACTCCGGATCGATCATCCGCTCGCGGGTTGGCCCTGGGCGAACCCCCTCTCTTGTCCAGGCAAACTATCGACCCAAATATCAGCCCTGGCACATCACCTCTGACCGTACATTCCTGCTCAAGTGGTGGCCGATGGCAGCCAGACGAAGCTCACCCTTCTCGGCCTTATGAAAGGGGCACAATACCGGGATTGCGTCACGGGAGGTTGCGCTCCCATCTCTGCGGTACCACCCATAGCTGGCTTCCCTTAATGGGGAACCCAGGTTAGGGACTTCGTCTCAGAATTCATCTCGCAGGTGTTGTTTTCCGGTCGGCTTTAGTGCGATGTCACGGCGACCAGCAGTCAAGCTGTTCATCTCACACCTCGCCTTTCAAGCTCCGTGACGTCCATACCGCTGTCATCTTTCATCTGGACTTGTGCGGGTAAGGTTGCCCCACCAACGACCACGATGCTACATATGGCGTGAGGACAACAAAGTCGATCCACGCAGGTCCTCCCCGGGTTCTGGTATGGCTTCCGGTTTACCCGACGACAGTCACCCATCAACATTGTGTCAGCCATTCACGATATTAATGATGCTTTTTCTCACAACCCTATCCCAGCAACTTGAAACACCAGATGGGCAGAGCACCGAATCTCTGGAACGCGATATGATCCCCCATTCGACAACTTTAAGCCACCTGAATTCGACTCGATGAAAAACGCAGATCGTCTTTATCCCACCCCACGTGCGTCACTGCTTGACCCCGTCAACCCCCAACCGGTGGAGTGACCCCGCCTCTCGGTTTGCCAATGCACATGAATGATCCAGGGTCACCACGACGTCATACCGTACGCTCGTTCTTTTCGACCTGCCACTCTCCAATTGACCGTTCATTCCTTCTCCATTTGGTGTTTCGATATCATTGGTAATATCTATGTATATTGTCCCTTACTCGAGTCCAGATTCACTTCTGCATTAAATAACAAGGCACGCATCTTCTCCGGCCATTCCGTACCCCTGGGTTGTCAAACTACCGAGCAGAAATACCGGATTCCACTCCACGGAGGGTTAAGGGAGTTTTCGATACCTGACTGATTCGGCCATTTTAGAGACCTCTGGGAAAGGTCGATACGCTACCCTTCGGGCTTTTGCCCTTGCCGCGTGCGTCGCAAGAGAGTTGGAATTACTGCACCTCCGGAGAAACTTGTTGCGATGGTCGATGAGGAGCAATCGTAAACCCTGGCTTTTCTCATTCCGATCGCGATACACGGCATTCGGTCCGTGGTAACGCACCCTGCATCGTAGATATTGCATATGATGGGACCGTTTATGGACCGGGGCAAACGTTGAGATTCGCGGTCCGCGTGCGTCCAGCTGCCCAAGAAATGTCGCAAACGGACGTTAACCCCATGCATAGGCAGCCGCACGCAATCGGTGGGTCGATATCATATTCATATGGCTGGTGTTCATTGATCTGACCAAGCATGGTACCTACAGCCCTTACGTTGCGGGTTTCGCCAAGGCAAGGGATTGTGCCCGTGTGGGTGTGTCTCGTGTTATTCTCGTGCTTTGGTTCCTGGGATGGTCTCCGGAGGTCAAGGAAAAGATCCTCTTCCTGTTTGGCGGTAGTACCCCGGTATTCGTCTGTTCAGTGCTAGCCTAATATCACTTGCTAAGCATACATCAAAATTATCGGTAGATTAGAACCAATACCGGCCAGACGACAGTATTTGAGACTACCTTCACGAGGGTCTCATTCGAGCCTTCTTGTGGTAGCGGGGCCAACTACGTTACTGCTATTGAGCCCGACCACTTTCACGGGAGCCTTACCAAAACAGGGGTAACCTGGCTTGACTACGTCTCCCCAAACACTACACCGCGGACATCATATGATTGTGTATCCCCGTGGGGTCGTTGCAGTAAGGTTCATCAATGACGTGCCTTCGGGAAACAGCGCATTTCCCGCGGCCGTCCTCAACCTCTTGCGAGAAACCATCGCGCTCAGCGAACTGGCGATCGAGGTGCAATTCCTCCACAGCACACGGTTGTGAACTCGGTGATTTGTTATAATGATAAAACTTGGGTAGTTCCAGAACTGGATGAACTGCCACTATTTATTACACTCCTGTCGGGGTATACCCCAAAACAATCTATCAAAAACAAGGAGGGCGACCGAACTGAGACGCTACCGATAACACCTACAGGCCGTTGCGGAACGTGCATGAGTGCTAAGTAAAATTTACCAATATTTAAGTTTCAGAGGCAAACTGGACAGATAACGATACGACAAGACGAAATAACTAGACGACGGACAACGACGGGAACAGCCAAGCTCTTCAGTAAGATGGCCTCCGAGACTTGAATTCGTCCGTGACGCCTTGGGACTCAACGTCGAAGTTTTCTCCTTGGGGCTTTGCTCCATCATCGTACTCCATGAATGATTGCTGGGGTCGAGCATCGCCCGGGAATGTGTCCATCTGTAATCAAAAGTGAGTTACTTCACAACGATTCAAAGAATGTGTAGTTACTTGAACGTGGACACTCTCCGTCTTCTTGTGGACGGCCAGCGAACGCTGACCATTACCGCTCCTGAAGGCAAGGGTCGATCCTTGAGTGGAACTTCGAGACAGTCATTCGCGAGTACAGACAAACAGGGACAAAACTCACACAAATACCTCGGCTCCTTCAGATGAGTAATTATGTAGTCTGCGGACGATTCGGGACGCTGCGACCTAACGGGGAGTGAGCCACTGAGGAAGGCAATTAGCGGGAAACCGCACCGTAGACACCATGGCTGCCGGAACGTTGCCAATGATGGACATGACGGCATTGAGGTCAAGTACCATGAAGATGGTTGCGAGTAGATTGGCCAAAAACCTGTGGTGCTGTCAAAACCAGTTCCAATTGGATGACAGTGCTCCACGCACGCTACCAGGAAGTAGATCAAGCCGTCCCCAAAGATCAGGGTGATCAGCCTGGAACGACCTCCGCTAGGGAATGCCAGTTTCCATGCGGTGAGACATAAAACGATGAAATCGAAAGCCATTCCATAGATGAAGGAGGCGGCGAGGATCTTGTTGTTCGTATAGATAATCGCGCACCCTCCTTGGGCCCACTCTGCCTTCAACAACACGCCTGAAGCAACCCGATTCAACACACGAGTACCAGCGGCCGCCACGACACTCACCATGCATCAAAAGGGACCAGTGGCCAAGGATAAGCGCAACCAGTGGGACGACAATGAACCACTTCTGTGACCACACAGCCATACTGGACGACCTTCAGACACGGGACCATAACCAGGAATCCGTACTTACGTCCTGAGAGATAGGTTGATACTGGCGATGCCAATGGCCATGTTGCCCATGACCTACCAATACCGGGTTAGCAATTGATTCATCGCAAAGGTGTAGAGGCATTACCTGATTGAATGTGTAAAGAGCTTGACAATCGACCGAGCTGACGGAAGATCAGGGAGTGACAACATCACTATAGCGCCCATTCATACCTTCGGAGATTGAGGGACACAATTCTATCGGGGGGGATTAGGAAATGAACAACCAGTGGACGTCGCCTAGACTCACATCCCTGTCAACGCCAATAGCAGGACGTAACGGCCTGTAAAATAGAACACCTAATGCCCAATCAGCAAAGAGTATTGCCGATTTCGGACCTCCAACAAACGTACCAAGGGCCAACGAAACTTCTTTTTTCCAGAGATGAACTGCCAGTCGAAATCGATAGACACGGCGAACTCCCAGCTACAGGAAGAGCATAGGTCAGGATGCGGCCAGGACATGCCTACCGTGCGGTGCTTACAGGTAGAGCCCGTACAGTACGTGCATGAACTTGGTGAATGCGGCTATCCGGGATTGGGCGTTGATTGACGCGGGATCGGGGCAAGCGAAGCTGGAGACATACCATAGTCGTTTGTGAGTTCTTCAGGGGAGTTCCAGTCAACCATCGTGAGGAAGGGGGTAGAGGACACTGAGGAGGACGACGACCGGGAGGGAGGGAGAGGTAATGGGGGAGGACGAAGAGAGGACAAGACAGAAAGTGGGGTTTATATGCGAAAAAAATACGGGGGGTGTTCGTGTGGACGAAGAGAGGCCAAGTTGGAAATCGAACAGCCGTGACGGCGAAGGAGCAGTTTGCCTCGGAGACAGGAAGGCCAATTCTTCCCCTAGTGGATTTAGGTTGACAGCGGTTGAGACAAGAAATGAGATTCCCGGGGACGGACTGTGCCTCGGGTCCCTGGGACAAGTCCGCCGCCTCGCCTTACGTATTTCATTTGCACAGACCCACCAGAGGGTTCGCGTCCCAGGCCAGAAGAGACGTGGGACCTGGCTGTCGACAAGAAAAAGCTTCCAGAACGAGAATGGTGATCCAACCGCCGCCAGAGTGATAGAAGTCACGATCGAGCCGCTTCTGTCATATGCGCCCGGACAGACGTCCGGCATGAAACAAACAAATCAGATTTCATTCATCAGTGTCCGTAACCAGCCTTCTATCAACAGCGTCCAAAAAGTTTTATCCGAGTATCGTGGCGAATGAAAGGGAAAGTGATACAGACGAGAGTGGTGATACAAACGGCGGCGCGGTGTTGTTGTAACCTTTACTCGGTCGTGACGGATTTAGCCCTGGGGAAGCGTTAGTCGCCGATACCGACCACCAACTGGGAAAAAAAAACTCACAGGTTCCTGGGGAAGTCCACGTCAAATCCGTTCTTTATAGCCAGGTGGTAACTCAGGAGTTGCAAGGGGACGATGTTGAGCAGTCCCTGCAGACAGTCGATGGTCTTTGGAACGCGGATTGTCTTGACATTCTTCAAGAACACAGAGTCATCATCGTCGTTGCAAATAACCACCGGAGCTGCCTTCCTCGCAGTGATCTGCGAAAACGCGGATTCGACCTTGGCGAAGAGCGAATCCCGGGTCATAACAATGATGACCGGCATGTTCTCATCGATCAGCGCAAGCGGCCCGTGTTTAAGTTCTCCGGCAAGGATACCTATCCAAAACGTCAGGACACTGGTGGAGATAACCTTGACAATGATACGACTTACCCTCCGAATGGAGATAACTAATTTCCTTGATCTTCAGGGCGCCTTCCAAGCACGTCGCGTGCTGGTAACCGCGACCCATGATAAGTAAACTCCTCTGGTTGCTCAATGACGTGTTGGCGAGATCCTGCAACGACTTGTCCAATTCAAGAACCTTCTTGATCTGAGTAGGGAGTGCCAGCAGCCCTTGGATGATCTGGTTGCGTCGAGGGGTAAACGAGATGCGGTCTTCAGATAGCTGGAGCGCCATCATCAACAATGCGATGTATTGTGAGGTGTAGGCCTGATATTGGCTGTCAGTGACCCCGCGCATCGGAACAGTCGACAATAATCATACCTTGGTCGAAGCAACGCCGATTTCGGGGCCGGCGTTGATGTGAATACCACAGTGTGTTTCGCGAGAGATGGTAGAGCCGACGGTGTTGACGACACCCACACAGAGCGCACCACGTTCCAAGCAGTACCTCATCGCCAAGATCGTGTCAGCGGTCTCTCCGCTCTGACTGACGAACACGCAAACATCATCACGAAAGATTGGGGTCTTCCTGTCCAAGAAGTCGGAAGCCAGCTCGACGCCGACGGGTATCTCTGTCAACTCCTCGAAGATGGCTCGAGTGGCCACGCAAGAGTGGTAACTGGTGCCACACGCCGAGAACACAATCCTACGGCCGCGGCGTATGATCGGGAGGTATGTTCTGAGACCACCAAGAGTAATCACGTTCGTATCAAAGTTGACACGACCACGCATAGTGTTGACCACGGATTCGGGTTGCTCATAGATTTCCTTCTGCATGAAGTGATCGAACTTGCCCTTCATGATCTCTGCGAGCTCCATCTCCAAGGTCTCGATGCTTCGGGTGGTAGCGGCTTGGGAAGGGGTGAGGTTACCCTCCTCCGCGCGACGGAGCCTGTGGATGTGCAGCTCTCCCTCGGAAATATGGGCAATGTCGTCATCTTCCAAATAGAGAACACGCTTAGTGTGCTCAATAATCGCAGAGGCATCGGAAGCGACGAAGAACTCGATCGGCTGGGGCATCCCATCCTCGGACATGAAAGCCCGAGATTGGGAACGGGCGATGCTGTGACTAGCGGTTGGAGGAGCGAGGAGGCCGCCGGCGGTGGAGGTAGCAGGAGACACTGGACCAAAATTCAGTATTGTCTCAGGCTATCAGGTCACAGGGACTTACGAGATTCGGCGACATCCTTGGGGCCTGAGATCTCGACATCAACGAAATCAACCTTGAGTTTCTTCTCGGTCTTAACTCCGATTAACAACGGTGAACCACGGCGAGCGGTGATGATTTCTTTGGGGAAGTGGGATGACTTGAAGACGAACGCGAAGGATCCCTGGAGTTCACGAAGGACGGTCTTGACTAATTCGGTAAAGCTCTTCGCCCCTGCTGGCTGATCGTCGTAGAAATATTTGCACAAGATGGCAACCGCTTCGGTATCGGTCTCGCTCTCGAACACGTATCCGCGTTTCTGGAGGAAGGTGCGAAGGGCAGCGGAGTTGGTCACGATACCGTTGTGGACAACGATAAACTCGGATTTGGGATCGGAGCGGAGAGGGTGACAGTTGACAGTGGAGGGAGGTCCATGGGTGGCCCACCTAGTGTGAGCGATGGAAACCTGGGACAAGAATTTTTTGGAGATGTCCATGGTCGATTCGGCGATCTTCTTGCGCAAACCAGCGACCTTTCCAACCTCCTTGAAGTAGTAAATCTCGCTTGTCTTGTCTCCATCGATACCAATGCCCGCCGAGTCGTAGCCACGGTATTCCTGACGAGCGAGGCCGTTGCAGAGGATTTCACAAATAGTTTTGCGGTCCTACGATGGGATACGTCAATATCAAGAGAGGATTGATCTCCGCGGGGGCTGAGACAGAACCCACCTTCTCTGTGAGGTAGTTACAGTAGGCGAAGATTCCACACATTTTTGGTTCTATAGTGCAGCAAGGGTATGATTAGCGTTGCGAATCTTCAGGTTCGACGGCGATGGCTTGCCTCTGGTGGAGTGGGGGGGTGTGGCTGATGGGGGGAGAAATAGAAGAGAATGGGTCGGTGATGAACCAACACGGTATGTTATATACTGGGCCGGATGGGAACTTCTCTGACAGGCAAACAAATAACATTTGCAAATACTCTTGGATTCAAGCCATAGTCAACTCATCGTAACAACGTCCGCCCTGGTGCGTTGATACCACGCCTGATGATTCAATCTCGTCGTCCCCTAACTCAGTCCTGCCCCGCAGGCGATAAATTCTACTGAAACCTACAGAGGCACAGCTTCAACGAAAAGTCATGACTACCCGAGAGATGCGCGACGGGAGAGGTTCTCCAGCCGGCACTGAGTTGATCAATCGTCAAGGGGGTGGCGAAGGACAGGACAGGGGGACTCAATCCCCCATCTGATGTCGAGCATGTACAAATCGCCGTTGGGGTGTCGACGAGCTCCGTTACACATTGGACTTCCGACATTGAAAGTGCAGGCGGAGGATCGTAGAAACAAGTTCCAGCTACCCAATCAAATCGGGGATGTTTAGGAGGTCCTGACATAAGTACACAGGGTAATACCACAATCGAAGCCCGGATGGAACAGACTCTACGGGAGAAGAGATTAGCACAGCGCCCAACTTGTGCTATATGCGTGCGCTACACCCGCCTAATCAGCGCGCCTCTTGGCGGGAACGAGGGCCCAAAGGACCGGGAGGAGGCCAATCATTCCAATCAACCTTGGAATCGATGTCAGAACAATAGCTGGGAGGCCGGCGATGACGATCTTACAAAGGGTGTAGAGTCCAGATACCCGAACTACTCGCGAGCGCACCAGTCATGAATGGGATCGCCGCAGAGCCAGCCTGACCGAGGCCAGCGATCCATCCAATTGATCCTGAGAGCCGACGGTTAGAAAGGCGGGGACAGTGAGGAGACGTCGGTAGCGGACACTGACCTGTGAGTAACAAAGGCGGAAGGATGCGAACAGTGTGGTTCATCACGAGGGGGTAGATTGGTCCTAGCTGGGGTTCACCAGGTCGGTGTCATGATCCCCGTACTCATCTCTGAACGTGGCCTCAAACGTACAAGTACACCAACAATCGACACCGTCACGGCGTTCCCAACCAAGGACGGCACTCTCCAAATGACAACTTCAAGCCTGCATTCAAGGGTGAATAATCTGGCTAGACGATGATTCGGGACACCTACCCGAGCGCCAACAGGGAGTATAAGAAGATTGCCCGTCGTTCACCGATCTTGGATTCCGTTGATCGATTATCGGGTTAAGAAAACAACTCGCCTACCTTGCTGTTCACCCACAACAACGCGACGCGGCCGAAGGTCAAACCTCCGAAGAAACCAGAGGAAATATAGCCGGAGGATGGTCCACCACCTCGAACTTGAATGATGTATGTAACGATCCAGCCGCCAATTGTAACTTCCACCCTGGATGGCGCATGTTCAGCTCAAATCCGACGAATTTTCGCAGGAAACATACCCGACGTATATTAGAATGAATAATGCCATCAAATGTACCGCACGTATGCTCAGGATTTGACGATATGCGCTGTGTTCGCTAGCCTCCGCTTCCTCTGAATGCTGGCCAATCTCCAGCAAACACTCTAAAACACAGCTCAGGTAATTTTTCGTAGCACCAGCTAAACGAGAAAGCCCACCCTCTTGTGTTTTGAAACGGAACACCGCCGCTGCCATAATTGCACTGGCGACCGCGAGGCCCAGCGAAGCGAGATAATGGTAGGACCAATGCCTCATGGTAGAGAATTGGGTTGAGACCAACGGTGCGGAGAACGCCCCAAGACCTTCGGGGGGGGGGTTAGCATTATATTTGTCAAGTCAGAAGTCTTCGCCCTGACCGTATACGGCATGTAAAATACCCATTCGGACCTCTTTGTGGTTATCGAGGGAGGCAACATACCCATTTGCTTGCGCGTCCTAGGAATTGTGAGATATCGTAGGGTGCACCTGCCGCCGTGGGTTGCGGACCTGAATGGCCATGCCAAACCCATTCAAGACGGGGGCGAGGACGAAGAGGGGGAATGGGGGGGCTGGAGCCTGGATACAATAGGCAACCGCCTGACAGACTGGGCCTTGGGCCAAAGGTGAATAGAAGCCTACTCTTCATGTGGTAAGACTGACCTATCACCATCAACTGAAATGGAACACACGTGAGTCAGGACCGTGGATTGCGGCCAGACGATGACCGGCGCTCACCTTACCAAATCCTACTTTGTATGTGAGAGCAACGTTCGCGGCCGCCCCGGCAACAAACCCCTGTAGAAGATCCTAAGTTGCTGTGCCGTTATTCATCGCTTCGTACACTTACCACGCAGTTGACGATGAAGATAAGAGAGACGAGCGTGAAGTTGACCTGCGCGCGATCGGATAAGAATGGAGAGGGAGAAAGGCGGCCCTGACGGAGCCCACATTGTAGTAGCGCTGAATCCTTGGAATCAGAGGGCCGTTCGTGCCATCGTTCCAACCAGCGAGGAACAGAGCGAGACACAAGCAAGTGTATTGGACTTCAAGCCATTTCCGTTCCTTTGGCGAGGTCTTGGCGGGGGATCCTTCCGGATCGTCGCCCCGTGCACTTGGGACGCTCTTAGCATCTAACTCGACGTCAGTGTGTCTTACCGGGCGTAACTCGATGGAGGGAGAAGGGACACGATGAACGCTGGTGAGCGAGCGAGCTGCCTTTTGTTCGATCCCGCTCGTGAGAGTCATAGTGGGGTGCAAAAAGCAAAAAGAGAGGGTGGGGGCTTTACCAGCTTATGTATATCCCAACCCAAACGTAAAGCATTCGCTGATGAACGCCGATGGTCATAAGAGGGTGCGGGAAAACCACGGAAAAACCTGATTGGACACGCAACTGACCGAAACGTGACAAGCGGGTTGAGACGTGTCCCTCAAGAGCCAAAATCTACTTAACCCCCTCCAACTCGTGATCTTTACTCAACAAACGGTTAGCAGACGACATGGCCGCACCAGCCGAACAACTACCACCGGGCTGGAATGCAGAGTGGTAAATTTGCTTCGTATATGTTCAGAGGAATCCGTTTTTGAGATACGTCCATGTTTAGGGACCAGACTCACCAGAGATACATCTTCATCGGTGTGTTCGTCCCATAAACAGATGACCCTCCGAAATCTAACCCCTAATCAGAAACTGCGACGGGTCATACGCAATGGGAACCTCCTGAGCTCGGACCAGCCGTGCCAATCGATGATTTGCCCTCTGACGGGACCCGGCCGCAACACGCGAAACGTCGACAATACGCTGCCGGACAGACGCAAGCTTATTACGGTGCCCCGGATCCTGCTGTAGCCGGATATACAGCTGGCGGACCTCCCCCGCAACTCTTCACCCCTGGTCTCGCTGGGGATAACCAGTTTCAGCAACAGCAGCAGCAGGCGCAGGGTGGATACTACGGCCAGCAACCACAGAAGCCAGGGTATGCCGATGGAAGCTATGGCCAACAACCTGCATACGGGCAACCGCAACCGGTCACCAACCTTGCTGATCAGTTTAGTCAACTTAATGTCGCTGGGCAGAAGGGTCTCCGTCTTCAGACCACCAACCTACTTACGTCTCCTCCTGATCCACGAGAGTTGCAACAACCACCTCCAGAAACCATCCTGCCTCCAAACGCGACTTTGACCACTTCTCCGTTCTCCAACGCCGACCCATCGTACCAACGTTCAACCATCAATTCTATTCCGACAACCCACGCGCTCCTCAACAAAGCAAAGCTCCCCCTTGCTCTAGTGATCACCCCCTACCGTTCGGTAAAAGAGGGCGAGGAACCGGTTCCGCTCGTCGCCGATACAGTTATTGCTCGGTGTCGGAGATGCAGAACATACATTAACCCGTTCGTCCAATTCATTGACAATGGAAACCGTTGGAGGTGTTGCATGTGCTCTATGTCCAACGAGATCCCCCAGTTGTTTGATTGGGACCAACAGAGGAACCAGCCTGGAGATAGGTGGGCTCGTGCTGAGCTAAATTACTCGGTTGTGGAATTCGTCGCTCCCACTGAGTATATGGTTCGACCTCCTCAACCGGCTGTCTACGTGTTCTTGATCGACGTCGGTCACGCTGCAATCCAGTCTGGTCCGCGTATTCTTCTCTGGTTTTTACTACGAGAAACTAATCCTGATTTCAGGTATGGTTGCAACTGCAACCCGAACGCTCTTGGAGAACCTAGATCGCATCCCCAACGAGGACAACAGGACGAAAGTATCCATCCTTGCCTTCGACACTTCCTTGTATTTCTTCTCCATCCAGGTTGGCACTCTCCCTTATCTCCACGTCACTCTTTGACGTGTCCTGCAGCCCGAATCTACCGAGTCAACAATGTTAGTCGTCTCCGATATCGACGACGTGTTCCTCCCAAAACCCAACGATTTGTTGGTTAATCTAACTGAATCGCGGACCGCTCTCGAGGCGCTCCTTGGGAAGTTGAACGACATGTTTGCGGAGAACACCGTCATCGGAAGCGCTTTAGGTCCTGCGCTTCAGGCCGGATTTAAGCTTATGGTGGGTTCTACTTTCACGCCTTCCCGCCCGAGGGTATTGAACCCGAGCTGGGTATAGTCTCCTATTGGTGGTAAAATCGTTGCCCTGACCGCTAGCTTGCCGAGTGCTGGTGCTGGTGCTCTCAAGAGCCGAGAGGATCCCAAAATCCTCGGGACAACAAAGGTCAGGTCTCGTTATGAAGCTCTGCCAGAGTCGATCCTCATGCAAAGGTAATCAGGAGTCGGGGTTACTCCAAGCGGCGTCTCCGTTCTACAAGACATTCGCCATCGAATGTTCCAGGACGCAGGTGTCGGTGGACATGTTTCTGTTCAGCTCTTCATATCAGGACGTTGCGACTCTTGGTAAGGCTTTGTGTAGCTTACACCATCCGAGTACTTATCGTTGGATTTAGCGTGTCTCCCCCATTACACCTCCGGTCAGACCTACTTCTACCCAGCGTTCAATGCCTCGCGTTCGGAAGATGCTGTCAAGTTCGCTCACGAGTTTGGTGGTGTCTTGGCTATGCCGATCATGTTGGAGGCTGTCATGCGTGTCCGTGCTTCTCGAGGTCTCCGGATGTCCTCCTTCCATGGCAACTTCTTCGTTCGCTCCACCGATCTTTTGGCTATGCCCGCCGTCCCTCAGGATCAGGGATACGTCATTGAGGTCCAGATCGAGGAAACCATCACAGCTCCGTTCGTTGTATTCCAAACCGCCGTGCTCCACACTACTTGTTACGGCGAGAGACGTATCCGTGTCGCCACCTCTGCAGTCCCGACAACGACCAGCCTGTCGGAGGTCTTTGCTTCGGCTGACCAAGTCGCATTGGCTACGTACTTCGCCAACAAGGCTGTCGAGAAGTCTCTCACCCATGGGCTAGAAGACAGTCGTGATGCCTTGTACAACAGGATGGTGGAGATCTTGACCGCTTACAAGAGCAGCATGACAGCTGCTGGCTCTGGAGCAAGCGCACAGTTGGCGCTCTGTGAAAATATGAAGATGTTGCCGGTGCTGATTCTTGGGTTGGTAAAGAACGTGAGGAGTTTTTATCTCGTCATTGGCTAGTTTGATGACTGGGGCCTACTTTTTTTTTTTGATAGGTTGGGATCAGGCAGAGCGCGCAAATACCTCCTGACCTCAGGGCGTATGCTCAGGCTTTATTGACCACTCTCCCCTCCCAGTCCTTGGTCCCTTATCTCTACCCATCCTTCTATTCTCTCCACAATATGCCACCTGAGGTGCGTTTCTTCGTCACAGAGTGGTATGACGGCAGCGTTAATCGATGGCGATCGACAGTGTGGAACCGTCGGGGAGCAAGGCATTATTATGCCCCCACCCTTGCCTCTGACGTCTGAACGACTAGAGAGGCACGGATTGTACCTCATTGAAGACGGTCAGAGCATGTTCTTGTGGGTTGGACGAGACGCTGTTCCGCAGTTAATTATGGACGTCTTCAACCTTTCAAGTTACGAAGTCCTCCGTGGTGGAAAAGTGCGAGCATTTTTACAGGAGGTTCTCTCGTCGCTGACGTGATTCTTGGGACAGTCTACTCTTCCAGTTTTGGACAACCCCTTCTCTGAGCGCGTAAATGCTATCATCCAGAAGACGAGAGAGATGAGGAGGGGTGTATATTTCCCCCATCTGTACATCGTCAAAGAGGACGGAGAACCACCCTTGAGGTTATGGGCACTCAGCAACTTGATTCAAGATCGTGCCGATGTCCTCCCAAGCTACCAACAATACATCAACCAGTTAAAAGATAGGGTACGTACTCAACAAGTTCACAAAAGTGCTGCCTGATTAATTATCTCCTGCAGGTCAATGGCTCTAGCTACTAAGGTTCTTCATGTACGAGTTGGATAGAAATTGATGACCTCAGGCTGTTAATCCATCAGTCCCACGAACGTGTTCATGAAGGCTGGGTGTGACGATATCGTTCTTCACGCATCAAGGTGACACCGAATAGGGCACGTAAATGATCTTGCAAGAGTACAGTAGATTATGAACAGGACACAACGATATAGCAAGAAGAAATGTAGAATGTGATAGCAAACGCCTAGACCTCCTGGCTAGCTTCCTCCTTCCTGTTCTTGGTCTTGGCAGGGAGGAGTTCCGAGGCAATGTGAGGAACGACACCACCTTGGGATATGACAACATTTCCTATCACGAACAGTAAGCCCAACGATCGAGGTTTACTCAGAGATGACGACATACCGAGCAACTTGTGTAACTCTTCATCATTCCTGATAGCCAACTGCAGGTGCCTTGGGATGATACGCTGCTTCTTGTTATCACGAGCAGCATTTCCAGCCAGCTCGAGGATCTCAGCAGCCAAATACTCCAAGACAGCAGCGAGGTAAACTACACGTGTAACCAATGAGTTGAAGACCGCTGATGGATATCCGATTGTGACATACCTGGAGCACCAGCACCGACACGCTGGGCATAATTGCCCTTCTTCAAGAGACGATGAATACGACCAACCGGGAACTGGAGGCCGGCCTTCGAGGATCGCGAGATGGACTTTCCATCAGCACCAGACTTGCCGCCAGTCGAGGACTTTCCGGCTTTTCCTGCGCGTATAGCCGGGTCAGACACGAATAAACACGCCAAGTCCGATGCAGGTATAGAGTACCTTTTCCGCTCTATGTAAACCAAACAGGATTGAGCGACGATATACGTGGCGAATAAAGTTTACACGTACCATAGCTTTATTTGGAGGGTTTGGGAGGGGTTACAGCAAGGGATGATGGTGGTGGTAGAGGGAAGAGAGGGGACGCGTCTGAATCCCCCGTTGTCGTCTGTTTATATGGAGAGGGAGTAAACAGCACGTGATCGCTTATGCTTCGATCGGTGCTTTCCTCTCGGCCGCTGGCAGGGCGTGCACTCCGCCCCGGGTACGCGTATTCGACCGCCAGCCCAGCAAAGGATGAGCTACCACCACTACCCATCCTCCAAAAACCGCTAGGAGTTAGGGAACGGCCAACTACTGTGGCTAAGACTTGGGAAGAACGGAGGGCTGACCTCCTCAACCAGGAGAAACGGCTTGAACAGCGGAGGCATCTGTGAGTCACGGTTGGTTGGACCCCAGGAACCTTGCTCTGTCTGACCCTCAAACCGCAGGGTAAGGGAGGCAACTAGGGGTTACTTCCATGACCTGAATGCCACCCGGAAGTACGGAGGCAAGACATGGATAGCTCCATCCAAAATGATTCGCCAAGAGGTCAGCACCCTTAGCACAGCCTGGACGACACCAGCACCCTCAAACGATTGTTCCGTAGGCTGCCCTCTACTTTCCGGATATTGTGGGGAAAACCCTTGACAAGGGAAACCCCGCGCACACCACCCATCTATGTCAGGGGAAGGTCTCCGTGATCTCGATGCTCTCGACCAAAATATCAGAGGTGGATAGGCGTTTCCTTCCTCAGAATCCTTTCTTCTCACTCGCATATTCTTAACAGGTTCAAACGGCTTCATTCGTGAACCCAACAAATGAGGTGTTCTTGTCCAACCCGAACTACCGGTTTATCCAGATCAACTTACAAGAGAACCTTCTCAAATCGTTGTTGGTCTCCATGTTCCTGTCATCTTTGCGTCAGACTATCCCGGCCGAATTACAGCCCACGTATCTCGTCTCGAGCCAGAACATGGAATACGTGCGGGATAGATTGGGCATGGTGAACAAGCACATTGGGTATGTTTACCTGCTGGATGAACACCTGAAAGTCCGGTGGGCAGCATGCGGAGATGCGAAGTTGGAGGAAGCAGGCGCGTTGCGGACATCCGTTGGTGTATTGCTTAATAGATTAGAGAAGGCTACCAAGTCGTAATACATTCTCCCCTGTGGCGTGCTTGACTGCCTGTTCGTGTTTGCTTGTGCAAGGAAACCTGGCAAGATAATGGAATGCGCGTTTTGCCTTCAGAGTACCGCGTTGGACTTCGTTCCATCACGTCGTGTTAAGGAGCGCGGTCTGCTGGATTGGTTAATATCGGATAGCCGGTAGCGGTTCAGCGCGGAGGTTGGACATGTCCGTATTCTCGTCCTTCTCCAAATCGAGTTCGCCGATGAGCACACTTTTCGAAGTTAGACTGGCTAAAACACGAGAGTTTCCACGGAACTCACATTTGGTCACCCTTCACAAGATAGAGTCCTAGAGGGACCTCTTCAACTGGTTCGTCGGCACTGTACACTCGCTCCTTGGAGTCGGAAAGTACGACGTTCGACTTCTGGTCGTAACCGGCTAAAGTCCCCTACGGAACGGATGATTACCCCATCGATGATCAGCGCGGGTGTTAGAAGGCTCACGATTATGACACGCCCATCCTGGAGAATGACCAGAACTCGACCTAACAAGCGGGTTGGATCAGAGGGGGTGCAGGGTTGCAGTGAACTACGTACGGTCGACGTAACCCTGAAGACTAGACATATGATGATCTCAGAACAGCGGACTGGGGAAATTAAACGGAAGATGAGGGGATTTTGGCATAAGCATCAGGTGAGATTTGGGATGAAAGGACGCAACTCACAGCGGTTCGTCGTCTGGTCGTCTGTCTCCTTAAGACCTTGCTACCGACGAGTATTAGCGTCGAAGTCTGAAGCCCGTCGGAGGTGTCGCGGTCCGTAGCAGGGTGCGGCGGCGCGATTTATTTCCTAACTGGGCAGCAAATGATCGCTGTACGACTTTGCCTGGCGAATGCGGACTGCGACCACGAAATTGACCACCTGTGGTCAAGGTATACTATGCATATATTGCAGCTGGCCATAACTAATCGTATGTAATCGACCCAAGGCTTCGGTATAAATCCACAGGGACGATGTTTAATGTTGTACAACAGCGCGCCTCATCCAGAATCGGGCGAATCGGTGGACGTCAGCCATCCTCAGACTATTCCAATCCCACAGAGAGGATTGGGAGTAACTGGAGCCTGGTGACGCCCACTGAGCAGATCTGAATGCATGTCCGATGTCCAACAATACAGCTTGTCCGTAGAGGGTACACATCTTCTGCGGTCAAGAAATCAATGCAGCGAGGTTCGTTGGCGAAAGGCGAGACTGGCCGGTGCGAAAATGACCCCAGGTGGGAGTGGCTAAGCCCCGATGAGGCGTATTGAGCTCTGATGAATATACTGTGGTGATCAGTACGATGGAACCCGGGGTGTCGCGAACCAGCAGTAGAGGTGATGTCGATAGTATCTAACAAAAATGCAGGGAGAAACGAGCAGTAACAAGGAAACCATGCGAAAGGAACCAGAGGGAGTGAGAGATCATGTCAATACACTCTGAAAATCCGGTGGGGTAGGAAGAACCGGAGCCTTGGACCGTTGCTCTAGATTCTCGGATACCTCTACTTGTTATTCGAGACCCTGGGATGTGATGTTAGTGGCACTACCCCCAGTGGTGGTTCAACACGCTCCGAGTGTTTCCCCCGCCGGTCTTTGAAGGATGCGTTGAAGTGAGCCCTAGTTCCGCCAGGGCCCACAGCGCGCCTCCCTCGTTCGCAACTATCCATGGTTGAAGTGAACAGTAGATCAGGACCTCCCGCCCCTATGCCATGCCCGGAGGTCTCAGAGGTGTCAGATTCTTCGCCCCCGCCCTCGATCTCAAAGCCGAGACTAAGAAGGAGTGGGTCACCCGGTGGTGGGTTTCTGAGAGGTGGGCTGCCAGGGGGGAATGGCCGCTGAGGGGAGCAGGAGGATTGGGAAGGGGAAGGGACTACGCAGGCTACTCACCCCACCTGCTCGTCCTCGTGGCGTCAGTGAATGGCACAGATATAGATGTAGTACGAGGGTCCAACCTTGTCTGAGACATGCCCTCCGTTCCGAGCACCCAGTTCCTGCGACGTTATGATTTCAGCCGGGAAAGGTCTGCGGATACACGCACAAACTATGTTCCTGTGTGAGCTCCTCTGTTGGTACCTTGGGCTTTCTTACCATGGGTTCCCTGTGTGTTTTCTTCGATACAACGCCTTCTCCTCCCTGGAGCATCTGGACGCTAGGACGATGCGACCAGGGAAATACCGCCAGAGAGGCTGTTGGCGTTCCCGGTCTCCAAATTCCTTTTATTTTGGAACGAGTCGTTTTAGCGACATCGTAACCCTCCTCGCAGCAGGCAGGGCACGCACTCAGAAAGAGAGGACGGTCACGAAAACATCGACCACCGTAGATCCGGGTTCGTCTCATTCGCTTACGTCCGTCTGTCTCGTCCGAACTCTACGAACTGTTTGCCGGGCCGGTCTCCCGCCGCTCGAGATTTGTTGACGATCCATGGACCTTGGACCCTAGCACCGACATTCCCAACCACGAAATATCTGGGCAGTCAGTTGCTCCAAATCCTCGTGCGTCAAGGATCCATTACCTCTGCGGTTCGGGCCCCCCTACGGTCAATTCCTTGCGACCCTCCTGCTGGGAACGCATCACGAGTCTTCCGCGTCAGGCCTCAGGCTGCGGATACATTGGCAACAGTATACCATCGTCGGGACTAGCGCACAACGGGAGCGTTGGAAAGGGTGGAAATTCCAGACCCTTCCAACAAACAGTGATCATCCTGGGGTTTTGTTTTTAGCCCGCGGCTGTCGGATGCCTATGTCAACGCTGATTCAACCGGGTTGTTGCCCCTGCGTTGTTCTCTGTAACACTCGTAAGCCCCCTTCAGACCTTCGCCGAGTACGAGCTGAATAAAATCTCAAATTAGCTTTGCTCGGATCTCTCGTTGGCATACAGTTTCTCACGTCTGCAGGTTACGCGGGCACAGAAATGACACCGGTGGTAACACACAAAGGTATCAGGCACCCAACCACCATCTTTGTGACGCCGTATTCCTCGTTGTTTCAGATGTCTCTTAATCATCTTGCTGAAATGGGCCCCGGTGTCCGAGGCCTTCTGGTTCGCCCCCGTTGCTGATATTCCTGAATACTCGATTCTCGCGTCCATATGTGTTTGCGAAGAACGCGCACATGGAACAAACGTGGCCTTAGTGGCTCGAGTGCTGGCTTCGCTCACTTGCAGATACTGGGTTTCGGTGGACACCGTTGAAGATTTCGGTGTCCGGTCTGAAGGCGCCCGCGGGGGCATCCGCACAACCGGACACAGCTTGAGGGAGCCCAATCAAATGGTCAGGTAGCCCGCGCGGCTTCGAGCCTCTACAATGCACTCGGCATGACGAAGGTGAACTAGATGACCCGACGCACAGCCACATTGCAAAGGGTGCCCATCACACCGCTCTTATCGTAGGCAGATCACACTCATCGTCGCAGCTGGACGGGGCGATGCAAGTGGATATCGGGTTCGCGGGTGGAAAGGCTGTAGTATGCCAGTGAGCTCAACCTTGTTCACCAAGTACTTTGCGACCCACAAGCATCCTCCCTGATGGGACGCGGAACCTCCAGAGCCGGGTTATCCTATCACCCCTGAAATGCTCCATGCATTCGACGCATTTCGCCCAGGTGCACAAACTTCTCAATGGTATGTGGTAGTTCCACGGGGCAGCCCTGCTGGGTATCCAGCGCACTGCATGGAAAAATTACTGGGGTTCTCATGGGCATGGGAACGTCCGGGTGGATAGGAGGTCACCGCCGTCAGTCACCTGAGAACGCTCGCAACCTATGGGATAATCTGTGTACCGCTTGGATACAAGAATAGGTTGGGCGGTTTCGGGGCCTGAGGGAAACATACACAATGGTATGTACCTTCTCCGCACCTCTCCGCTGTTCCTGGTCTCACCAGAGCTGTTACGAACCCTGTAGTCACGTACGCAGAGCCGCGTTGGTCCGGGTAGCCTGCCATGGATCTGGAGGCTGGAGACTGAAAAACTTCGGGCGGTGCCATCTACTTACACTGCAGTAATACCCCGATGCTCGCCGGGCAGGGATTCCTGTCAATCCTCGGGTTTCATCTTGTTTTCACCCTTTAAGTACATATTTGTGTATCGAGGACTTTTAGGAGAATCAGACCATAGTCGTGGGTGGAGGCACAGATTCCCCCCTCCTCCTGAAACGAGTTCCAGCCAATTTGAGACCAGAGTCGCGGCAACCAGAAACGGACTCTTCCCACGTTACGCTATCCCGCTAACTTAACTAGTCTCTTCCACGTCTCCTTCCCGCCACTCTCTCGTCGGCGTCGTCGCTCTCTACATCTTTCGTTGTTCTCGTTCTCGTTCTCGTTCACATATTCGGCCATGTCCGCCCAACAACCCACCGACCGCGATTTCGAAAAACAATCATTCGTCGAGCCAGCCGATCAGCTTTTGTCCTCACAGAAGGACTCCGACAGCGATTTGCCTCCTCCAATCTCCGCCCAGGTTTCCAGACCAAAGCCAAAGGTCACTGCTGCTGCCATTATCCCCGTTTGGATTGCGCTTTCGTCCGCGGTCATCTTGTACAACAACCACTTGTACACCACTCTCAACTTCCGCTACCCTGTTTTCCTTGTTACATGGCATCTTACCTTTGCCGTAAGCTCCACTCTTAAATGCCCCTGATGTGTCTGACTCGCAATAGGCCATTGGCACCCGTGTCTTACAACGTACTACTCACCTCCTGGACGGAGCGAAGGATGTTCATATCACCAAGGATATGTTTGTCCGCTCTATTCTCCCCATCGGACTCCTGTTCAGTGGGAGCTTGATCCTGAGCAACACCGCCTATCTCTACCTCAGCGTTGCCTATATACAAATGCTCAAGGTGCGCCCACTCGACGGCACGTCACCATACTTACTGACTCCACTGCAGGCCTTCACCCCCGTCGCTATTCTGTTGATCTCTTGGACGTTCCGTATCCAAGAGCCGAGCAAGAAGCTCGCTGTCATTGTCTTCATGATTTCCACTGGCGTCGCCCTTGCCTCCCATGGAGAACTCCATTTCAATCTCGTCGGCTTCATCACCCAAGCCGCTGCTGTCGCTGTAAGCAATTCCGGCGCACTCAGCATTGTCAAATTACTCAATTTTTGCAGTTTGAATCTTCTCGACTTGTCATGATCCAACTTCTCCTTCACGGGCTCAAAATGGACCCTCTCGTTTCTCTCCATTACTATGCACCAGTTTGCGCACTTATCAACTCCCTTGTTCTCCCTTTCACTGAAGGGCTCGCCCCCTTTTATGAATTGGCCCGTGTTGGACCTTTAATCCTCATCTCTAACGCTTGTGTCGCTTTCTTACTCAACGTCGCTGCTGTATTCCTGGTGGGAGCCGGAAGCGGGTTGGTTCTGACACTTGCTGGTGTCTTCAAGGTCAGTTCAGCCGATCACTGTATGCATCAACCCTTGACAACTGGGAACCTTTTAGGACATCTTGTTGATCACCGGCTCGGTGCTTCTGTTCGGGGCCCAGATAACACCCGTGCAAGTCGTTGGTTATTCCGTGGCACTCGGTGGCCTTGTCTTGTTCAAGACTTCAGGAAGCAAATGATAGCCGTCCCCGCATCCACGGCATAATATAGATACTGCCGTTCGTTAGATCAATTGGCACATGTAAGTAGACGTACAATAATACCTATACACATCGGCTTATATACAGCCCCATACCCAAGTCAGTATCAACACGCGTATACGGAGACACCGGACAATCGATAACGGTTGGCATGGCGTTGTAATACAATCCCGCTTACTTCTCAAAGGCTCCCTTGGCCGCTTCAGCCATCTCGCCGAGAGTCTTGAATTCGAAAGTGGGGATAACGGAGTCGGCGAATCCAACAGAGGCACCTGCACGTTTTATGTGGGAAGATGACATGCCCAGCGATTGTGCAGGAACGTGGTCGTGCATCAGGCTCTGTAGTGCAGCGAATGTCACCATATCATCGAGTTCGGGACGACAGATGATCTACCTGAGCAGTTGATAACACTTGATCTTTTTCTATCCCGTAGTTGTCTTTAATCACTTTCAAGGCGTAGAGGAAGTTGGCAGGGTCTGGCTTGTACGATCCGATGTCCTGTGCGGTGCATAT
>Ga0307513_10001192_pt1 | contig 37747 bp, 46 predicted proteins | sample 15_EM_MG_FD_202174 | JGI IMG/M metagenome (GOLD analysis project Ga0307513, IMG submission 202174) | Populus trichocarpa ectomycorrhiza microbial communities from riparian zone in the Pacific Northwest, United States - 15_EM | ecosystem: Host-associated > Plants > Roots > Unclassified | place...
AGGGATGGTAGTATTTCCGGCCTTGCTCTCACTGCACTGCTTCTTTCTTTCTTTCTTGTGCTTGTGTCCCGCGTTTGTGTTGCGGCGGTGGTGGTGCTCCGGATCGCTGATACTGTGAGGTGCTACGTGCGGTAGGTTTCTTACTCCTCTAGGTAACACAATGTTCACCCCGCCTTTCTTGCTTTGGCGGGTTGGATCGGATTGGGTGGATGGATAGATGGGGGGTGGTGGTGGTGGATGGGGGGTCGGTTCACTATGCTGGGGGGTGGTGATACATTTTTCATATATGATTACCAGTATTTTTGATTGTTTGACGTTGGTGTACCCTTCCGTCCATCCATTCTACCACACATACGGTTGGAGGGGCGTAATTCAAGCTAATTGGCCTCAGAAACCACTCCCACTTCCGGAAACCAGGAGCAAAGAATGCATTCCGCAGCATGATATGCCGAATCATAACCCCCCCACAGTATAATATCTTCAAATCCCATCCTCCCCTCTTTCCTTCCGGACGTTGCAATGATAGTGGCGTCCTCTTTCCCAATCTACATGTACCCATTTACCGCTATTGAATATGCAGCAATCCCTGAACGACGTACGTACTATATAATATGCTTCTTTTACTTTTTTATTCATTCACTACTTTTTCTTTTATAATAAAAGAAATAAACAAGTAGGAAATAAATAAAAATACTAAAAATCCCGAAGCATAAGTCAAGTATTGACAGTGCTAATAGCGCAATTAAATAGGGATTGGTGAGGGAATATTAATAATAATAATAATAATAAAAATCCCTTCAACTGTCCGACCGCTTATAATATTCGAGTTTTATTATAAACTTCATTTCCTCTTTCCACCCACCTAACTTATCCTCTACGCTTCCATCTCCTCGCCTGCCTCCGCGCGCCCATTTGGTGCGAAACACTTTGGTGATTTGTATGTGTGCGTGTGTCGTCCCTGCAGCACGTGCTGTACCGTATTATTGTGCAAGTGGCTTTATAAAATCAGCGGTGGTGGTGGTGGTGGTGATGGTGGTGGTGGTGGTGGGATAAATTAATCACCCGGTTTGAAACAGAATATAAAATGCCAGAAAAGAGGTACGATGCTGTGCAGTACAAAATTTGTACAAATTACAAGAATAGTATAGAGCCCGAACATAGGGATATAAAAAAATAGTTTGCATAGCGGATTGTCTGCATATTATGACCGCCCCATATAATACGAAATTCACACTCGAGGAGTGTTTGGGTTTTTTTTATATGCCTGTGACTTTGCGTTTCGCGCACAGTGCTGTGTCGATTTTTATTTATTTATTTATTTATTTATTTTTTTATTCTACTGTACCGTACTCCACTCTCCGCTCTCTTCTTTCCCTTTTCTTTATGGTGGCTGGAGGGGGCTATTTGCTGTCCAATATCGCAACTGATATTGCTAGGTGGGAGGTATGATATCGGACGAACTCATGGTATTGTAGATAAGTGGGGGTGAAAGGGGGGAGGAGGAGAAGGAGAAGCTGCAGCACTGTGTTAAAAAATTAAAAAGGTTGAAAAAATAATTAATACATACTTCGGAAATAGCAATCTTCCATCTTCCAAGCAAGCTGCTGACGTTGTAAAGTCCCTGTGCCACACCCCTCTCGGTGTCCAAGATGGAGTGCTAATAGACAAACTCTTTTCTTTTCCTAACTAACTCGCTACGGATTCGCAGGCTACGATACAACTAATATTAGCAATGTGATTGTTATCCTATGATACACACATCATCACTGAAGAATAAGTTACTGAGAGAGAACAGCTTATTATAATAATCCCCGCCTTGGACACGGATCGGAGCAGGGTGCGTAAAACTTCACACCGTCTCAACGGCTCAGGAGATAATAATGGGTCTATCGTACCATTAAATTTTTATGTATGATATGCGGGCCTATTCGGCAGGCCAAAAAGAAATTGGGGGATTTTTTAAATTTTATATTACAGCACTTTGCAAATATTTTGTCCAAGATATGGGAAAGGAGTTTTTTTGTTGTTGAATAAAAGTGTGACGAAATATTTCCTACTATACCAATTGCAGTAAGAGTAGATGTGTTTGGAAAATTAGAGCGAGTGAGTAGGGCCTTGTACTCGAGGAAGTTACCCCACTCACATTTACTGTAACAAAAAAAAAAAGCTCGTTTCCTACTCTCCGGACAAAACATTTGCAAAGCGCTATAACCTTTTCTGGCCTGACGAATTTCTTTTACTTTGCAATATCCACTCTAAGGGCCCCACTTCATGTGGGGCACAAACTCGTGTCGGGGGGGGGGGGCCTAACGGTATGTCGGTTCGAGGGCTATATCGGGAAGAGACATACACAGTATGTGTAGAAATTAGAATTCGCATTTGACGTCATTCCAAGTAAACATACGGTAATGGGAAACGACGGGTACTCATAGTCTACCTCCCGAACCGACGTACCCCCGATGCGAGTTTAGTTAGCCTAGCCAGCCTTTGTGGTTTTTGGGATGTTGGGCTGGGAGTCTTTGTTACGCCATGACGTTAATGCTTGTTTACACTTCGGGTACGTTTGACCTGCTGTAATAGCTTTTGGGATTCTCGTTGTTTCACTAACAGCTTACATAATCCAACTTGGTGTTTTCGCTCCTGCTCACTCAAGAGTTTTTTTGCACCCGATGCCTATCAGGCCCGTGCCCCATTGGGATCCAGTCTATACGCTGGACATCTTACACACTTAGCATGTTCGTTCGCGCAACTGGGGTATAGGGCCACCGGTATAGCGATTTCACCACAGCCAGGTACGCAGCAGTCCCAATAAACTTCTAATCCAGATTCCGGCTGGCGCTCCAGTGCAGGCCTCCCTCGTGCCTGGCTGGGATCGCTGCTACTTTGTCGGCCGATGGATTGTGGCAATGTGCTGGAGTCGTTGATTTGCTCTTGAGGGTGGGGGGAGCCCGCCCTCTGTGAAGAGTGAGTCGATGTGGGCAAGCCCATGTTTCTAGGGGCGAGGTCTTCGTCATGGGGGGTCCCTCCAACTCCCTGAATTGTCTGGTGATGGTTAGTCGCTGTTGAAGCACGCCTACCGGTACAAGAGGGATGGTCTGCGCTTGCAGGCAGAAGCCAATCAAATGCGAGGTGACTAGGATTTCGACTTACTTGATGTTCCGTTTCACCTGGAGCGCTGTCAGGAAGGGAGTTGCCGGAGGGGCGAGTGCTCATTTGGGCTTTTTTCGGTTTAGAGCTTGAAAGATGGAGGGGGAAGGATTTGAAAATTAAAGATCTCGGTTTGGAGGGGAAGATATGCCGAAATTGTATGATGCGTGATGGCCAATTGTGGGAGTGAACTGTGATGGCCGGATGCGATAGTGGGTTGTGATTTAGGGGAGTCGAGACGGAAAGCTATATAGCCTTCGCTGTACTAATACGGTGGGTCAAGCAGACACGGGGTGCGGAGGAGGAAGACCTGGCCTAGGATGAGTGAAAAAGGAAAAGCGGGGAGCAATGATTATATAAGCTAGCATTGGGAATCCAAGTTTCCTCTAAGCTCCCCCATCCCAACCGCTCGTACTCATACGACAACCAACACACAAATAAAAAGACCTGTCAGAAGTGGGAGAAAATGGGCAGTGGAGAAGCGGGCGGTGGGGTCCCTCTCATATCGTGCCGGTAATATGAGACGAAACACTGCAAAAGGTGGAATATGGTATTTTCGTCCTCCTTTCCTTTCTTCATTACACTTCACTTTCACATTTGCTGCATTAACGATATTTTTTCTTTTTCTCTCTTCTTTCTCCTTCGTACAGAATTTCTTTTTCTTTGCCTTATGTACCAGCACATTATCAGCCGGTAGCCGTGGATGTATGGATGGATGGACACTCTGGTTGGGTGGAAGATTATGTTGACTTCCTGTAGAGTAATCTACCTGAGCTCTCTCTCCCCCCCCTAGCTTTGGTAGTATCATAGCAGTCTATCGTAGCATATGTCGGTGAGGTCGGAAGAAAAGTGTTAAAATTCCGAATTCTCCCTTTGCTCACCAGCTTGCATATTGGTGCTCAAGCTGCTGCCACTTTTCAGTGCATCCTGCAGTGTGCACTCGAGTAGGCGGACGAAGGAGGGAGGCAAGAAGGGAACGCAGGAAGCAAAAGCAATGTACTGTGCTGTGCTGCACGATTCCGGTTGATATCGTAATTCTTAGGACCAACTTCAATATCATGGGAAACGGTGTTACACAACGGTACCTCCCAGGGAGAACCAGAATAGACAGTGTTGTGCGAGTGAGTATAGCACTGCCGGTATCGGACTGGCTCACACTATGACTCTCTCTAGCATAACGTCCATCTATGTATTCCCCTACCGGTACTGTAACGCCCCTCCATCCCCCTACCCCCTCCATCCTTTTCTGCTCTGCCTGCCTGCCTGCCGTATTCCTATTCACCTGTGTCTTCTTAGGTGCTTCCTCTCCTTTCTTCCCAGCATCTTTTTCACAGCATATAAAGAAAACACCTGGTCACATTCTCATCCCGGGAGTGCTTTTTTTCTTACCCCTTCCCACAAGTAAACTTTCTTTCCTTCTTCCCCGTCTCACCTTTACTGTTACTTGCGATTATTGGTCCACTTTTCAGGGTCTCGTATGGAATACTTTAATCATGCCATATCGCACTATGCTTGCCCGATACGCCTGCCCGACAGCTAGCCAGTTGGCTATCTCTCATCCATTCGTCCATCCATCCAGGAGGTGGGGGATGGGGCAAAAAGTAAACTCCCACAGTTACCGGCGTTGTAGAAGTGTGCTGTACTGTACGGTACAGATTCTCGCGAGTACCGTACCATAACTTAGCCAAGATAGGAGGGGGGGAAGGAGGGCGTATGAGAAAGTTTACGAGTACTTGGAGAGACAGGGGGGGAATATCTCTCCTCTCCCTCCATCAGAGCCAGGGGTGAAACAAAAACCAAGCCGTCATCTCGAGGAGAGAGAGAGGTCGGTGTACCGTGGTTCACGGGTCTATGATATCGCAGATGAAGTATCATATTTCGGATTGACCTTTTTAACTCCTGAAGAATTGCCAAGGGTCTCGGAGTGATCCGACAAGGGGGAAAGGACATGAACAGTTTTTTTTAAAAATGAAACGAAATAAAAAGGGGGGCCGCTTCCGCAGAGCCGCAGATCTGATCCCTCGGGTGAGATGGTTTTTGATTTCTTGTTCCTGGATCGCTATTTTTTATTTTTTTTGTTTCTTGGGGTGGGGGGTTTTTTCCTTGTTTTTATTCGGATATTACCCGTTTCGTGGCCTGATTGTTTCACTTGATCAAAAGCAAGAACAACTTTTGGGAATAAGGATAAGGGAATCGTCCACATTAGTGTTATTATTACAAGTATTATTGCTGTTATTATTATTTTCATAACCCCACTTGCGGTACGGGTATGGCATTCTCGAGACCTGCTGATGGAGGAGGAGGAGGAGGAGGGGGAGGAGGAGGTGGTGTGGTGTGACTGCAAAGTGAATTGCTTTGTGGTGTCCGAAATGCATCTTATGTCTGACTTCCTCCCAGCAGGATATGGAATGAGAGATAGGTTGGAGGGCTGGGTGGGCTTGCTGCTGTGAAACGTAGAGCCCAAGCAACAATTCGAGAAGGTGGTGGTGCTGTGTTGTTGTCATCACGGATGTGCAGTTTAAAGCACGGGTTGGAGCTGAATTGGGTGATTGGCGGATCCAACGTAATCTTTTAGTCAGGTGGGGGGGCTTGATTCATCTAGGTTACTGCCGGTCACGTGGATGGCCATTTGGAAAACTACGCAGAAACATACAAAACATCGTGAATGTTTGATACCGTCACTCTACTCGAGTAGTAGCTTAGCACTGTGGGAAAAGGGGTATTTAAGGGAGAAAAAGTGGATGAGAAAAAACCACCACCGCGCCTAGAAGATAATCAACTTTCATTTCTTTTTCGTTGTTTTATCTCATTCTGCAATTCGGCCCGTGAACGTGCCCTTCGGAATTGCCATAACCCATCAAAGAACCGGGAGAGAGGACATTGGCCCTCATGGGTAATTCATTTTGCTTACATAGTACACATAAATAGTGGGGTTTGGCAAAAGTAACTTCGAAAATGACAATACGGTACATGGGCAATTCGGAATTTTACTATCTCCACTGATATTGCTTTGATTGAAAATTGGAACACATAGAATTAAAGAGGAATTTCTTCTGAACACATCTATGAAGCCATATCTTCTCAAAGATGTGGTGGTGGTTGAAAATTTCGAGAATTATTCTTGTGTTGGTTTTCGGTTGATTTCAAGTGCCCGGCACCATAGTTCGACTATCTGGTGTGATAAAAATCATTTCCTGTTAAGGGCTATAGCCCTGTGACGGCTAGGATCATCACACGCACAAACCAAGAAAATGCCAAGCACCCGCACAACCTTCGCGCAAAGATTGAATTTTTAGTCAAACAGCGCCCAGCAACCAACCGATAACCAACACCGCTCACGATATTCACACCAACTGACTTCCACACGAGGGAGTCACCGATAAGCTACGTAACGGTAGGTGGGTTTTAGTTCTTGCAGCCTTTTTCCTCCCGTTTCCTAGTGGTGTTATCAACCTTTACGGTGGTGATGGTGGATGTTTTGATGTTGCCCCACCCTTTCAGATTGAAGGGGTTTATCTGTAATTCCATCGACATATGGGATCATTAGTGGTGGGCGCTTTGGGCTTGAGCTGACTGGGCTCTAGTGAACGATTGAAACAATACACCATGGCTGTTGGCAAGAACAAGAGACTTTCCAAAGGAAAGAAGGGCCTTAAGAAGAAGGCCCAGGATCCCTTCACTCGCAAGGACTGGTACAGTGTTAAGGTGAGTTAATTCATGTTTCTTGTGTAAGAGTGCTTTTTTTAATGTTTATTTTTAGGCACCCTCGACCTTCGCTGTCAGAGAGTGAGATATGCCCCCTCGACTTTTATATATGGTTTGATGTTACACGAATTGTATTTGCGGGAGGAGGACGGGGACTTTCAGCTAACCGGATCTCGTGGATATGCAGTGTTGGAAAGACCCTTGTCAACCGTACCACTGGTCTCAAGAACGCCAACGACGCTCTCAAGGGCCGTATTTTCGAGGTTTCTCTTGCCGATCTCCAGAAGGATGAGGACCACGCTTTCCGCAAAGTCAAGCTCCGCGTAGATGAGGTGCAAGGAAAGAGCTGTCTCACAAACTTCCACGGGCTCGACTTCACTTCTGACAAACTCCGTTCGCTCGTCCGCAAATGGCAAACCTTGATTGAGGCCAACGTCACCGTCAAGACCACAGACGACTACCTTCTCCGCCTGTTCGCCATCGGGTTCACCAAGAAACGCCAAAACCAGATCAAGAAGACCACCTATGCGCAGTCTTCGCAGATCCGCGCTATCCGCAAGAAGATGGTTGAGATCATCCAGCGTGAAGCCGCGAGCTGCACCTTATCGCAGCTGACTCAGAAGCTCATCCCGGAGGTTATTGGGCGTGAGATTGAGAAGGCGACTACTGGGATCTATCCTCTCCAAAATGTTTGTGCATATCACATCCCGCCCCCACTGCAGATACCCGCTTATATACACACATATATGCTAATAATTCTGTTTGCAGGTTCACATCCGTAAAGTCAAGCTGCTGAAGTCGCCCAAATTCGATCTCGGTGCCTTGCTGAATCTGCACGGAGAGTCAACAGCGGACGAGTCTGGCCAGAAGGTGGAGCGTGAGTTCAAGGAGCAAGTTTTGGAGTCTGTGTAAAGGGGTGAAAATGGGGTGAGAGATATGCAGAACAAAAAACGGTTAACTTAAATTCACAAAAATTTCGGATTCAGCCGGCGAGCTTTTAAAATTCCAAATTCCTTTTCTTCATCATGTCTTTTGCTTTGGGTCAGATCTTTCCTGGGTGGATTGGGGTCCAATTCAATTTAAGGCAGGTCGTGGGTTCAGTTTTGCACGGTGTACGGGATACAATCATATTTAAACAATACGCTTTCCCCGTGGCACGAAATTGTAGTGATTGTGATTGTGATTGCGATTGTGGCGGCCCCGGCGATCGCGGTGATGGTGATGGTTCATACTGCCCGTTGTTTATATGTATAGAAATATCGCGACTTTGCGGGGTAGGCATATGTTACGATACCTCTTTTGTTGACATATCGACACTCGATGCCTAGTCAGGATATGCTATCATTGGCTTTGAGCAGCTAGGCCATAGCGGCATACCAATGCTTGCTAGATTCCTTCCCTAGCGCCCTGCTCTACTCTACGATACTCGTAGAGTCTCACAGCATTTTATTGCTTTTCTCACTCCGCTTTGTCACCGTATTTCCTTTTTGTTTGGCCTCCCACCTCGCAGCAATGAAGTTTAAACTCGGGGCTTAAATCGTCTGCCCACCGCTTTCACTCTGCATCCATTCACATCCATCGGTTACATTACATTTTCCTAATGTTGTTTGATAATTTGTTTTTTTTGTTTTTTTCTTCCCCGGTATGCTCTGGCCTCGTGCCAGAGGGATTTGTTCGTTCGTACTGTACGACAAGGTAAGGCAAGTTGAGAGGGGAGGCGGGCGCCTAACGTGGGGCGGTACAGTACAGTGAGCTGGGCTGTCAAGAGGAGGGAGGGAGGGAGGGAGGGAGGAACTCGGCTCTCAGCTATCGATAGGTACTGTATCATAGAGTGGGAACCTAGCACAGCCTTAGACGGTGCTCTGCCCGCGAATATCTGCTTGTTCGTCCGGCCCTTGTTGTGAGCGGGATATGATATGATATGCTACGATATTGCGAGGCTCTTGGACTAATTCTTATTGCAGTGTATCATAGTGTGGTTTAGTGCGATTGAGGGCTTTCCGAGTGAGGCTTCTCGATGTGTCTATTCCCTTCAGCTTGATTTATTTATGATCGATGGACGAACCCTGCACTTGACGATACCGTTTCGCATCGAGAATTGCGCTGGTAATGATGGGTGGCTGTAGGATTGGTAGGGTCGTCGTCATGTACTTCTCCTTCTTGTTCTTCTTGCAGCGGTGGGTGGGTAGGTAGGTAGGTAGGTAGGTAGACGTAGCAAGAGCTCCTCCTCCCCCTTCCTGCCTTTCTGCCTTTGCACTCCCGCTTCCCGAGCTTTAAGTTATCTGCGCAGCTGTGGTACGTATCATATATCAGTATTCTGTATATAGCATGGCAGAGCACATATAAATGGGAGGGGAAACAGGGCATACGGCGGTTATTGCGCAATCATGGATCGTGATCCTGTGGTGAGGGTCGTATTTGGGTATGTAGGCAGGCAGGCAGACAGATAGGTAGGTAGGTAAGGGGGGTTAAGGGTGTGTTTTAGGTTTTATGGTGATGGTATGGATCCGGGGGTTGACCCGCGGCACCTGTGGGTCAAGAGTGGGATTGGGATTAGATGTATTATAGTTGGATGAAAGGGAGGTCTGGTCCGTTTTTGGTACGATACTTGGGGTTGTTTGTGGTCTGTCCAAGGTATCATGCTCGGATGATATTGGGACAAAGTCATTGGAGACTGACTGCTGGTATGCAATGTCTTGTCTGGGGGCTTTTTGCTCTGGTATATTCGAAGGTTATATCGTACTGGAGGGGTATCATACCGTACTATGCTGGGGTGTATCGAGCCGTGAGTGGTAAGTTGCTCTATTGTGCCCTTAATATTGGATGTTTAGAAGTTTTGAGCCTTGCCATACTACGATACACAGCGACAAGTTCCTATTGTGGGCCTATGATCGAACTCGAATTGTTTCTGCACTCGACCGGGTACGAACAGGGATGTGCAGTACTAGTACTCAAGTATCATACTTTGATAGCTGCAGGGCCGAAAGACGGCTGCTGTTTTGTATTAGTAAGATGTTACTAAACTTATGTTTCGGTCTATGATACAAGTACTCGAGTAGGAGGTAGGCCTGAGGAGCAAAGGATTAAGCTATCCATAGTCTACCGCAGGCCACACAAGGTTGCAAACTGCGGTATCACGCCGCCTTGAGGCGGGGGATCTACTGTACCTCAATTGTAGCGTCGGGAACAATTGAAGTTGTATTGGTGAAGGAGTAAACAGCTATCATGGCGGTCATTCAATACCAGTCACCCCAGGGTCAGTCGGTCGGTCAGCTGCCTAGCCTGACCACTCCTTTCGTCCGGTCATGATTTCACCCCAACAAGCTCTTCCTTCCTTCCCAACGATATTGTACAAGTACGAATATTTGGCCCGCACTGTATCATAGATACGGCACCCCGTGATAACGCACAGTACCATCATATTTGTATCAATAATTGTTTTTTCCACCTGCTGCACCCCGCCCTGTGTTTTTTCTTTCTTGCTTGCTTTCTTTCCTTCTTCCCTTGAATCATTTGTTTCGCCCCTCTCTTCGCCACTCCAACCGTTGCTTTCCTCCGAATACATACCTCACTTGCTGCTCATTTTGTTGGTTGGGTTAAGCAATACCTGAGTTGTCAACTCCTGCCGAACCGTGATTCGCAGTTCTGACGTCGGTGTTTGCTTCGCCATCCCCTTCCTTCTTTCCCTTCTTGCCCGCACACACACACGCACACACATACACCTCTACAATTTCTACAGTGCGTGCGGTTACGACCACGACCTTGCCGCTTGAGCCTCGATCGAGCTCCGACCTGTTCTGTCTGACAACCGCGACTAACACCTCGAACGAAGAATCAAGCGATAGACGGATTGGCAGACATACGGCACATCACCTACCATCCGTGTCTTGGAACGAAGGGGGATTTGATTTCTTGTTTTTACGAAACCGGAAAAGTTCATTTTACTGTCATCATCATCGCTGGTTGAAGAGTTGAGTTGAGATTGAGGAGTCAGTTATGGCTGATCCGACGATTAAGCTGTATGATGCATCTCCCTCCCTTCCTCCCTCCCTTCCTCTTTCCCCACCTTTTGCAATGGATGGAATGGGAGGATGTTAATGAGGGGGAGTGATTGGGCGCAATACAATACAGACTCCTCATAGGCCCCTCCAGCTCCGGCAAGACGGCGCTGCTATTACGATATGTCGAGGATATCTTTGATACGGATAATGCGACGGCGACAATTGGGGTTGATTTTAAGGTTCCTCCCTCCCTTCCTACATTCACCCATCTCTCGCTTCCCCCACTGTGATCGCAGACGGGCAGGTGACTAATGTGATGATATGATATGATATGCAATGTAGGTCAAGAAACTCTCCGTAAAGGGAAAACCCCACCGAGTCCTCCTCTTTGACACCGCCGGTCAAGGTTTATCCCCCCCCCCCCCCCCACACACATCCCCCGCCCACCCACTAACGTCACCCCGAACAGAGCGCTTCCGGACCCTAACAAGCTCCTATTACCGTAACGCCCAAGGCGTACTCCTAGTCTACGACATCTCTAACCGCGAAACTTTTACAACAATGGAGTACTGGTTCAAGGAGGTGGAAAAGTATGCCCCCCCGGGTGCCATCAAATGTCTTGTTGGCAGTAAGCTCGACAAGTCCACCTCCTCGCGCATCGTCAGGACCGAGGAAGGGCGCGCACTGGCGGATCGCTACGGCGCCAGCTTCTACGAAGTCTCGTCCAAGACAAGGGAAAATGTCAAGGAGCCGTTCGTCGACACCGTCACCAGGATCGTGGAGACGCCAGAGCTGATGAATGGTGGCGTGGGCGCCCGGAGGGGTACGGCGGCGACCGCCGCATCGTCTGCGGTGGTTACGCTTAACCAGAGGGCGCCACCGAAGAAGTCTGGATGTTGTTAGGTTGGTAACGCAGGGGGGCTGGTTGTTCAGTTTGTGTTCTAGAGGTGCTTGGGAGTTGGGTCGATTGGTATATTTGCTGTACTGGGCTCCTTTCTTCATTACAAGTTCTTGCCTATGATGATGATGTCCTTTTTACACTTTTTTTACGCTTTTTCCCTCGATCTGCCTCGTCTTTCCCCGGTTGACGATGGGACGATTATGACCTCATGACACTCGCTCTCTGTACTAGTATACCCTGCTTTTATAGATATTCCATCCATCATAATCAGTATATCTTACACGGAATTGGAAGATATCTGCTTCCTCTGTTCTGGTCTATTGTGCGTTGGATCTATAACTTACACGATCGGTGGCCCGCGGGTATGTATCATGAGTTAAGGCTGAGGCTTTGGGGGTACTACTACTCTTCCTCTTCGCTCAGGAATTCAATGACAGCTAGATTCCGCCATTTCAGTCCCTGAAGGTAAGAACGGAGAGAAAGGAAAAAGATGCATACCTTCCTTGAACTCATTTGGCTTTTCAGAAATCACTGTAGGCCATCATTAGCATTACTATCGCCAACTATGTATGCCCCACAAATCACCAATTCTCACTCACCCCAATGCCCCGCATCAATGTCCTTCAACCTAAACAGAGGGAAAAACCTCCCGATGACGGGAATGGCCTCATCGGGGACGTACGGGCTCTGCGTCCCGCGCACGAAAAGCGCCTTCTTCTCGAACCGGACCTTATCAGGATGGTAGGCGAAGGCAGCCATGTTATCCAACTCCCTCGCCAACGTCTTCACAGGGATGCGGAACTCGAGGTGGCCACCGTCGCCGCGCACGAGGTTGCGTAAGAGGAATTGCCTGATAGCAATGTCGGACTCCACTTCCGCGAGGATGGCATCGGCTTCTTTGGTTTTTGTGAGGTGCGAATCCTCGATCTTGTGCATCGCGCGCACGTACCCGCCGAAAGAGGAGTGCAGGGCGGCTTCGATGGGGGCGTTGTCGACAGCGATTATGGAGGAGATTAGAGAGGGTTTGCGCAGGGCGATGGTCATAGCGGTTTTAGCGCCCCTGGGGAGGGAGGGGTGTTAGTGCGGGCTTGAGGAGCGGGAGAGGTGGAGGTGGGGGGAGACATGGAGTGACCGATTAGGACGGTTTTAGGTCCTAGTTTGTTTTCCTGGAGGAAGTGCTCTACATCTTCCGCCATGGCTTCGTAGTTATGCTGTGGGGTGTGTGGGCTTTCACCATGGTTTCTGAGGTCCTGTTTTTTTTGTAGTAAAGTTAGAACTTGCCAATGCTGCTGCTGCTGCTGCTGCTGCTGAGAGAGTGGTTTGGGTGCATTACAAGTGTATAGACCGGTCTATTCAAGTCTCTTGCCAATGCCCTGTAGAGAATTAGTCTTTTACTTCTAGTAGTAAGGGTAATAGGGTGGGGTTTTTCCTTACTTACTGATGCTATGGTTGTTCTGCCTCGAGCCAAAAAGCCCATGCATAACTATCAATGGGGAATCGTTTGCCGCCGTCGAGGGGACCGGCGGTGGGTGGAGGTGATAAGCCAGTGGCACTGGCTCTACTTTGGTCGAGTAGGTGCGCAGACGTGCTGCTGAACGAGTGAACCTTAGAAGGTTGGTTTTGGGTATCATGGTAGAGGTGTGTGGGGGGGTGTTAGGAGGCAGAGAAGTTTTACTCGGAAGCAGGACTAAAGACCCAAGTTAAGGATAAAGTGTTGCCAAGCCGCGGAGGAGAGTGGATGAGGGGATGGTGCTCAGGACCTCGGACTTCCCCTTCAACGCCTCACCTCCAACTTCCCTCATCAGGCATCGCCGCGACAAGATACCCACCAAGAATACACTCCCCCCACTCAAGATGGTTATCAACCCCACCAATCTTGCAAAGACTACCCGCGTCTGTCAGTTTCTCTCCACCTACCTCCGCACTGCCCTCAATCTTGATTGAACTAACTGATACCTCCCCGCCACAGCGACCGGTTGGCCGGATGCCCGCTCTCGAGTAATAAGGTCTTATCGGGACTGGCAACGAGCTGTACTACTACCTCCCCCCCCCCCCCATCCAACACTGGGATGACTGACTCAGAGTAGGCCCCTGAGATCGTTAAGCAGTACCTACTCCACTTTCCGCCTTCGGCTATCCGTGCGAAGATTCGACAGGAGTTTGAGCGGCATCGTTATGTGCAGCAGTTACCGGTCGTAGATATGCTTATCACGAAGAGTAATATGGAATTGCAGGAGACGATGAATTACTGGAAGCAGATTCCACACATTATGAAGTAAGCTACATCGTTCGTGTAGGTGCTATTTGAGGGGTTATACCTGCTGACGGTATATGGTGGGGGGCCAGATACTTCAGGACAGAACAAGACCCGAGGGCTAAGGCATCCTCAAACTTTATGGATAACTTCCTGGAGGTATACGTCCGGTTAGATTTTACTAATGGTGGTGGGGATACTAATAAATTTGGCAGGGACGCAATTAACCAAACACCTTTCACATGGCCAATACCGTGGGTATTGTGAATGCTTTAATTTATTTCCACGTTTCGTCTGCTGGTGTATATCCTTTACAATTGAGATACAGCAAGGAAATATATGAAGAGGGGGGGCGAAAAGAAAAAAAAACTACATCAAACCAGTGCGCCGTGGAATTATACAAGAGACCTTTTAGCTGCTAAAGTAGCCACACTATATCACCTTCGCTCACCGCTATCCCCGGGTTCCACGAAGTTATCTCCAGCCTCTTTGAACGCATGCGTGATGTGGTCGCAGAGATCAGCAAGGTCGTCTAATCCCTTCATCAATGCATCGTAGGGTCTGGTGTGTTCCCAATACTGAGCTGTAGTAGATGGTCAGCAGAACTCTTGCAATATAATTCCAAGGGCAAGGCGTACGATATATTTGTATACGGATATTCATCTTGTCCTCGGAAGGATGTGGGATTGAGTATCCACAAAACTCAACTTCGGGGCTATTCAGCTCATAAGCTAACGCCCATTCCGAGACGACTCAATGGTTGGGGTTTCTGACATACTTCTTCATGATTATGTATCGTAGAGCATTCCCGAGCGTATGGTCTTCACCGATAATTTCAAATGAAGCGGAACCTTCTTCCTCTCCCGGGAGCTATAATTCAAAGCATTAGCCATACGACAAGAAGTTAGGAATCCGGGGGCGTCTTACAGTCATAATACGAATATCGCTCAACCCCTCGTCCGGCGTAGCAAGCTCGCCGTCGTCTTCCTCCATCCCGCTCAAGATATCTTCGACTTTGGAGTCCATTCTCAATCGCTTGCGTTGTGGATCCTCGGGGAGACTTGTATTAGTAGTAGTTCGCGCAGCTATGATCCCGTAGACGCTGAGGGTGATTTTATTTTTGGTGTAGAAATGGCGGGGTGGGGAAAATCTAAAAAAAATTGAGCCTCAAACCGTTAGTCTAAATACAGTAATCCAACATTACCCTCCTTCTCCTTTAAAGTGGGCCTTGCAGGAACAACCCTAACCCTCCAAGTGTTCACAAATTCCCTTCTCAGCATCCAGAAGAGCTCAACCCCCAAGCCATCCCCCCCCACTGCTCGAGCACTGGCAGACCCTTCACACGAGAAAATTATTACGAAACAACTTGCTATGAAGGCCTCGATATCATGGCTGCTTCTGGCGCTCACAAACTTGCTACTCCCCGTTGGACTGCTACTGTTTGCGAAAGGGTTCTTTCCCTATAAGCCCTTCCTACCAGGGCTCGCGAAATTCGATGGCGAGGAGAGTAGTGCCCCGAGAATGTTCGATAGGGTGGTTTTCATGGTTGTTGATGCACTGAGGAGGTATACCGCCTTCAACTAAGTTTCACCGTTTCGAAGCTAGAGCTAATGTATCCCGCTGTCAGTGACTTTGTGTTCTCTGAGGAGTCGGGCTTTGAATTTACGCAGAGGTATAACGCGTTTTCAGGAGATTAGGCTTGTTTAAGCTTCCACGGTATATAGGGGGTAACTTTTAGCTAGTTTGATATCTTCCGGCTCCGCAATTCCCTTTACAGCGCACGCTACTTCACCAACTATCACTATGCCTCGTGTGAAGGGACTCACTACCGGCTCGGTCCCTGGTTTCTTGGATGTAATACTCAACTTTGCCGAGTCCGACTCTGCCACTACTTTAGCGTCTCAGGACAACTGGTTAGCGCAGATTGTGAATCGTGAGGGAAAGCTGGTAATGTACGGTGACGACACTTGGGCCAGACTCTTTCCAGGCATGTTCACTAGGTCGGACCCCACGTCCAGCTTCTTCGTGTCAGACTTCACCGAGGTGGACAACAACGTTACGAGGCACATTGATGACGAGCTACAGAGGAACGACTGGGAGGGCATGATTATGCATTATCTCGGGGTGGATCATATTGGACACAAAGCGGGGCCTAAAAGCCCGAATATGGTCCCCAAGCAACAAGAGATGGATGGAATAGTCAAGAAAATATTTTCTGCCATTGAGGAAGAGGAGCACTTGAAGAACACTCTGTTCGTGTTGGCTGGTGATCATGGAATGAATGATGCGGGGAATCATGGCGGTTCTGGGCCCGGTGAAACGTCGCCGGCTCTAGTTTTCATATCCCCAAAGTTCAAGAAGAGCTTTAGTGGGACGAAATGCCCAGCTGAATTTAGGGAGGATTTCGACTACTATACAACCGTAGAGCAGAATGATGTTGTGCCCTCATTGGCGGCCCTATTGGGGCTCCCGGTCCCGAGAAATAACTTGGGAGTTTTGATACCTTCGCTTTTGCGTATGTGGAATGGTATGTTAGGTGCCCAAGGCATGCGTAGGTTAGTGGGAAAGTATTGGGGCACGATAAAAGTTCTGGATCAGTGATACAAGTATTCATGACACTTCCAATCTATCCCAGTGCTTTCCTCGCCAATCTATAAGATCAAAGAAAAGACTGACATGGCTAAAGTGGAGGATAGGATATCACTCGCATTGGCAAATGCCAAGCAATTGCTCACTATTGTCAAGGCTACTCATACGGACTTTGACAGGCAACGCGCCAGTTCCATTGATTGCAAAGACGTGGGAGATGATGTGGATGAATTGGCTTGTCTCTGGAATAAATCAGTTTCCTCCCAGTATTTCATGGAGGGGAAGGAAAATCCAGAAGTCGCTCTAGCCTCACTCCTGAAGGTACGATAATACTCCATCTGTCATACAGGCGCGCGCGCTCATAAACCGGAAGTTTACTGCCAAATGCCAAGACGTCCTCTCATCAGCTTCGAGCAATTACGACATCAACCTGATGGCCACGGGCATAACATTTGTCTTGCTCGGGTTCCTATGCTCATTGATCGGCTTTGTCCCAATCTTGGAAAAGTCCCGTCTCGCCAACGTGATGTTTTTCGTAATGGTGATGGCCTACACCGTTATGATGTTTGCTAGCAGTTATGTTGAAGAGGAGCACAACTTCTGGTACTGGGTGGCGTCGGGGTGGTTCTTCCTTCTGGCCTTGAGAGTGTATGTATCCATGCTCTCTGGACAATGACAAAGACTTACAAAAAGCGAATAGCCAGCGAACAAGCAACGGCGATGCGTTCCGCATATCCCTCATAATTCCAATACTTAGGATTGCCCGTCGGTGGAACCAAACGGGGCAAAAACATGCCGGGGCATCAGACATTACCAAAGACTTTCTATCGGAGAATGTAAATTTGCTTTGGTTCCTTGTGCTATTTGCATATACCGACATGTTCAGCCGTACCGTTAAGAGCACATTCAGAAATATACCTGGTCGGGTCGCTGGGTTCATATTCGGGTTCTCAACTATCGGCGCAGCACTCACGTTTAAGCTTCGTTTTGCGGCGCAGGACACGCCGGACTTGATAGCGAACTGGCTAAAGCCTTTAGCATTGTGTATTGAAGAGCTAGATATGTCGCTTGTAAGCCTTGCTCGAACAACCTTCATTTCCCTTAGCACAATAATCCTCTACACAATCCTCTTCGAAACCCGAAAGAAGGGTCCAAACGGTAACCTTCCCTTCCCTTCCCTCCCGATGTATACCAAACAACCACTGACATAACTCCCCCCAGTAACCCACACAATCTCAACAACCCTTCTAACTCTCCTCCCAATCCTGCTAGCCACCCAAACCAAACTCCTAAACATCCCCCTCCTCCACCTCCTAACCCTAACAATCCGCCTCCTCTCCGCCTCCTCCCGCCTAACCTCCACAGACCTAACCCTCTCAACCCTAATCCTTTCCCACTTCACATTTTTCGCTTACGGCGGTGCAAATGCCATTTCTTCGGTAGACTTATCAAACTCGTATAACGGCGTATCCAGTTATTCCATCACGACCGTGGCCCTCTTAACCTTCGTGTCGAACTGGATCGGCCCCATATACTGCAGTTCCGCTGCTACAGTCGCCATCATCGCTACTGCGCGCAAGTGCGATGATAGGGTGGGGTTGAGAAGGCACTTGATGTGCCTTAGTCTCTTCTGCTGCGCCGCGACGGGCGCCGTCATGCTGGCTTGTACGGTGCTGAGAGCGCACTTGTTCATCTGGACCGTGTTCTCGCCAAAGTATTTGTTTGCCATGGCTTGGGTTGTTTGGCACTTGGGTGTTAATTTGCTGCTGGGTGGGGTGTTGGTTCTGGCGGGGAGGGTAGGGTTGAAGTAGGTAAGGTTTAATATTATGATATACTTGTAAGGATTGGGGAATATCGGTGGATTGGGAGGCGTTGGATTAATTTTGTTTTGTTTTGTTTGTCTTGCTTTGATTTTGATTTCTTTGCCCGTCAGGTTAGACCTAGAGTGATAGGGGATGATACACTGATCAATAATTGGTTATTCTATAATAATAACATGAGCCCTCCCGGAGGCTAAACTCCAAGCTGTGTTATACCCTATCCAGCGCCTTCATTGCACTGTGCTGTACATGCAGATTCACAACATTCACGTTCATGGAGAATCACTCGATAAGAACCCCACTTTCAACGGACCTGTGAATTAGGGAATTCAATGGCAGGAACTCACAAGCACGATTGGCTAAAAGAGACCAAGGGCACAAGCCCCAAGCCCTTCCCAAGCAGGTTACCCAAGCCCCGCCATGAAAAAAACCACACACCCAACACCCTCCTCTCCCCTTTTCCGACTAGCCCCCATACACCTTCCCAGCAGCCCCCTCCGCATACCCCTTCTCCCTCTTATTCCTCCCCTCAACATACTCCGCAACGTACCCCGGCGCCTCCCCGCCAACCCCCTCCCCACCGGGGACCGGACAACCCATCGCCTCCCAAACCGGAACGACACCAGTCCACACCCTCCCCGTGATCTCCCCCCTCTCAACATCCTTCCGGTCATCACTCGGACCACCTGTCCTAATCTTCGCACTGGCACTGCTAATAACAACCCTCAGCACGCTAGTGCTCTTCAGCTCGGCCTCGTCGGGGGGCACGCGCGTCCCCAGCCAGCGCCCCGGGAGCACGCTCTCGGTGACGAGACGCATGGCGTAGATCTTCTCCTCCACGTCCTCCACCAGCGTTGCCGTACCATGGAGGATGGCGGAGCGGTAATTGTACGAGTGCGAGTTGGGCGTTAGCGAGAGGACCAGGCCGTCGAGCTTTGTGGCTGCGATGCACACGGGGATGCCCTCCTGGGTGGGGGAGTTGCGGGAGAGGTTCATTAGTCGGCTGGAGACGTAGCCGTGGAGGTAGCAGTCCAGCGCTTCGGATTCGTCGGAGCTTGGGTGCGTGAAGGAGCCCATTTGGCCGATCATTGGGAGAATTGTGGGCAGTTGGGGGGAGGTTGGGTCCTTTGGGTTGCTGGGGGTTAGGAAGGAGACGTGCAGGACTGAAGTTGTGTTTACTATACTGTGGATTGTGGTTGTGTCGTAGTGGGCTTGGGTTTGAGGGGAGCGGGGGGGGTTAGTGGTTGTTGGTTCTTAGCCGGGGTGGACGATGGGGATACCTCTATTGTTGTACCTGTTGACTTTGTTGGCTGATGTCTTTGGGTAGCTGAGTTCGTTTGACATCTTGGTGGCAGTTTTTGTTGTTTCGAGATTGTTGCGAGATTGTTTGTGGTTCGTTGAGATGAGAGAGACCTCATTACTGTATATCCTGCGCCAGTCACGAGCTCGTTGTAACTCAAACAAACCACGTGCGGATATAGTAAGAAGCTCGACAATCTACCCGAGCATCCTGAACCCCTGACGGGGAAATAAGACCTTAGTCCAGCAAGTATACATAATATAAAGTTATTTTATCGATAAGAGGAGTGCGAGGCCACCCAACCAAACTCAACTGATTCTTGATGCGATTGTTAGATCATTCAAGCAAATTGTTAGACGCCTCAATTGGGGTCCGACTCAAGAGTAAAAGTATACAGGAAGGAGCAACACAATGGAGCGCCATGGTCAAGTCTAGAACCGCAATTTCTCGCCCAAGATATATAATATCATGACTAGAAAACGTATTATTAGAATGCCCAGTCTCAATTCTACTCTATTTCCGCAAAAAAAACAAACAAGAAAAGCACAATCTATCGAATACAGAAAGGCAACCCCAACCTCCTTTCACCTGTATGATACAACACAGTACCGTGTTAGGTAGATGGACGAACGTCCAACAGAGAAAGCAAAAAAAAAAAGACCAACACCCCATTTTAGATACACCTCCAGTCTCAGCGACCTTCCATATTAAGAAAGGATTGGCTGGGTGCTATTTATTCTTACTCGTAGCATTCATCGAGTTCTTCCGATTCTGCATCACCTCTTCTTTCTTCGCCAATATTTCTCGTTGTATATCCTCAATCTCTTTCATAGGGTCATCGGGAAGGCCAAGTGCCCCTCCGCGGAAATCGCTAGCACTCGGCGATTTGCGTGACCCCTCAGAAGTCGCAGCCCTCCCAGCCTTTGCCTTCAACTTTCGATTAATCCAAGCCTTTCCAGGCGAATTAAAGAATAGCACAGAGAGAAGGATGCCAATATGAACAAAGAACTATCAAGTAAAATAAAAACACGGTCAGATGCCGATCCAGGGACATATAGGTTCGATTTCACTGACCTTAACTCGTCCCCACAGTATGAGGGAGTTCTTGAAGTCCAAGATGATGAACGGTGCGACAGTGTAGGAAAACCCAATTTGTGTCGCTAGAAGACCGAAGACATCATACGCCCTCTTGTACTTACCGGGTGTCTTTCCGTCCGGTTCCATAAAGAAGGGTCTAATATGACGCCGAAAATCTGCATGCGAGACCGTTAGAGGTCGGATAGTCTACCATTGGTAGGACAAATAACATACATTTAGCAACCGTTTGGACAAACGATCCCGTCAAGAACGTGAGGTAATACCCGGGAGATATTCCATGCCAAATGGCTGCGTATTGATTAGCTCAGCTCCTCATATGAATCCTTGGAAACTCTTCATACCTGATGTCCCAAAGGTAGCTAAAGAGCTTCTAAATCCTGGCCTCTTTCCTTTTGGTGTCACTCTCAGATACACGTAGTTCTTTAACCATTTGTTTGTGTTCATGTTCCAAGACTCAAGGTAGGCTCTTGAATTCTCCGCTGTCTCGAGTGCCCAGGGGTCAACATTTGTCAAACGATCCCAGCGAGGCTTCTTATTCTCATCAAGGCCATTGTACCCCAAACCGGAGAGTATACAAGCACCCTCAGTCAGGTACCAAGCACCATAGTATTTGAGACGTTCGGTGAAACCCAAAGCGTATATATACCAAATCCTACGGCCGCAGTCAGCTCTCGATTCACAGTAATTTAGAAGAGAACATAATTACCTTCTGGGAACCGAATACCCCAAAAATCCATCACCTAGAGCAAACTCAGCTTTGTACCAGCCAGAAAACTTCATAAAAGCAGCAATCCAGCCCAGCCCACAAACAGCTTTCCAAATCGCTGGACGGTGGCTCTTGGGAATTTTCCTCTTTCGCCTTGTGTTGCCTTTAGCCGCACCGGGAGTTGTGACGTCAAACATAGTACAGTCAATCCACCTCCGGTATTCCGCAAAGTCAAATGCAGGTCCGGCGAACAAGGACGGGAAAAACAGCTGCCGGCAGATTTAATACAAGTGATAAAGAGCAGTCCAACAATAAAACTCACCACATACGCAGTGTAGTCGAGGAGACTGGGCATCACCGGCAGGGCTCGGTCTTTCTGGAAGGCCGATAAATCCTGGAATCACGAGTCAGTTTCTGAGTGAGCAAGCTGTTGGCAGGAACAAATAATCCATACTTTCTCGGGCAATTGACCATCATGTACTGACCAACAGAATGCCGTCAACTAGAACACCAAAGCCATAAGTCTCTACCCCCTCCAAAATTCCCCAAATCCCAGTCGACCAACCTTCATGACCATAACCATTTGCGCCCCAGTAACATCCACAACCCCAGGGATCCCATGCAACTCCCGCGCGATATGCGATATGAGCATGTGCCCCATCAAGTACACAAAGGCAATCCAAGGCATATACGGTCCTTGAACAAATTTCGCAATAGCATACGCTCCACCTGCGCTAACACTAAGAGTCCGTAGCCCACTCCATAGGTCGAAAACCCCAACCATGTAAAACAGCGAAACTCTATTCATTCATCACCCATCAGCGACCGTCCCTCTCCCCAATCATCCTCGCTAGCGAAGTCCCATACCCAATCATAAAGAGGTTCTTCTTCGCAGGCTCCGCATCAGGTAACCGTTTGAGGACGCCAGCGAACGGGTAGGATAATAAAATGGTGAAAATAAGCTTCACTACACCCTCATAAATGTTAGGGAGACAAATTTCTCTCAAAAAAAGGCTTTGGGAAGACCTAAGCCATACAATCGTCCTTAGGCGCACCCACGGCATCTTGCAGCCAAATAAAAGCTAGGGCAAAGGTCAGAAATTGCAGAAAGCAAAATTGTGAGGCTAGACAAGGAGAGAGAAATAAGGCTCACGGTAGTCTATGAATGGTATCATAGCGACAGCATGTAAGTTAATTGTGGTAGTCTCGAAACAAGGGATAACCTTGAGGAAGGTAAAGGGGAAGATGCAACCTCCAGGATGACGAAGGTAGTGTCTGTTAGCTTGCTTGAAGATCATATTATGTCAGCCGTCCTCAGTTTCCACGTGGGGCTGTCATGTGGTATCACTCGCTCAACATTGTCAACAACCCCATGCCAGAGGCCATGTGCTTCCACTCAATGAATAATTGGACGCAGTGCTCTATGCAATGTTACCACACTTGAAGCACAATTGAGCATACGACAGCTTCAGATCAGACAAAGTCACAACCGAGCCTTAGGATGAGCTCTGATACCAACGAAATGGTCATCCATCCAACAGCTTCGATATCGACCACCCTGATGTTACGTCAGTAATTTGGGTTGAATCATCTGTACGGTACTGGGCGTCTGAAACCGGTCCTCGCCAGGACCAGTAACAAACCGGCCAACGACAACGGAACTTTCAGAGAAAAACTCTCTATAATCGAATACCCTTTATTTCTACGGACCCTACTTTTTGATAAATTAAATATCGGTTAAAAACGGTAAGAGAAGCATTTCAAAAAAAAGCGAGCGCGCACCTACAAATTTGTGCTAAGGCGCCGCTTCTTCCTTTGTATGTATTACTAAGCGAAAAGTAAGTGACCAGGAGGGCCGGTTTTTGGTGCCGGCACTGGGTGGGCTACTCTTTAAAGCAGCAGGCGATAAAGCAATCATAGAAATACGGTATTTCGTTTTGAAAAATATTTAAACTACGAAACACGGGGATAACACAGCCGGACACTATCAGAGAAAGAAGAAAGGAACAGGGTTATAAAATAAGATGGACATAAATGTCCACAGAACGCGCAGCCTCCCGTACAGCACCGCCGACACCGCACTTTATTCCGTTACAACATGCAATTCACATCATAGCAAAACAAAAACCCGGATGTGGTTCGCTCGAAAAAATGCACAAAAAATTGAAAAGCCTTCGCATAACAACTTTTCAATTGCTCTCCCTACTACTCCCGCCATTTTGCTGCCCCCATCTCAAAACAACCCTTCAGAGTTGAAAAAAAAAGGAAATAACCGTCCACCCATTCTCCTTAGCAACTGTATTAAGATATTGACCTTCCAAGAACCTTGAATTTGTACCCGACTGGTCCGAAATTGTTTGTTTAGAAGCACCTAGAATGTGTCAGTGTATCGGTCCATGACAAGCATTCGGGGAAGATATTATGAACATACTTGCGGTGGACGATAGAAGGTCCGCTCTCATCGTACTCTTGCTTTGAGATCCACATTTGCTGGAAGGTGGAGAGGGATGCAAGGATAGATCCTCCAATCCAGACAGCTATTGAAAATTAGTTAGGTAACCTCCCATTATACGATAGTAGGGGACCTACAGTATTTCCTCTCTGGGGGAGCAATGATCTTGACCTTCATCGAAGAAGGAGCAAGAGATGTAATCTCCTTCTGCATACGGTCGGCAATACCAGGGTACATAGTAGTACCACCAGACATGACAATATTTCCATAGAGATCCTTACGCACATCGACGTCACACTTCATAATGGAGTTGAAGGTGGTCACGTGGATACCTCCAGACTCAAGACCAAGGACTGAAGGCTGGAAAAGAGCCTCAGGAGCACGGAACCGCTCATTACCAATGGTGATAACTTGTCCGTCAGGAAGCTCGTAAGATTTCTCCAAGCTAGATGACTGAGCGGCAGTCTGGATCTCCTGCTCAAAGTCAAGAGCAACATAGCAAAGCTTCTCCTTGATGTCACGAACAATTTCACGCTCCGCAGTGGTGTTGAAAGTATAACCGCGCTCGGCAAGAATCTTCATCAGGTAGTCGGTAAGATCACGTCCGGCCATGTCAACACGAGAGATAGCGTGTGGGAGCGCAAATCCTTCATAGATGGGGACAACATGGGTGACACCATCACCAGAATCCAAAACAATACCGGTGGTACGACCAGAAGCGTACAGGGAAAGCACGGCCTGGATGGAGACGTAGAAGGCAGGTGCATTGAAGGTTTCGAAAACAATCTGAGTCATCTTCTCACGATTGGACTTGGGGTTGATAGGAGCCTCAGTCAAAAGGACAGGGTGCTCCTCTGGCGCTACTCTCAACTCATTGTAGAAAGTGTGATGCCAGATCTTCTCCATGTCGTCCCAGTTTGTCACAACACCGTGCTCAATAGGATATCTTAGAGTGAGGATACCACGTTTGGATTGGGCCTCATCTCCGACATAGGAGTCCTTTTGACCCATACCAATCATGATACTGAAACACAACAAAAACTCTTGTCAGTAATTATCCCATCCTCGTATAAAAAAAGGTTGGTGCGACGTCGCATTTTTGGTGGGGATATCCCGTGACCGCGGGGCATCGAGGCAAAAAAAGAGAAAAAGCAACAAAAAAAAGGTCGGAGAATTGGGGAAACCATACCCATGATGACGAGGACGTCCAACGATGGAGGCTATAAGAATGTCAATAATCTCGAGTTGTGCAATAGATAGCGGGGTACTAAATAGTCCCACCAATTCAAAATCAATATAGACAAAGGTACTTACGAAAAACGGCTCTGGGAGCATCATCTCCAGCGAAACCGGCTTTGCACATACCGGATCTATCAAAGGTTATCAGTATAAAGCTGCGGCTGAATTTACCAGTGTAAAGAATTGCTTACCCATTGTCAATAACGAGCTGAGGGTTTCAGATTGTGACGTTAGCTAGGTTTCCATACTACAAGGCAACAACCCCACTTCAAGTTTCCCAGGAGCAAGAGGACCGGGGAGAGATCAAACATACGGCGGCAACTTCGTCTGTAGAGAGTGAAAGCAGTTAGCAATTATACCCCTCTACCAAAAACAAGTATTCTCCAAGTATTAAAGTTGATAGTGAAAGGAGGAGTATATCGGAGGAATATTCACTGACCTTCCATGGCGGTTGGTAAGAAAGGTCTAGTTGATAAAAAAAACTAAGGAATTCGTAAGACGTGATAAGCTCAAGGGAGGACTTTTGAAGTAGCAGGGGGGTCTGTCTACTCTCAGATGGAGTGGGTGGATGGGAGGTTTTTGTAGATGGGTGGAGATGTTGACAGTCGGGAGGGAAGGGGGAAGGAGAAAAGAAAGAGGAGGAGAAGGGCCACACACACAGCCCATGGTCCACGACGCTCTGTTCCCCTGCCACCCCCAAAAAAGAACCCTATATCCTTGGCATCAATTTCTTGGCATAGAAACTAGAGATTTTCCTTACCCAGTTATGATACTAGAAAAGGCAGACAAATTTCTTCTTTAGGCTCAAGAATGTTAGGTCCAAGTGCTGACGCGCAATTCTAACTGGTCAGCATTCGCCGCCACCCTGCGCTCAACTATTTTTGGATTCTATGGTGGAAGCGCGACCATAAATCCAGCTGTGTAGACCGGACCATCAGTTACTTGTATCAGCCTGGCTTGACCTGACAAGTTTACCATGGTACCGATTGTAGAAACTTTTCTGAGGGAGTATTTGGTGACCTAGCCGACACTACGGACTCCTCAGTGTCGCCGCAAAAGGCATGATAACGGATACGCGTTCACCCCAACCATCCCGACTTCCTTGGCGTTAGGTCAGACTTTAGTATAGCTAGACATCTATGATATGGGTACAAAGGACCAACCGAGGAGCTTCTTTGTTTGGCAACGTCAAAAACATTCGTTACGCGGCCACTCGCGCTATTTTCTCATAATAGAATTCATCCTCTATGCCTAGAATCAGATCTGGTAGAGACGAAGGGCTCGGGGTTCCCACAGCTTACGATGACAGCACTATAAGGCTCATTTTATCACACATGTAGCCTTGGAAGCTGTACCGTATAATCTGGCAAAAGTCGGATTGGAGCTAAAGCGAAACTAAGGCAACCGAACCAACAGGAGAGCTCTAAGAAGGCGAATTCGCCACAGTTTAAACATATAGGCCGCTGTGGTTGGTCAGGTTCAAGAAGATCCTCACTAGCGCCAGTCCGACTTTTGCCAGATTATACGGTATAATACCATTATAGGTGTTTCAGTGATAATACCCGACGACGCAACATCATCTCGTCCCCCCCAGATTACGTTACACCAACTAGTGACACGAATAGGGCTACGAATGGCTTCATAATTACTATTATACTGTATCACAGTCCACGATTAGAGTAGCCCAACATCTACTCTAATTACAGCGTTCTAAATACCTTCAGCAAGATGTATACCTGCTGCTGCTTTGGCCCCCACATTATCCCTCAAAATACTACTCGTCACAGGCAAGAAGTTCCCGGAAACGAGGGTTTGCAAACTATATGGCAAAAAGCATGCGCAGACCTGAGTGTCCATACCGACTCACGGCCCATAGGAAAAACTTGGCAGCAAGGCAGTCGCCTGCCGAGACGCTATCTACTTGTGCCAGAAGTCCATGATATCAATCAAGGCTCTTGCTAGGAGTCAGGGGTTCTGCATCGATTTCCCTTGTTGGGACCTATGCAACGGAGAATAGAGTTGCGACGACCTCTACCCTTCCGGGGAGGCCAAGAACTTCGGAGTCACTTCGAAATTCATTCGCCCTCTATTGCGTCGGGCTAGAATTTCTGGATCTGAAGCACACGTACCCCTAACGACCAGTATCAAAATATGTCATATACCGAGTGACAGTCCATGATCTCTCAAGGCCACATCGGCCTGTTGATTATTTAGCAAAAGATGAGGAGGAAGGAATGACCTTGTGAACCAATCGAGACAAAATAGTCGTGTCACAGAAACTGGGAGAAAAAGCCGTGAGTGCAATATCTGACGAGGCAACCATGCCAGACGAGAGTTAGGGGTTACAAATAGGTAAACTATGTTGCGAGAATGCGAGAAAGGTAGGTTCATCTCCTCTGTTCACGCTGATATTGAAACCCGTTCCCATATGCAAGCCCAATACACAATTTCTATAGACCTTGTAGTTTCCGAAGCAGATAATTAGTGAGTTGCTCATGGTGTGAACAAGGGTGACCCTTCTAACCTTCTCTCAGTATAACCACCTGTCTCTCTTTAAACGGCAGAGCCATGGATCCATTCAAATTCTAGCCCTGACCTTTTTGTCGTTTTCCCTCCAAGGCAGTATTACCCTGAATCACAAAAGACTTATTTGGAGGTAGGTGCAGGGAGCGCCCCACCCAAAGGCAGCTTCCTTCCCTCAAACTCTCAAAATCTACGATCCTAACTCCCCTAAACAAGAAGCTTTTCTTATTTGCCGCTTCTTGACACACAAACAACCTATCCTCGCCTCCCAGTCCCACATGGCGCTGCTGACCGGCCACCGCCCTGGCTTGCCTTGGATATTATAACCGAATGCCCGGACATTTCACCTCGCATACCTCTAAAACTAAGGAACGATCATCATGCACTGCAAGAGCCTTTCTACATCCAGCGGCTAAAGCCTGTCGATTGGCACTTTTGTCAAGTCGGCAAAGTTTTGCTTGAGTAACACCCCCCTTGAAATAGCTCACAAGCCTACCCCTACTCACAACAATTCCTCGTTAGCCAAACGAGCGAGAGCTAACCTAAAGGAATCTGTGAAACTAGTGGGTTGCGAGAACGATATGTGATATACTCTGAGTTCGCTGGGGAGAGCTGTCGCTGCGGTGGTCGGGTGATATTAGCCACTTGAGGTGGAAGCCAAATACGGTGTTATGATTTCTCAAGCTGGGTTTGAGAGTATAGGCCCTTTTCTGGTCGGGGAAGCCCGGGATATGATATACTCGATCGCAGCGCACTTAAACTAGGAAAAAAAGTAAAGAGCCCACCTAAGCACTTTCTAAAGCTAGGTTAGGCAGTGGTGCCCTAGAGATATGTGGGCACCTCTAGCAAAAGCAAGCATGACATTCTCGAATTCCACAGGCGGATAAGCTCACACCCACCCTCACATTTACAGTAACGAGTACTGGGTTCTCACTAGTACAACCATTTTTGGTATACCCCGATCTCAGAGCCATCTTGTCTTCGGTTCCCAAAGCACGGACCTCAGCTTGGTGCCAAACTCTTGCTTTTCTTTATGGCTTGCTGCGCTGTCAACTCTTTCACTGTGCAGGCAAAGTGATTGAAGCCAAATATTAGTGGATTAACTCCACTCCCTGGCACTGAGATTGGTGCTATTGGAAGCCGCCTTACACGCCATACTCGGCCAACTCTGGCGTTCATTTACACTGTTGGAAATGGCAATTTAATGGCCGCACTTGATGAGGGATTTGCCCGCACTCTGTTGCCGCTAAGGTATACGTACGCACTAATCAAAGGATGCACAAACTCTGAAAATGTCCTCGCCCTCCTTATTTCCCCCTTCGTACCTTTGCTCGCTTCATACCTTCCTTCCTGTACTCAACTTTCCTCAAGCCTTTCCTTTCATCAAGTTATCATCAATCAATCATGATCTTCATCTCCACTTAAGCGGTTTCAGCCCACTGCGTAAAATCCTCAACGTAAATCATTATCTCCGCAGCCCAGATTTTCAACATACAAGGAACGAGAGCCTCCGAGTGATATGATATGATTCTGGGTTAGGGTTCTTGTTGGGCCTTTTTGAACGATCATGGTGGGGCAAAGAAGGGAAAGACCGAATTGGCGGGGTTACAGACTGCCAAAACAAACACAAACTCTTGGATGACTTGAGCAACTAATTGCATAGGCTTAGCGACTTAACGTTATTGAAATAGAGCCTCTTGCAAATCTAAACACTGTAAAATATACGCTTTCGAGAATGCTCCTCCAGGGTCCATTGGCTTCCAGCGGCTTCTAATTTCCGTCGTCATTGCACCACAAGTTTCTAATAACTTTTCCTGATGCCCCTACCCTCATCCACAAACGCCTTCCGCTCAGCAACCCATTAAAACGTGAAATACCGAATACCCGAAACCACTTCAACCCGCCTTCCTGCAAATAGCCTCCACGCACCTTCATCATGTCGGACATGGCTAAGCTCCTTTCGTGGGGAATCGAGAATTCGGCTCCCTCGGACGGCCCGAACGCAGATAATAGAAGGACCGAATTGGTACTTCCCACCCTTCTCATTATCCCCTCGCGAAACTATACGCTAACTATGACAAAAACCAGGACCCAGCGCTTCTAGCCCAACTCTTTGGTGCAGATGTCAAAGACGACAGCGTTCTCATGCGCGAGGCACTGGAAGCAATCCAAGACCCTGAAGTCACCCTCGAAAACAAAGAAATCGCCTTCGACAACCTCGAAATGCTCGTCGAGAACTTGGACAACGCCAACAACCTCGAGAACCTCAAGCTCTGGCCTCCCTTGATCGCACAGTTATCGGTACCCGAGCAGCAACTCCGCTTTATGGCGGCTTGGTGCATCGGGACTGCCGTCCAGAACAACCCAAAGTCTCAGGCGGCCATGTTCAAGCATGGGGGTGTAGCGAAGATTGTCGATCTAGTGCTTAGAGATCCGGAAGAGAGGGTTAGGACCAAGGCGGTTTATGCACTCAGCAGCCAGATCAGAAATGAAGAGGGATCGCTGAAGGCTGCCGTTGAGTTGTTACCGGAGGAGATCCTAGAGAGGGGGAAGCACGAGTATCGGGCGGATGATATGGAGGCTATTGATGAGTTGGTGAAGGCTCTAAGAGAGAGGACTAAGAAGGTTATTAGTGCTTAGGGAATGTCTATGACTTTCTTTCTAAGGGGTTCCAGCGGCTGTGGTTGCAAAAAGGTTCCTTCTTTTTCTCTTTTATCTCCTTTCTATTTTTTCTTTTCTCTTGCTATAGACATTCGCATTCCCAATACAAAAGTAATCTCATACTGTACACTTTCAAATATCCCGGTTGCGAATACCGCAGGATAATACCGGTATGATACGGGTACGAGCGCCCATTCCCAGGAACCTAGGTTATATCGTACTTTCCTCTTGACCGCAAGGTTCACAACTCACGCGAAAAGCAAAAAAAAAAAGGGTTCGAGGCTCTAAACTGCGGCACCTCGCTTGGACCCGACCCGACCTCAACCTCCGCTTCGCCTCACCTCCCACCTCAACTCAACAACCTCACTGCAGAACACATCAACAAGCAACTTTGCCACCACCTCCACCTCCATCAGGTTCCTTCTCAACTGACATAGTTACCCACCTCCATCCACTCTCTTAGAAAAAGAGAAAGAGAAAATAATAAAAAATAATACCCGAGGCGAAACAGCCATGCCCCCAATCCGCACCAGTCGAAACCGCAAACCACCTCCAGAAGGCTTCGATGACATCGAAGACACCCTCCTAGAATTCGCCAACAAAATGAAAGACGGTAACCCTCCCCCTCCCCCTTCCCTCCCACCTCCGAAAAAAACAAAAACTAATAACCCATAATCACCAGCGGAAAATGCCCCCCACGAAGGCAAGCGTAAAAACGAGAGCACCTGGGCCATCTTCCAGATCTCGCACCAGCGCTCACGCTACATCTACGACCTCTACTACGACAAGGAGGCCATAAGCAAGGACCTCTACAACTGGCTACTGAAGCACGGCTACGGCGACGCGAACCTCATCGCCAAGTGGAAGAAGCAGGGCTACGAGAAGTTGTGCTGCCTGCGCTGCATACAGGCCAAGGAGAATAACTTTAATGCTACGTGCATCTGTCGCGTGCCGAAGGCTAGGTTGGGGAAGGAGCAGGCGGTCGAATGTGTGAGTTGTGGGTGTCGGGGGTGTGCTTCTGGGGATTAGACAGAGAGAGGGGGGGGAGGGGACAATTGTGGGGAATGTAATGTGTATTATAGCTTGTTTTTTTAAAAAACTTTTACTTTTCTTATCACACGTAGGATACGTTATCTTGTCCGCCTCGAAATGATTATGGTCCCAACTTTTTTTTTCCTTTTCCCCTTTGAACGCTGTTCATCCATACCATACCCACAACCTCCACACTCGACCAACATTTCTTCACAACCCACAAGAATTCCCCATACCGGTGTTTCTCATCCTCCATTCCCACTCCCATCCCATTCCCATCCCACTTCCACCCCATTCCCATTCCAATCCAAGTTCACAAAAAATCACTCCACCACCACCACCACCACCACCACCACCACACAGCAGAAGACAAGACAAGACAAGACAAAACAAAAAAAACGAAAAACAAAAGGCGAACGGGGACCACTCCTCCTAGTGCTAGAGAACTATAATATTATTATATAGCAAGTAAATACTATAATAAATTCAACCTTCCTACTCCCAACTCTCCAAGTGGGCAAGCGAGTGGGTTGGATGAGCGAGTAAGTAAGTAAACAAGTAAATAAGTAAATAAATAAATGGAACAGACTCCTAGCCATCCACCCTTTTCCAAAAAGTCCAGTTCGTAATGAATTTTGGCTACATACTATACTGTACTATACTATACTACACTATACTACACTATCGGTACAGTACGCTGCCCCATCCGCAAGTGTCAAGTGCTAAAGTAAGTCTAGTAAGTAGGAGATAATATGATCAGACTCACTACCATCCTCCACCACCACCACCAACAATTCGTACAAGGGAAATAAAAGTAAAAAAAATAGACAGATAAAATAAAGGTAGGATAAATACGACACTACGCGAAGCTTGGACAAAAAAGAATAATAAAAATAGACAACGAATCCCGCTATGCACTTTCCAATACCGTACCATACCATACCAACCGTCGAACCAGGCTCAAGCCAACCAACCAACCAAGCAAATAAATAAAATAAAAACAAGAAAATAAAAACCAATAAAAAACCTCCATGCGTGGTCTTTCCGTGGCGGGTAGAAAGATGGAAGAAATAAATCGCATAGAAGGCGCACGACGGTCAAGGAAATTACAGGTTTAGTTAAAGGTTGCAGTAATCACAGATGAGAAGAGAGGGTGAGAGGGGTATTCGCCCGTGAGATAGGATAGGATGGAACAATGATAATAATGATATAAGGACAAGACAGAGAACCACCCAGACAGACAGGCAAAAACAATTGTTGGAAGTATCACAAGATCCAAGAAAGGGATACAGACACACAGCACAGACAGGCACACGGACAAATAGATAGATGGAAAGAAAAGAAAAACACCCCCACCAGACCGATGAACCCCAGGATTTGATAAACGACGAAATAGGAGATAACGAAAAAGAAAAAGAAAAAGGGTATGAGACTCTCCTTCTTGTCTTGAGGAGAAGCGGAAGAGGGACAGAAGGGAAATACACATGCCTGAATAGATATATGATGATGCCTTCTTATCTTAGCCTTCGGTTGTTGGTCGTGGCATCATCAGGGTCGTGACGAGCTGAAATGGAGTGGAATGGAGTAGGGTGAATGAGGAAGAATAGGAGTGATAAAGCAGATAGAAGAACGAGAGGAGGAATAAGTGATAAGGATAATAAAAGGTGAAAGAGAAAAAAGGACAAAAAGGAATCGCTCCATGTTACTTTTTTTGCCCCCAAAATGCCCGCTCCAAATAGAAAAGACATTCAGTCGTTTCAGTCGTAAACACATATCAACTACTTTTCAACCAAAAAAGGTCATCATGTTACTATCAAAAGTCCGTAGTATGACTCCTCCCCAGGTCTGGTCTCCCGGGCGTCGACGGTGATCCGAAGCCGTCAGTAGTAAACTTCTCATAACCACTCTTCATGACGCCAAAGACGTCCACGCCGAAGACATCCGGGGGCTCGAGGAAGCCTTCGCCGAGGAGGTCTGCGGAGCGTAAACCACCGTCGTAACTCCTCCGCACTTCCCGCCTCTTGTCCGCTCGTTTGTCAGGAGATCCGAAGCACGCTCTCGAAACAATGGTTTCGATGTCGTCTGGTGCATTGCTGTCGCTATTGTCCATGCCGGAGCTGCCAGACGTGAGCTCTGCGAAGGCGCCCCAGGGATTGTCCTCCAGGACGCCAATGTCCCGGGACGGGGACTTCACAAGCTGCCTAACACGGTCGCGGTGGATTCGAAGACTAGTTGCCGGGCTAACCGACATTGGCGGGTTGCGTGGGCGGAGCATAGTCGCCGGAGTAAGAGGTGGGAGCATTGGGTTGTTGTCGTAGTTTCGAATGGGTGATGAGGTGAGGAAACTCATTCCCCCTCCAATAGTATTCCTACGGATGGGGCTTTCGTGTGAAGAATGCCTGATTCGGGCGATATCTTCCTCGGCCCTCCCCCGCTTGATCCGAGGCCTATCTTCCTCAATGGTTGGTCGTACAACCGACGATTCTAGCGATGAAAAATAGCCACTATCTCCCATAGGAGGTGCTTTTCGCTTTCGGCTTGTAGACGGGAACATGGGCGGGGGGGTCGAATCGCGATGCGGCTGGATTTGGCTGCGGGTGACCGGTGGTGAAGAGCACATGATAGGAGGCGGTGGAGATGACCGTGTTGCAGCATTGCCGTGGGGAGAGGATGGTCGAAACACGTCATCATCATCATCCGGCATTCGTCGTGGTTCAGGACTTGCACTTCTGGTTGCATCGGACGACAATGTCAATAATTCCTCCAACGCCGCTTCCTTGTCTTCAATAGTATCTGTACTGTCAGCATGCTCGGTGGAATCGGCATGCTCAACATGTATCTCGATTGTAGGTTCAGGATGCGACAAATTTTCCATCTCTTCCAGCATCAAGGCCTTTGACGCAGCCGAACTCTTCTTAGAGTGTGATCCGGACTTGCGTGAATTTTTGTTCTTCATAAACTGATGCTCAAAGCCACTTCCAACAACCCAATAATTTCCCTTTCCAGGATCGTCTTTAGGACGCTCCTGCTTGACAAATGCCTTGTTGAGCGATAGATTGTGTCTAATGCTATTCTGCCAGCCATTGTTCGACGTCCGGTAGTACAGGAATGTGTCTGCGATCCATTTATATATCTGGGCGAGTGTTAATCTTTGCGAAGGAGCTCGGAGGATGGCCATGCCGATGAGTGTAGCGTAGCTGTATGGCGGCTTTCTTCCATCATCCACGATAACTGGAGGTTCCCAGGCAAGTGGCTCATCCTTTGCTGGTGAAGACGCGTTTTGCGAGATGTTCTTCTCTCGGAGAACTTTCTTCTCCTTGATGGGTGCCGCCTCCATCAATGCTCGTCGAGGGGCTGCCTTCAAGCCTGTTAATGGCTTTCCACCATGGTGGTCATCAGAGGATCTAGGTTCGGGCGACACGTTCTCCTTTCCGAAACTCGCCTTGGAGGAAGAGAAACTGGTGAAGAAAGCAGCCTGGGTTTTTCTTAGCTGGGCAGCGGGCATCGGGGCGAACGAGGTATTGAATACAGAGATTGGGGGCTTTTTCAATGGGGAATCAGTGGGGAACGCGTCGGGCTCTGGTGGAGGCATCGATATCCTGTCAAAAGTGTTCTGAAGCACACGCTTGGGTAAAGGGATGCGACTCGAGTGCTTCGGATTATTGAGGGCCTGGTTATGTCTGGATTGAGGCTTCTTTTTAGAAGGGGATGATGAAGGACCGACGATGGGAGGACGGAACATTATGGGCTGCAAGTTGCCGTTGGTGAGTTGTAAGGGGTTAGAGGAAGGTGACGAGGGGGGGAAGGTTGGGGTGGATGCCGAGCCGGGTTCTGACGAGGGTCCGAGCGCATCTCGGTGGATCTTTAACGGGGACAAACGCGTCGAAAACATGACTTTTCCGCGCCAAAAATTTCACAGGATCGAAGACGAAGGGGGCTTGGGTCTAGAATCGCGTGGAAAACGCGTGATCGAGGGCGTTGAGTCGAGGAATTCTGGCGATAACGATGCTAAAAGGGGTTGAGGCGTCGGGTACGTGACGCGAGAATGGTACGTGACTCAGCAAGCGGAATGAAATTGGGTATGGTACGACCCAGCAACTTTCTGTTCCAGACAAGAAAAAAAATTCTCGGTGAGTTTGCTATTCGGGACTAATGACCTTTCTCTCCACTCCCCTTTCTATGCCTCTCTTTTTTTTTTTTCGTTGCACGTATGTCTTCCTCTCTCCCACCTCTTGAATGTCAAGTGACAGCGTGGGAAGAAGAAAAGGATAGGGACTCGAAGGAGTAAGAGCAACGAGCAAAGGAGTAAGGGCACAAACCACAAGATTATGATGTACCGGCGGCAAATCCAAAGGATAAGAAATGCAGGTGCCTAATGCAATAAAGTAGTAGTATTTGCAGTTCGGTGAAGCTAAGGTGAGGGGGTACGTATAATCGTCGAAAGGGTAAGGGAGGAATCCGATTAGAGAAAGTACCGTAGACGACGGTCTTGTGTGTGTGGACGAGGAGGGGGATTCACGATAACCCGCGAGTCAGGTCTGAGGGGGGGGGGGGTGAGGAATGAGGGGAGTGGAGGGGCGCGGTGGTGGGGGGAGGGGTGTTTTTGTATCCCGTTGCGCGGAACACAGAGCTAAAAGGAAGGAAAGAAAAGGAAGAATGGGAAAAAGTTAGACCCGAGAAAACAAGCGAAGAAGAAAGTGGGCAACTGGTGACAAAAAGAAATCCACTTGGTGATAATCTAATAGCCCATCCCTCACGAATTATAAGGCGACTCGTTCGGAGTACACTGTCTAATGCATAGGTCAAAACCATCTATTATTACTATTCTAAAGGGGGAGGTGTGAAGATACAAGTATGAAATCTTTAGGCAAACATGAGTATTTTCAAACTTCCAACTCTCAGAGTGAGGGGCAAAAGTCTGACGTACTAATCTAAAAGCCCCATTGGGGTTTGGCCAACCATAAGCCTAGACTATTATATCCGACCTTAACTTGATCATGCAAGTTTTTTCTTTTCTTAACCCTCTAGATTTCACCCCTCTGATGATGATACTTGAAGTCTCCAAAATCCCCTTGGCTGATGGCCTCGCGCAGTACATACAGTACCAATACTTTGCACAGTATCTTACTCGTTCGTGCCGGCACACAACTGGGCAGCTACCGTACTAGCCTCTGAGGCGCCTAGTCTGTGGCAGCCAGCTTTGGCCAAAGTTGGGTTGAGCGCCGGTACGGTAGGGTATTACTGGTATGGCAGCCAAACCGTCAGACCAAAAGGATGATGCGTTGTCCAGTCCAATCCGAATTCCCCACTTGATCCCATTTCCTATTTCCACCAGCGCCACAAAAGCGCGAGTAACGGACCTCAGGAACAATTGGTCCACTCGGAGATCACGCTCTCCAGGCCTCGCTCCTCCTCTTAGCAAGCAGAAGCAACGTTGCAGTTAAGAAATAGCCACCTAATCATCGTATAGGAGACTGTATCAGGCCAGACAGGGAAGGAGAAATGGATAAAAAGAGCCTCTGTAATGGATTGCGAGGAAAAGAGAAAGAAAAAAAGAAGCGATAATAACCGGGATCTGAGATTATTCCTCGAACAACTGATATCGTACCTTACCTACCGGTACAAGCACCGAATCTGCTTTCCCTCTTTATTTCGTGATATTTCGTGGCATTTCCCGTGCAGAGACACGGCCACTACTCGAGTACCTCACTGCTCGCTCACCCGCTGACTTTCCTATACCGCACCCCTACTTGGGAAGAAGAATAATACCGATATAGACCGGAGACATTTTCTGAACACAAGATCAGGTGATCACAGCGATTAAGTTAATCCGCTACCGCTTTTCCTTGGGCTTTATTAATACTTCTACCAATCGCGTCAATCGAAACTTTTTTCACCTGGTAGGGCCATCCACCCTACGAGCGTTAAAAGGCTTTCGATCCGAGACAGCGCAAGTCTGGAGAGACGCCCCCCCGTCCCCTTATCGACAAGAAAAGAATACCGCTACCCTATCTACCTTCTACCCTACCCTATCTAGCCTTAAAAAAACCACAGACTCCTTACCCTTCAAATGGCCTCGGAAAACGCGCGCTCAGGCAATCCTCACCCGCAGCCACCACGAGAACTGTTCCATCTATTTAAACAAAAATAATAATTTAACAGGATGGAAGAGCCACGAGGCTTTCCGAGGATCCCATTTATGTATTATCGTGTGGGGGGGGGGGGGGGGGGGGGGGGGGGGGGGGGGGGGGGGGGGGGGGGGGGGGGGGGGGGGGGGGGGGGGGGGGGGGGGGGGGGGGGGGGGGGGGGGGGGGGCGGG
>Ga0307513_10001193_pt1:0-25000 | contig 37727 bp, 47 predicted proteins | sample 15_EM_MG_FD_202174 | JGI IMG/M metagenome (GOLD analysis project Ga0307513, IMG submission 202174) | Populus trichocarpa ectomycorrhiza microbial communities from riparian zone in the Pacific Northwest, United States - 15_EM | ecosystem: Host-associated > Plants > Roots > Unclassified...
GATAGAAGAAGACAGGAAACAGGAAATGATAAGTCCGTCTACATAAAAAGTGGGTCCAGTTCCGAAACAAACGCGCAGCCCTTGAACGAACGCAGCTTTCGCTCGACAAGGAGATGGGGAATCATGCGGTCATGACCCCAACAACGATAGCTGCGAACGCGCCAAGGGCGCTCAAAACGTTCTTGGATCCTCCGTTGCCGTTGCCGTTGCCACCGGCGGAAGTGTTCGAAGGGTTCGAGCCGCCAGAAGTGCCGGTGGGAGTGCCGGAGGTGCTACCTCCGGCACCAGGGGTAGCAGAGGGATCTGGGTAGGCCGATCCAACAGCTTTGATTTCGAAAGGCTCAGAAGTAACATAGACCTAAATTAAATACGTCGTGGGTCCAGAAAATCTACAATCAGCCTAGTGTCAATGGTGATGAGAAGAAGAAGCACGAACGTCGGTGTTGTTGAAGATGTTCGTCAATTGGATGGTATATCCGGTGGCAGCAGGGACGTTGAACACTGTCGCCGCAATAAGTCTGCTGCACACGTAGTTCGGGAGTGTCGCGATGATTGGGAGGGGAGCGGCCAACACGCTCGGGTTGGAGTTTGCAATGCTAAGGAAGAAACGTGGTGTTAGTGTGCCTGTTTGGTGACGAAACCGGAGAAACGGCAGATGGGGTTATTCCACTCACAGAACGTTGAATTGGTCATGAGTGGTGTCACTGCAATCCCAGACTAGGGTATTTGCCGAGCTGGCGACTGGTGAGCGGCGTTTTCGTTAGTGGTCATGAGTCAAAAAGGCTAGTCGCGCAAAGTTTACTCACCCCACCAGAGAGTTGAGCCTCCTGGGGCAATAATCTCCAAACCAGAGACGGCTCCGATGAGGGTGCTGGCGAAGGCGACAAGAGACAAACGAGCGAACAACATTTTTTTTCACTGGGGTATGAGCTGTACCGAGCGGGAGAGAAGAAGAGGAGAAAGAACGCCTTGACACGTGGTCTAGCCGGACTTGACCTCACCACGCTCAGCTCGCTTCATACAAGTCGACCCGTCCAGCCGGACACTCTCCGCCTCGACACCGAGTGCACACGCCTGGGACCCAACCCACGCCAGCACGTCACACAATCTGGGGTGCGTCGATTGGCTCCCAACGCCGCCCGTCCGGGGCCGATTGGCCAAGTGGACGAAAGTTTCGCTCGAGAGCCGGATAAACTGGGGCGATATGTGATCAGCAGTCGCGCGGATAAAGCGATCCTGGCCATGACTTAATTGGCGAAGGACGACGGAATCGCGTTTGATACCTGGGTCTGCAACGCCGGGAGCAAGTATATAAGAATCAATCGCTGCCCCCTCCCCGATCACCGTCCTCCCGCGCTCCCCGCTCGCTCCTCCAAAATGCCTCGAGGATGGAGCGCCCTTCCGCCGGAGATGAACCTTTCGGTTCTCGACCTCCTCTCTCTGGATGACCTCAAGGCCTTCTCCGTCGTCAGTCGGTTCTGCAGACAGCTCGCCATGTCTACGTTGTTCAAGGTGCGTGCTTACCTCCGGATCCTGAGTTCTGTCTGTGTACTAACTCCGTGTTCTCTTCCCAGTCTGTCAAATTGGACAGTTACGAAGCCGTAGAATCTTTCCTCTCTCGATTTCCATCCAGATGCCGCATCCACATTCGATCACTCTACGTCTCAATGCGACCGAGCGAAGCGACACGACAATGTGACTGTGCATTGACCCAGACAGACCTCCTCGTATCCCTCCTATCCACTTGTACAACGATACACTCCCTCATCCTCTACGTATCCGGGTCTCCGCAAAAACACATCATCCCACCGTTTGCGCGATTGATCCATCTAACTTCACTGTTCATCGGGAACGTCGCACCCGAGCAGCTGATGCCACTGTAAGTGATACTCAGCCTCGCGTCAGCTGCGACCGTACATCGAACACACATTGCCCCTGCAGGAGCGAGCGATCAGTCGTTTCGATTGCCGCCAGCGTACCACACCTCGAGCGACTGACGCTTGACGGCGTTACCCGATCACTTGTACACGCACCCGAACTCCTGGCCGTCTATCCGTTTGTTCCGTTAGTTGTCGGGGATGAGGACGTCGAGTCCCATCCTGTCCTTGGATCAGACTTATCCCTCCCGTCTGTACTCCGAATACCAACCCTCCGGAGGCTTCAGCTTTCAGAAACACATCTCGGTGATCCACTGTGGGGCATAACACCCTCATCGTCGGATCTCGAGGTTCTTGATCTCGGTGCTTGCGGTCACGAAAACCCCGAGTTCAACATGATGTGCACGGAACGCATTATAAACAACCTCGCGAGATCTTCCTCCATCAAAGAGTTTTTCATTAACACGCCCCTACAAGATGAAAGGTTCAAGGACCCCTTCTCCACACCACTCCGATCACTCCATCACATCCACCTTATGCCCCTTCTGCCCGTCGATCGAGTCGTTGAAACCCTCTTCACCCTTTCTGGATCACCCATCCACACGATCTCTGTGGAGTGCTACGAAGAGGACGCGCTAGATATGTGCTACGCGCTCGAAGATTTCTTGACCGTGCGGTTACAGCAACCGGATTCCGCCTTCTACCAACGACTCAGGGTGGTGCACCTTCACTTCGTTGTTTTGGACCCGTCGTTTCCGATGACCGATCACGACGAGAGCCTTGGACGGGTGAGGAGGCTGTGCGATATAATGGGACTTTCTGGGGAAATGCCACCTCTGGCGACTGAGCCGAGTGCGGCCGGGCGGCTAGCGGTAAACCGTTTCGCGAGGAGAACGTGGCGGAATGCTGGTCAAGACGCTACCATGGTGACTCAACACGGGCAGGAGACAGTTGGATAGTCAGGAGGCAGGGTCCATTTCTGGAGGATCTTCGTTCTATATTAAGGAAGGGCGAGGAGGGGAATACCGTGTTTCGTCGTCTCTTATGTGAATAACCGGATAGCCGCGACCGCTCTTATGGCTTGTTTTCCTTCGCTCTGCTTTCGCTTCGCTCCTGTCACTGCATGCACAACTTGTCGTATTTAATCTTCAATCCTGTACCATAACATCCTTGAGAACTTTCCGAGTTGTAGGATATATAGTTGGGGTCTTCGCTGGGCACAGGGACCATTTACCTGCCAATGTGGTTCTGGAAAACACTCTATGTGTGAAAATGATCGAGGAATGAAGAGCGCGCGGTCCCTGCTCGAAAGAGAGACGAACACAGCTTCAGTCCCTGACTCGATGATACGCGGTGGATGGTCGAGGGACGGAACCAGGAGGGGTTCCGAGCCGAGTTGCCTTTCATTTAGCGTGTAGTTGGACGAAACGCGAAGAGTCATTTGAGCTGTACGGTGTACAGGAAACCAACTAAGGCATTCCACCGTCGCTGAGAGGGGTTTCCCATGGGAGCGTCTGTCCGCAGGCGTAACAGTTGGGAAAGAACAGGTGATCTGCATCGTTTAGTCCTCTCATCGTTAAAAACGGCTAGGGGGCTGAGAGGGGGTCCCTGACGTGGCGGGTGGGTTATTCGCACACATCGTACAATACGTAAACATTCCCTCAATTCATCGTCTTGCTTTTGCGTATTCCACTTTTTCACTATAGTGCCATAATCCCCGCCCAATACCGCCCACCTCCGAGTTTTGGAATGTCCCGTTTAACCACGCAGGACACTGGAACCTCAAACATGGAGTCTGTCGATCGGTTCACCACCCTGACAAGTAGCCGCGAGCCACCATCCGGCTCGACCCGCCGGTGGCGGCGTAGGGTGCGGCGTATCACACGCGTCCCAGATCCGGAATCTTTCAGCTGCGGCCCCAGGGTTGGCCTGGGGAGACAGCGGGATGGCTTGGGGTGCAATCCATCATCTGCGCACAAACCATCAGCGCTGTAAGCGTTTGATTAATTCCGCACTGTACAATCGCCTTTCCCCCCTTGAGTTCAGCTCGCCGGTACGCGCCTATTTCCACTCTCACCGTACTTGACTCTTGTTGACCAGACCCTGGCGCCCAGGTATCATCTCCCCGTTCTTACCGCATCCAACGTTGCTGTGCCGTCAACCCATCACTAGCTCCCGTTCGTCCGTTTTCATTTCTTTCGGGTCTGTGTTACATTGCGATGTGACACACTTGTCCCTCCTCCAGATCTAGATCTCGCTTTCTGTTTCGCAGGATATCCATGGTTTTCATAATTCCGCACTTCACCGGGCTATGCGCGATCGTAGGCGTCTCCCCGCTTGCAGAGCCTGCTTGACTCAGTACTAAGGTTATCATTTTCCAGACTGTTGATGCATATATATAAGGCTTTGCTCAAGATGCCATTCCGACACATCCTCCTCCTCGGCTTTCGACAACCCTCTTCTCTCATCCTCAGTCTCAGCAGTTACATATGTCTGCCACTACCCTGCAGTCACATCTCTCCGTCCTCGAGTCCACCGTTAGGTCGTACCCAGCACGACCAGCGTTCCGGATACCAGTCGTGAACAAGGAGACTTCTCAAGTCTCAGAATGGACTACCACCACCTACGCCCAGTTCCACCAAGATGTTGAGCTTTACGCTCGATATTGGACTTCCGTCCTTTCCGCGGGCGGTGTCGCTCCCGGATCCATAGTCGGACTGTGGTATGTTTCACGCCCTGTTCCGGTCAATGATTCTCAGACGCTGATTCCGCATTTGATTAAAGGCTTGGTGGCGCAGCGTACACTGATGTGCTTCACATCTACGGAATGAGCAGAGCTGGTTATATCCCTCAAATGTTCAGTCTCCGCCTTCCCAACCCGGTCGTCATCTTTGAGCTGCTGCAAAAGGCCGGCGCCCGCGCTTTGATTTGCGAACCATCATTCGGCGTCGACCTCTCGGGATGCCCGGTCCTGACCTACCCAGCCATTCAAGTCCGCGAGCAAGATGCGGCGGACATTGCTCTACCTCCGCTACGGACCGACTACCCCGCTTCCGATCTCGTATTCGTCTTCCATACAAGTGGGTCGACAAGTGGCAGCCCTAAACTCGTCCCATGCAGTCGGCGGTGGCTCGACAATATCGTTACAAAATCCAAGCAAATGGCTCAAGTCCGTTCAAGCCAAGGTCAAGATGTTACAGTGGCCATGTAAGCAAATCTTCAGAACCGTCTCGGGCTGATCTCTGATCTGACATTTGTATTCTCTTCACTTACAGGGGAAGCATGTGCCATATCGGACAGACATTCAGTAAGTGATCAGCACTTGTCAAACCCTTTTTCTACGTATGCTAACGCTCGTATAGTGTTGATCGGCACACTCTGCCATGGATCATGTACCATTCAACCCACATCTATCGCATTCTCCTCCGATGAATTGCTTGACATGGTCACTCGTTGTGGTTTGAACCGTCTTAAGCAATTCGCCACCTTTCTCGGTCACCACCTCCGCAACTCCAAGACCAACCCAAAACTCCTTCAGGCCCTCGTTCAGCTCGACGAGGTCATCTACAGTGGACTCGCTCTGGGACGCGAGGAAGAGGCCTGGGCTTTCCAAAATGGCGTCAATCTTCAGGTGATTAGAGTTTCGGCTATCACGTCTCAGCTCTTGCTAACGAGATATATTCCTTTGATCCATAGAACCTCTTCGGAAGCACCGAAGCCGGCGCTCTGTTGGTCTCTGTTGGCGGAAAGGGCCAGGACGCGTCTTTCTTGGCCCCTCTCGAAGAAACATCATACGGTTTCTTCCCCATCGAGTCCGACGACGAACCCTCAACATCCACCGCCGCCTACCAGAGCTCTACTGGCCGACTTTTGGAACTCGTGATCTTGTCCGACTCCGGCGATTGCCCCGACGTATCACTAAGGAGCGCAGACGGTCACTTTCACACCGGCGACCTTTTCCTCGAAGTTGAAACCGGAAAGTATGTTTCTCGGGGTCGAAAAGATGATTGGATCAAGAGTGAGAACAGTCTCAGGTGTGATACCAAGTAAGTTCTCACGACCCTATCATCATTCAAAGATGTTTATCATTTGCCCACTCAGGTCGATCGAAGACAACGTCCGCGCTACTTGTGGTGAACTCGTTTTCGAATGCATCGTTGTTGGCAACGGCAGATCTTCTCCTGCCTTGTTCGTCGAGGCCTCGGAGAAGTGTACCATGGACACTGAGAAGCTCAAGAAGGAAGTCATCAGGCGAACGAGGCAGTTTCACTCTCGCCGCTATATCCACGAGCGCATCACCTCTACAAAACACGTTGTCGTCGTCGAGCGCGGTACTCTCCCCCGCACCGCCACCAAGGGCAACGTCCGAAGACAGGCGGTTGAAGACCAGTACAGAGAGCTGCTTGACGGCATCTACGGCACTGTCCCGAAATACTAAAAACACCCTGTTCGATTTTCGTTTGGGTCTTGGTTGTGGCACGTTGCATTCTATGTTATTCGCTTGTGGATTACCTCAGATACTTTCACCCCACACTGGCTTAATACCTAATGGTTACTCTCCCCTGTACTGCTTTTTGCGCTCTACTACCCATGGACATTAATACGTTGCTGTGCATCATAGAATTGAAAAATAGACTGTACTTTATTCGCTCCCCTCCCTCGGTGTGAAGTGCTCGCTGTGCCTAAGCTGTGAGCCTACTAAGGATTCGCAACCTGAGCTAACGAAATATCTGGAACACAGCCCGCAGCAGATCGTGAAACTTGGGAATGCGATGTTTCCACTATTGGCCGCGCCGAGACTAATAATCAACGACGCTCGTGACGTAGCTGCGGCCCAATGTCCACTTGGCATGAGACGTAGTTTGTGGCTGCACGTCGATCATCCCGCGAACACCAATGAACATGAAACCCACGGAGGGATTCGGAGTTGGGCGTCTTAGATCCAACCGTCACCCCGTCTTCATCGTATCTTTCATTACGGGAACACCAGTGCGAACGAGCGCAGGCCTGATGGATAGGATCAAAGCTTCGGAGAATCGTTAAGGTTACCGGAATGCAGGCCCGATTTCCAAAGGGGAGAAAGTTTGAATGGAGTGGGAGGGGGAGATTAGGCACCTTGCTGTCGATCCCGATCGCCAATAACTCGGGAGTGGCAAATTGGGAGATCCAGATGTCCGTGATTCACGGTGTTCATCTGGACGTGTGCCGAAGAGAGCAGGGGGATCTTCAAAGATCAGTGAGTGACGCAAAAGAAGGTTCAGTGGGTGATCGGGACTCGAGCCGTAGTGATTTACCCCCCTCTCCTCCCACCGGTACGCCGGGTCCGGAGGGATGGGGTAAATACGAGCGTCCGAAGGGATAGGGTTTGTTGACTGTTTTAACTGTTCGGGACGACATCAACGGAGGTCAGTGGTCAGCCGCATCAGAGGGCGTCGGGTGTCACTTGTTGGCAATGGCTTCTTTCTTTCGTCCGATCAGATTTGCTTAAAGCTTTGCAAAGAAGAAGGAAAAAGTATCCAAATACGGAATTACGTTGAGCGTTTTCCGGGAAGAGGATGACTGGGAGTTTGGTGGACTTAACCGTCCCGATCCACGATGATCCACGTCCAAGATTGACTGTCGAGATCTCTTGCTCGGAAGTTTCGTCCCGGACCCCTCCTCCTGTTGCATCCTCTCTCATCGACTCTATTGACGATCTCGGTCCGACTTCCAGTTGATGGGCACTCTGAATAGAGAGCGGCGGGGTGCTTACTTAACACTATCCGCCATGTGCGCATTCGCCGCCATCGTTTTGCGGGGAAACCAGCGGGGCCAAGAACACGGCTAAGCTGACCACCCGAGACACCATGTGCGTCATGGCTGTCCATTTCAACAGGCGGAGGGCTGACCTTTCTCCCAACTCAATTCGTGAGGTGTTTCATTTAGCCCCTGGACACGAGCACCTTGGGCGCCATCTACAAGGTGACCACACAAGTTCGGGTCGGGCCCGGTTTCCGAGCATGTATTCAATGACCTATGACGAAAGTTGGTAGCAGGAATTCAGCAAATCCAAACACCGGACGGTACACGCTACGTTAAGTACGGATGTTTCGTCGTCTGTGTTCCCATGCTTTCTCCGGAAGCTTGTACGCAAGGGGCAAACCGCATATGGAAAATGTGACGAGGACAACGTAAACTCCGAGTCCACCCAACCAATCGTTCTGTAGCGTGTATGCGAAGAGGGATGTTGAAATCACTGGGCCTAGTGCTCGAGCGAGTGAGGCAGTGGTTTGTCCAATACCATTTACGCTCCCGAGTGCTCGCGGACTCTGCACGGAGGAGGTTATGTATAAGAAGGCGCAGCCTACACGTCGACGCGACGGGGACGACGTAAGCTACGTCGTTACGTCGATACACATTCAGTAGTGCATACGTACCGAAAGCCATTTCAGTGATGCAATTGATCATGAGCTGGAACACGATCAAAACCCAGATGGCCGGCGAACGCCCCCACTCCCGCGCGAAATGGTTTATGATGGGGAACATGGTGAACACAGGGATGAAGCAGAAGAGAGCCATTACAAAAAGTCTCTTCAACCCAACATATCGGAGAACTTTTGGGAAGAACAGCCCCTGCACTGCGCCGTCCAGTAACCCGAAAGTCCCAAGGCATAACCCAATCGTCGCGGGTGACATACCCAACCCACCGAGATGGATGGGGGCAGCGAGGAAGAGAGGTTGAAGGGCACGAAGCGCGATGTCAATGAAGGCGAGCCAGAGGTAATTGACGATGGAAAGTACCACAGGTTTGGTTAAGACAGCCCCGAGAGGCGGAACGGGTTCATATACGTGGTCCGGGTATGCTTCCCCTTCATCTTTCAATGCGCGCCGCTTCTTCACAGTCTAAATGGGGGACAGTCAGACTCCTTCACTAGGTCTCGTACGAACTTTCGGACCTCTTTCAAGAATAACCATATGAAAACAAAACAGAGAGCACAGAATGTCGCGGAGAACAGGCACGGCAGGAGGTACGGGTATTCTTCCCAGAACCAATTCCCGAACAAGGTCGGGAATCTTTCATGGGGGCGTGAGAGTAAACCGCCTGCAAGAGGGCTATCGCAAATTGGTGAGGATTGCCCACGTTACCGATGTATGGTTACGTACCCAATCGCAACACCTACTGCCCACACGAGAGGAATGAGTCCAGATGCTTGGGCTCTATTTGTGGAATCTGTAAGCTCCCCCATCATGCTTTTGACGACTCCTATGTTCCCGTTGAGTAAACCCGCGACGCAGCGACTGTTGGAAGGATCAGCGACGGTCGTATTACAAAGGGATCCCTCAAGTACCTTACTATGAGGCCAGTGAAGGTCTTGGAGAGACCGAAGCTGGTCATGGATATTATAAGTCCTGCCGTACCCTGGAGCGTAGGATCTCGCGTCACCGACGGAGACTTCAGTCCATTAAATAACCACTTGCTGTCATCAGCACCGGCTTACGGCCTATGTGGTCTGAAAGGCGACTCCACAGAAGAGTGCACGAAGCCTCCGAGAAGAAGAACAGGGATTCCTGGGAGGGCTTAAGCACACCTAACCGGGAAGTTGAAGGGAGCTCACGATTATTCCTGAAGTATGAATCAGGGTCGAGAGTATGGATTCAACGAGGTCGTGTTTGCTTACCTGCGTAGTACCCCACTTTTTTTTCATCGCCGCCTGTGATATCCAGCTCACTGATGAGCTAAGAATGCGTTAGTAGCGTGTGGGAATAGGGTTTTGGTGGCGTATTACCTGGTTGATAAACGGATAGATACACTGCGAACATATTGGCTCTGTCGATAGAGCTAACAACAAGACGCCGACCTGCAATCTCGGTAGAGGTGTGATAACCTCATCTGATTCTTCGTGGGTGACCGCATCGGGGTCCTCCGTTGAAGAGAGCATAGGGATCTCTTCATCGATCCTTAAGTCGGTCATGGCGTTGAGGTGGGGAGGGATGACTCGGAAGCCAACGCCAATGTATCTCAGGCGTCAAAATTTAACAGGTGACACAAGAACTGAGTCCGAGACAGCTTGAAGATGGCTGATCATCGGATGTACGATGGTCCTCGTCACATGACTGAGACCGGGGGGGGGGGGGCAAAATGGAGCGAATACGATTGCGTCCAGTAGATCGGATAAACAGTACAAAGAACTCGGGAGACGAGATGTAGGAAAGGGGTTGTCAACGGTTGCTGGAAATAACCCATTTCATCCCTTCGTATATCATCGGGATCAACTGAAATTGGGATGGGTGAATTTTCGGAGGTGACTCATCTGATATCCACGTTTAGCGTTTGAAAAAATCTCGCACAGGCACGAGAATACGTCAACTACCTCCTCCAACTCGGCCTTGTTGCTTTGCTTTCAACGCTTTCTCCATCGCTTCAAACGCGTCAAGACTTGTGTTGGACGGCCGTTGGATGGCCTGAGAATTTGAAGACTTGACGCGTGAAGGCCACTCCGACTGTGGGATCCCCATGGATTTCAGCTGTGCCCGAAGTGAAGCAAGCGACGCTTTATACGTCAAGAGAGAGTCCTCGTAGAGATCGTAAACGCAGACCGCACATCCGGACATACAACATTCTAAACACAAACCCCTTCAAAACCTAGCTCAAGATGGACGAAGGGGCGAATGACTTACCGTCTGACTCGGGGGGGTTCGGCTCTCGGGGAACGACCAACCCGCGAAACATCTCTACCTCCTCGCGTGGGACCCTGGACTCGTTGACTGGAAGAGAATTATGCTGTTCGACTAAGCGGGAGGTATTTGCCATCTCCTCTAGGAGTGCAACCTTTCGAGCGGTGCTGCGAACGGAGGATTCGAGCTGTTGGTATCGCAAGCCCAGATTGCGACCGCCCCTTTGCGTCGGTCTGGATCTCGACTGAGTGGAAGACGTTGAGGTGCATCTTGAGTGGTGTGGTAGTCGGCCTGGAGAATATACTATGGCGAGGCGGCCAAGTGGGAGGGTCATGCGGAGCCAAATCTGCGGCACGCCTGGACCAGCACGATCGACTTCATCCCGTTGACAATCACGATCGTATCTCGCGTTGCCGTTTCTCTTGCCCGTCGTCCACTCTCATCGCGGCCTTCTTGGATACTTTTTTGGGGTGGGCACTGGAATGGGTAAATCGGTGTGTACCCCATTCTGTTGCCCTAGCACTCTTGTCTCATCCTGTCGCGATCTACGAAGGTTGGTTCGGATGCCTCCTCTGAGTGGGATTTTGGGACCCCGATTGCGTTTGGGGACCTCGGAGGTGTGCATATGGCACTTTTAAGGGTCTGCGCTTGGTGTTGACATACATGTAGACCTAGATGTCCTTGAGGACCAGACACCTGTATCTGGTGATGGCCGGACCCCTACCAGTCTTGCTTCATCTCAAACAGTGGTTGGAACCTCCGCAGACCCCACTACGGGATACCAAACATCATTCAAGAGGAAGCGGGATGACTCTCTATCGGGTTGTACACGGGATATGCGGCGGTTTGTGGCCGGAAGTGATGGAGACTGCCTGCCCCATTATCTCACTGTCAGTTCAGCCACAGTTTGATGATTCTTACATGCTGAGTACAAGTGTAGGTCCCTGAAGGGTGGAAATCCATTTTACAGTGAGCCAAGGGCACACCTGATACATTTTAGTAAACTAATGGTTAGTAGACAAGGCTACACCTGGGGTGTGCTTTGGGAGTTGGTCCGGATACACCGATTGGATTCCAAGCAAGGCATTACCCCAAAAGCATGTCGCAATCTCACAGGGAAGAATGCAACAGTTGGCCCTAGTGTGAGGGCTATCATCCTTGACACCAAGTTGGCAGAGAGCTCCATTCCTGGTTCCATTTCTGATCTGGGGAAGGCAGAGCATGATGCACAGGTGAGGAGTTTGGATGGTATTGCACATCCTCCAGGCTAACAGATACAAGTCTCCATGGGAACATCTTGACTCTGAGGAGTCACTGCTCAATGATCCTTCTGCTGCTCTCCTGAAGTATGGTGGCCGGGTGGAATTTGTTGTCAAGGTCACTGAATCACTTGACCTTCAACAACAACAACCCCAGCAGTGTCCTTCAACCAGATTTGGCCGAAGGTTTGGCTCATGTTCCTTTGTGAAACTCACATTCTCAAAGGAAGCACTGGAAAAGTTGAAGAAGCAGCCAGATGGTCTCCTCAACTATGCCCAGCGCCCAATTATCATTGCTGGGAGGGTCTTTCGTGCCTACTCCACCAGAGACTCAAATGTCTTCTATGTCCAAACAAATGAGGTCTCTCCTGATACAGAGAGGATGAGACAGTGGCTTCTGAAGGATCCTTTCCCCCAGGCACTCTCCTTCCCTGATTTTATCAGATGGCATAATCCTCTGGAATATAACCAGAACCAGGTGACTTTCATTGATAGCTGGGTTCTCATTCACATTCTGATGGTTATTGCAGTCAATGTCCAAGTGGACCAGTCGGTTCCAACTTGGACAGTCCACCTCCATACCAGGAGTCATCCTCAATCCAGAAAATGTGTACCACATTAAGGATGAGGGTGAGATGAATATCATCCAGAGTACTACCATCTAACCTCTTTACCAGTCTCCCCTTCCTTTGTTGGCCCAGGGAATGTTCCTAATGCAAAAATCATGACTGATGGTTGTGGTTTTGCAAACTTGGCTACTCTGCGCTTAATCAAGGAGGTCCTTGAGCTGGATAGCATCCCCACTGCTATACAGTGTCGTGTTGCAGGTGCTAAGGTATGTTTCATCTTCAACACCATTGCACATTCTCATTATAAATACATGAAGGGATTATTACTTCTCCATCCAGACACAACCAGGAATACACTCTCAGAGCCTGAGGTATATCTTCGGGACTCACAAAGGAAGATCACCTACCCTGAGCTTCATGACCCTGCTCACCTGACCATTGATGTTCTCCGGACCTCCCACCTCACCACCCCAGCACGTCTCTCATATGAGACAATCATTAACCTGGCAGAAAATGGAGTCCCATCTGATATATTCTCTGGGTTGCTTCAGCTGGGGATTGATGGTGTCCTTGATGGACTGTTTAGCTGGCCTGAAGATCTTCTCCCCCCCAATGCTACCTCCCATGAATCCATGCGCACACTCTATAAGAATGTGAACAGGGCTGGAGCTGTGACTGGTGCCAAGCTTGCTCGACTAAACATCTCTTGTGCTAGAGCAAAGGGCTATATCTGGGATCACAGGCAGGAGGATGGAGATGAGGATGGAGAACCCCTGGTGGATGATCTCCCTAGGTCTACTGCATGGTGGCCAGACTATACCAGTGGACAACCATCCAGCCTGGAGGAGACTGTTCTGGTGTTGCTTGAGGCAGGGTTTCATCCCTTGACTGAGTGGATCCTCCAGGAGAAGCTCAAGCAGGTCATAAACACTGCCCTCAACCGGTTCTCAATCAGCAAGCCCAAGATACCTGTGGCTGGATCCTGTTCTGCATTTGTTGTCCCTGGTGAGTGTGATTTAGTGTAATGTCTAGGGGTATGACTGACAAGTCAATCTTCTAGACCCACTTGGCATATTGAAGGAAGGGGAAATTCAAGTTAGATCCTCTCACCCCATCCAATCTGCACCTGGAGGAGAAAGCTCAGTCATATTGGGTGATGTCCTGGTGACAAGACATCCTTGCAAGGTCCCTACTGATATCCAGAAGGTGTAGATTTATCCCACATGCCCATAAAATGATCTCTAATCTACCTATAGGTCAGAGCTGTTGAGTATCCAGAGCTCAGAGCATACACAGATGTAATTGTGTTCCCTATCAAAGGCAATTGCAGCCTGGCAAGCTTCTTGGGAGGTGGTGAGGAAAATCCACCCATCTAATCATTAATCCCATCCATCCCACACCCTGTTTCCAGGTGATTATGATGGTGACAAGGTTGAGGTTTTTTGGGATGAAGAGATTGTCAAATCCTTCATACCTCCTGATCAATCCTCTGCTCTTGACCCACCTGACCTCTCAGACTCTTTCACCAAAAGTACTGTCACTGTATCAGAATTTTTGAGTGAAATTGCTGGGAAGTCAGACATAGAGCAGACTCATGCACTTCAGAGACACTTACTCAGTCCTCTGAGTACTGATGCACACCTCCTTGGGACCTACAATGACTTCTGGCTCATGTCAATGTATCACCATGGGTATGGACACAAGGAGACTCAGGAGCTTGCTTACAAGTAAGTGTACCTCATTAAAATCCCCCGCATTTGAAAGCTGAATAACTACACAGATTCACTACAATCCTTGACAGTCCCAAGACGGGGTTGAAGATAGTGGACAGCGTGTTGAGGAGTGACAGGGAGCGGTATCAATGGTATTTGAAGCCAACTTGGACAACAGAGAACAAGCCCCAAGCTCTGTCGAACACGAAAAACCTCGTCTCGGTCCCCAGAGGGAGAGGCTTGGGCCTGTTCATCATGGACGAACTCGCAGAGCAAGTCCGCCTGGTAGTCGGTGCGGCGAAAAGGAAAATCGAGATGACGCTCCAGGGCTTAGGCATTCCGACTCCTGATCCGGCCTTACTCGCGCCCCACAAGTCACGGTTGGACGACCTCAAGGAATACGAGGACGAGGTCGCAAAACATCCGGAATGCAGCATCTACGCCACCACACTACGCCGAGAACTTGACGCTTTGAAGGAACACGTCGATGGCGTGCACACCAAGTGGACGAAGTCAACCGGGAAGAACTTCACCGAACTATCGATCGAGACACGCCAAGACCGGCTGCGAGCCCTCTCGAAGGAGTTCGCGAGGGATCCACAGCTTGAGGTTGGAATCGGGTACGTTGCGCTCAGGACTCGCGACGAGCGCATGGAGTTCAAGGCGTCGTACGCTTACCACAAGCACCCGCGCCAGCGATTCCCTTGGGATGTCGCAACGAGCACGCTTTGCAAACTGAAGGCTGCCTCCACACCAGGAATTTCTCGAACGGTCGTCCAGTACATGCACGACGCAATGAGGGTCACGGATCATGGTCGACGTCGTTAGTTTCCCCCTCCCCCCACTTCAATTTCTATCCGTTTTCGTTGTGCTTTTATATTTGCCGGGGTCTATATCTTCTTCTTGTTCGTTATGTTGACATATTGCTGTATATCTCATGTTGTTTTCTCATTTCGATCGTAGCCATGTTTTTGTCATTGTACATCCCCAACGATTTAAATCATTACACGATAGTAATACGCACATACATACACGCGGCTCTCTCGGTACGGTTACTCGCACTTGTGTTGAACAGATAGCAACCCGTTTAACTCCTGGACCCGGGCCTCCCAGTTGTCGACCTCCTGGAGTTTCGAGCGAAGCGTCTGGATCTCTCGATCGATGCCCACACGTTCCTCGGCAGTACCGATCCTTGTAAGCGTGTAGCTTCCGGTGCCATCGCCGGAGAGCGTGAGAAGTTGAGTATGATATTTCATCAAGGATGGCCTGGGAGACTAAGTCAGCTCAGTGACGGGCCAGATGTGGACAGAAGGCTTAACCGGAGCGAAATTGTGATCAAAGTGATCCCTAAAGATTTTGCGTGCTCGTACATACTCCCCTCGACATCGCTGGATACAGCACTCGTGCATTCTGGATACTCGTGAGATGTTTGACACGGGTAGAGGCGCTACGAGAACAACATACCATCAAGGATTGCGAACTTGGGACGATGGTAGAACACACGAGCCATGCCCATCTGGGTGTGACATGTTAGGAGCAGGTGTGAAGTAAAATGTCCGAGAGATAGCGTACGCGTTGCTTCTCCCCTCCGCTGAGCACGTCTCTCCACTCCTTTCTCGCTGACCAACCACCCTCACGGACAGGGAGGTAAGCCAAGTGGGCGGCCGAGAGTATTTCCATGAGGTCTGCCTCGCTCTTTCCGCTCTCCTTAAACTCAACGTAGGAATGGGGGTAGATCATCTGGTCCAACAGGGTACCCTCGACCATATACACCCGTTGGGGAACAACGAAAACACCCATCCCGCCATTGTCACTGACAGGTCTTCGAACTTCACCTCCCTCCTGTGCTGGCCACAGCCCTGCGAGAACACGAGCGACGGAGGTCTTTCCAACGCCATTACTCCCGGTGATCATGAGATGATCGCCCTCTTCCAGCTTGAAGGACAGATCCCTGACAAGAACCAGTTCGTTACATGTAGGTGTGTAGTGTTCGTCTTCATTATCGGCAACCGCCGCCGTAGGAACCTTGACATCCACATGTGACACCTCAACGGAGGCGGAGTCTGACGGAACAGGTAGTGAAGGAAGGTTATGCAGTGTCGAAAGAAGGGTGTAGAGACGGGTTGTGAGGCCCGCAAGCTCCAGTAGATCCTTGTACGCATACATCAACCTTCCTGCAGAAGGAATAAGTCAGCGAGGCGAATGTGATAGTGAAGAGTACTACCTCCAGCATCTGCCAGGTTCAGAAGCAACCTTCTTGATGAAATGTAAGCTATCGCGGTGTCAACAGCCACAAACGCGTACAGAGGCGAAGTCGTTACGCACTCTCTGTTCTGTCCGCAACTTGGTTGTCCACACGACCCTCAGTAGGACCAGTGGCCTGGACGGCGACGTGCCTCTTCCGTCGTGTGAAAAGGTAAGAGATGGCGATGAGAACGTAACCGGCGGCACTCCAAAGGTACTTGATGACGTAGTCCTCAGTCCACTCGTAAGCTATTCGAATCTTGTAGATCGAGTTGATGTGTTTGATAAGTTGTAAGTATGCGCGCCAGAGAATTTCCTTCTCCCGCTTTCCCCCGGCATAGAACCTGGCACTATTCAGCCGTGAGCGAGGTGGACCAAACTATGGATACTTACGCAATCTCCTCGGCTTCTCGGTCAATACGGCTCATGCCCGCTCTGTATTCACCTTCCAGTCGGGCTTCTACTGCGGCGAGTCTTCCAAATGCTGGTGTCACAGCCTTCAAAATAGCTGCAGTGGCATAATAGGTGAGTGCCAACATGGCTGATCCACGCAGACCGAGTGTCCGGGAGAGCTGAGATGTAAATAGTACGATATCCAAACCGGGTTTGAGGAGGTTGCCACTATACGGGTATCTTTGAGTAGGTTGCAAGCACTTAGAGACACCGTGACTGACTATAAACCACTAAGGGCATCACAGAAGGAGTTGACGTCGCTCGTGAGATACTGAACAACACCATCTAGGCCGAGTCGATAATAACGGAGATTAGGATGTGAGGAGAGGTACAAGTCGTGGGTATATCGTGATATCCGGGTCCGTGATCTGAGTGACAATTTCGATTGAAGATGCCGTAGCTAGAACCAAGCGTCAGCGACGAGTGAGGTGGTAGGATGGATCCCGGGGCGTACCATGGTATTGGTGTATGTACTTGGAATTGCGAGCATAAACCATAACCCGATCCCCTTGAGGAATCCTTTGCCATCAGCACTGACCTGCAGGCACCGTAAGCAGAAACCTTGGGGTGTTGAAACGAAATAGCACACCAAGTCTCGGACGATCCTCCCATCCAGTCTCGCAACGGCGACACTTAGGACCGTGCGCAGCACAAGGAAGGTCGAGTGAAGAACCAGTATAAACACCTCCTTCGACTTCCATGACGGGAATGCAATACGAAGAATTGCGAGAAGCTGACGAAGGAATACAGCATCGACGCTGGGCTTGTGCGACGGAGGTACCAGCGGAAAGTTGCTCGCGTTTGCAGCCAGTTCTTCGGGAGAGATTGGTCGGATGTTAATCTGTCCCGTGTTCAACTCGCGATTGCAGGTGGCCAACTGTAAACGATGCTCACCTCGGAGGTCCGGCCGCGATATGTGACGAATACATTCTTTGTACCATCTGGATTCTTGCGGTATAGTTGCTGCCTAGCCTGCTCGAGCTCCTCGGGTGTTGGTTTATTGGCGCGGGCCGCCTTCTTCAAGGCAGTGAACACATCGCGTGGGCCAGTAATCAAGCGAGACCGGAGCAACAGTGCGGCAAACAGAAGCGTGAGCAGCGGGCGGTTCTGCTTTAGATCCAGAGAAATGAAGTGTTTTGAGAAGGCAACCATGGTTGCCAGAATATAGAGCTCCCACCAACCACGGAGGCAGAAGATGAAACTTTGAAGAACTGGTGGGCGGAATGGACACGATCGAACTTCAGTTGTGGATGAATCATGTGAATACGTCCTTTTCCCACGTTTGTATCCCCCGGCTATCTGCTGTGAAGTCATCCATCCTCACGATTTCAAGGACACCGATGGTGGGAAAGCGAAGGGTCATCTCGAGTCATGGGCGAAAACGTGGTGACCAGAACTTCGAGACCTTCCAACGGTACCGGCCATATTTTCATAATGCCGTGACGAACGGTCATCGATCCGCCCAGCGATAAGCCCGCGCCCGTTTCTTTAGCAAAAGTCCAGAGCAGGACTCCGGACAGTGTGCTATGTACCCCACGTTTTCTAACTGCCGTCGCTAGCACTTGGCCTAAACCCTGATAACTGTGAGGAATGCACCGGCGTCAATCACACGAGACAGTATCCGAAGAGAGTTGACGTGATGAATAAAACCCGTCACAGGTCCCTATTTTTCGGCAGTGCGAGGGTTGTCCCCAGCTTCCTCCGCTCGGGAAGAGCGACAATGTCGACTCGTGCATTGAGCAACCGCCCTGCTCTCCAGGGCACCAAGGTCCGGAAGCCTCTCCAGACAATCTCCACAAACCTCAGCCACTACGATCGCTCGGACCCCTTCGCCGCTATCAACGGTCTTCGGAAGTTGCTCTCGTTGCTCCCCACCAAGTTCGGAGGATGTCAGTACAAGATGACCCCAGAAGAACACAAACTCTCCATGCACCTGTTGATGATCGTGGAACCCTTCGTCGGCGCGACGCCCTCTCGTCGCAACATCTCTCGCCAACCGACGGAGATCTTGGATAACATCTCGTTCTACGTGGACTCGAAGCGCGATCTGCTGTCCCTGGGATTGACCTGTCAAAGGATGCACAGCGTCGTGTTCCCCCGTCACTTTGATTACCGCGTCGTCAAGGCCAAAGTCAGCTCCATAAGGGTATGGAACCACCTTATTGTCCACCGCGGCTTGGCTCGTCACGTCAGGCGTTTGGAAATTATGGATGAAAGGAGCCTCGAGTCGGAGATCATCCCCTCCGGAATTATCACCACCGACACCGACGTGGAGAGCACGGACGATGAGTTGGAAATCCACGCGAAGCAGGAGAAGTTACTCGTCTCCGCAGTCGCAAGGATGCACTCCCTCCAATCCTTCAAATGGTCCTGCACTCATTCACTCATTTCGATTGCAACCCTGTGGCCCACTCTGCTCAAGTGCCCCCAGCTCGGCTTCGTCGACCTCAACGATAACACCATGTTCTTGCCGCTGGAAGACCAGGACTCCGAAGAAGAAAGTGGCAGTAACCACGCAAAGAAGACTCCAGTTGTGCGTCCGCACCTATAATACGACCGCTTCTCACACTCATCAGGAAATTTCAGCTCATGGAGATGACCACCGTTTCTGTCAAGTCGATCAAGAGTTCCTACGGTACTACGAAACGCCCTCAACTTCTTCGCATCTCTGAATTACTCGCGAGCTGCCCCAACTTGCAGGTACGGCTACGCATCCTAAGAGTGTTTAAGAATCTGACCCTGCAGTAGAATCTCGACGTAACGTATACTAGCCCCCGTGGTCCCGGTTTCGCTCGTCCTGTCGCGGATGACTTCTACTTGTGTGGACGTTGGAAAGACCTCACCTCCCTCACTCTCACCAACCTCTGGTGCACGACTCAAGGTCTCGACTGCCTCGCCACATTTCTTTCTGCCCACAACAGCCTCGAGACACTCCATTTCGAGTCGACTGTCGCCAGCATCACCACGCTCGCTACCCTCCTCCCGCACAACACCCTCCCTCGCTTGAAGGAGCTTCAGTCGAACCGAGAATTCGCCAACGCCATCTTATCCTGCAACTCGGATGCTCCACGACCATTGGAAACTCTCAAAGGCATCAAACTGAGTGGGTCTGAGTGGGATCGAACTTTCTTCGCGAACCTCGCTCGTGCTGGCGGCAAGATATCTCGAATCGAGTTGGCGGGTTGGAACGAGATGGAGGACCTTCGTAAGCTCCTCGAGTGCGTTCCCAAGCTATCCTGGCTGGATGTCGGAAACCGCGGCTCCTCCGGTCCCATTTTGAACAAGGCTGCTAATGTGTATAATGCCGTAAGCGTTGTTTGTTGATGCGCTCCCAGTCCCCGCAATACTGAAACGGTAGCTAGAACGAGTGGGCAACAATGCTCACGCTCGTCCCAGAGATAACAACATTCTATGGTGTAAAACTCTTCCAACAGGTTCCGATTGTTCCCATAAACGAGAAGGATCCTATCCTCGGCGTATCTGATCGCAGCAAAGTCAAGAAGAACGAGGAAACTGCATCCCTCCTCGCATGGAAATGCCCAAAGTTGAGAAGGTTAGAACACTGGGAAGAAGGAGGATCCAAGGTCATCGTTTTGTTGCGCGGAGGTGGCGAAGTCAAATACCAGGTCCGCCGTATTAAACCGGAGAACAGGAACAACCTGTCCACCCAGTAAACTTGTATCGGAATGTATGTTTTACTTGTCTTTGGAAGTCGGACTATGTGCTGCCCTGGAATCGCAAAAATCACGATCGTGTATGAATATGGACCAATGGCGTGGAAATGCAAAGTTCCTATTGCGTATGCATACAACAACATAGTCGTCCCATCAACAGCTCCCAACACAGGGCCACTTTCATGACAACGTCTCCTACCAAGGGAACGAAATCTAATTGAAGGTGCTTGGGCGGTTAGCGACGAAGGTGCTGCGACTCTTCCGTACACGGTGGGCAAGGGGGAAACGGAGACCCGGGACAAGCAGTTGCTTGATGTATGGGCGACGAACATCCGCGGCCTTCTCAATTTCAACAACCCGGAGGATCTAGTGACATCGACGCGTTGTCAGTCAGTGCCTTCCCATCGAAAGGAAGTTCCAAACGAACGTGGATCGAGCGGAAGCGAGCACGGTGCCTGGCAGCCATGTCTTGGTAGAGGCTCTTGACAGCGTCGGCACGAGAGAGCTCACGGAATTCCTTGTACATGTTATGTGTACCGGAACGCGAGTCGTAACGGATCCAGATGCCAAAGTTCTTGACCTTTACGGGCCTCCTTTCGTGGATCTACATCAAAAGGCCAAACGCAATGCGAAGTGCCAGCGTATGTATCGTCAGTCCCGTCCGTCTGCCACTTGGACGGCTGCATGGGAAACATACGGCGGTGACGCCAATGATCTCACCATTGGCCTTTTTAACCTTCTTCAATTGTCTGTGGGTGTATCAACACTAGTTCAGACAGTTTATCTTGGGGATAAACGCACCTCAGGAAGTACCAGAAACGGGATTTGGCAACGACCTCATTTAGCGCGAAGATGCGCATGCGGTAGATCTTGGGGGTGGGATCCGCCTCGGTGGGTAAGTGACGGCCGACGACTTGGTACTCTGAGATGGCCATCTGCGTTGTCCGTCAGAACCTCTCGCTCCCAAAACAACGAGAAATGCGAACGTTTGGCGGCGATTGTCTTGAGGATGGTGGGGTATTGATTAGTGGACGAGTTGAGAAACTGTGGCTGACCTGCTATACAGTTGATTCCCACGGTTGCACCTCTTCGTTGTGGGTCAGGTGATGGTGTGTATGGTACAGATTGGCGTGCGAAATGGCCAACATGGGAAAATTACTGGTACAGTTCTACTACTCGACAACCATTGCAGCATCTATTGTCTCATCGACGTTGGTCAATGTCGGTTTCGTTGAGAACAAAACGTCCTTGAGAACCTGGGCGATGAGACCATGCTGCGCCTCCACAGCAATTTTCGTGCTAAGGGTTGGTCAGCTTCGGCGTTCAATCGGGTCATCTGAGGATCGGGCCCTCACCTGTCCCTCACGCTTTTCGTGAGTTGATTCTCTTCTTTCTTCTTCTCTTTCTCGTCCTGGACAAAGGTCGGTATGGTTGTATGGGAAGGAAACACTGATTCAAACCTTCGCAGGCTCTTTATTGTCCTTGAGTGCTGGTGCCTGCGCACGGGTACTAGCGACCACTTGCTGAGCCTTGGAGAGTTTCTGGTGCAGATCATTCAATTGTGACGCCGCATATGCTCGGTTCTATGGGGAACTCAATCTGAGAATGGATCAAGGAGAGAAACCAGAAACCAGACGCACGGAAATCAATGGGCTCTGACTAAGAGTATTAACCCAGTACTTGTTCCAAAGGAGGCCAAGAAGATGGGTGTCCAGGCTCGATGTGAAGATCTGAACGTCAAGCTGGTAATACTGGTTGGCATGTACGCCAAAGTCCTCGATTTTGTTGAGAGGGATAGATTGGTATTCAGACGCCGAAATATTGGGGGGCGTGTAGTTCTCTGGGTACGTGCGGAAGGCACCAATATCCACCTTGCCAGCGGAGATGGTACGGTTGGGGTCGATCTACACGAAATCAGGGAATGGATGAGGTACGAACTCAGTCTCCGCATACCACGACAGCAACGAATGGGTCTTGGAACTTTTGGTTTGTCATCTGGGTGTTGACGTCGATGCCGGACAGCCAACAGCCATATCCGGGGTGTGAGTGATACCACCCAATCGCGTTCTCGACTCGGCCGACCTGGTAATGGATCAGATACTGCAACAACGTCCCAATGGTAAGGAGCCCCACTCGTTCACTCTCCGTGAGATACTGAACCATGTACTCGTTCGCCTCGTTCGCGGCGTTCACTCGAGTCTCTGTTCCTTGAACCGGCAAAGCGAAGGAATCCATGATGACCAGCGTATCCCCCATGACCTTCCCTTGCATAAGTCCCATAATTTCGTATGGCACGCCTGATCGTGCATGAATGACCTGAAGAATATGATCAGCGGTGTTCAAATAAGCCAGTTGTAGGCGACACACCATCTTGATAATGGCCACTGCGGATATCTTGCATGCTTTAAAGTAATGCGGACTATACTGATTCGTCACAGCCGTAACAAATGTGTCAGATGGATAAAGGCACGTACTCCTGTGCCCAAGGGGCCTCTCGATTGATCTGCTTGTTCGCCGCCTCATCGAATCGATATATCTCGTCTTGGGGCGAGATCTCGAGAACATCATTCTCAATAGAGAAGGTTTGCAACGCCATTTTTGAAGAGCCCGCCATCGTTGACTAGGAGAGATGCGGGGACTGAAGGGTTCTCCTTTGCAGAAGGGTGGGTGGAGGGTGGTGAGGCGCTTATCAGACAGTGGCACGGGTGCGTCACGATCGATTCTCGGTACTGGCAACTTGTCTCGACGCCTGACACACGGCTCCCTCGAGGTTCGGATGCTACTAGGCAGTTTCTTACCTTCTGTTCTAGTCTATTTCGTCTACGCGCATCTACTGCAAGATAGCATGGAACTCGAGCCGGGAATGATGTCTGTAACCGGATCGGGGGTCGATATTGACCATCCGGGTCACCTTCCGCTGGATATCGAGAACTATCCCATCGCCCCATCCACGCTTCAACTCGAACAGGTACACATGTTCATCAGGCATGGTGCGTTCTGGCGGGATCTCTTATAATTGCTGTCTCACAGTTTTGTACAGGTGAACGCACGCCGGTGGGCGTAAGGATGTCTGAGGCGCCAGCGCATATACCATCCGCTTGGCTTTTGTGTAAAGAAGGCCGCAAATTTGAGGCTGCTGTCGCAAACCTCACGGGTTCCAGTACACTACGTATTGAGAGAGTTGTGGAGAAGGAAGGTGGATCGTTGGAACCCGGAGAATGGTAAGCATAACAGGTCCTCCATACCGTTTTGACCCTTCATCCAGTCTTTGGATCTTCCCGGGACTGTGGTTGATGGAGGATTCTCGACCCTTCATTGAAGACCGATCTCGTTTATTCTCTGCAGTCTCCTTGGAGAGCTGACCGATGTCGGTAGAAAGGTACGGCTCCTCCCGATCAACCACGCAACGTGGAAACTAAGCGTCACCCTCTAGTCGACGTACAACCTCGGCACCGCACTGCGAAATCTATACGTCGAAAAGTATGTTCATCCCCCCCCCATGGAGTAAAACTAACTTGAATCACAGGCTTAAATTCTTACCGGATGTTGTCCAGAACGACTCCGAAGTGTACTTTAGGTCAGTAACGACTTGGCATCTAGTGGTCGGGTGAGTGTTGATGCCCCCACAGGTCAACAAACTTACCCCGCACCATTGAATCTCTACAACAAGTCGTGTATGGTTTATACCCTCCATCCAAGCAAGCAGAGGGATTTGTGTCGAAAGTTCGTGCCCGGTATGTTAAATTTGCTCCCCCAGGAGGCTAGGGCCTGACACCGTGGAAGTAACCATAAAGACGAGAATTTAATCGGGAATACGGCTGCATGCGAACGACTCAGGACTCTGATGCTCAAGTTTGCCCAAGGTAGTTCGAAGTAGGTATCTCCAGTCAACTCTGTATTCACTCTTTACACAGCTGCTACCATAGCATTGAACCCCACCTTGGAGCCGCTTGACGAGAGGGTTTCTAAGTACATCGGAGGAAACCCTGTCAGATTGGATGGAAAGCCTCGAGCGAGTGGAATTCTGGATACCGTGAGTTTTGTGTCTCTCGCCGGTATATACCGGAACCGATTTCGGATCAGGTACGCGCCGCTAAGGCACATGGGATAAGGATACCAGTGGAATTGCACGACAAAGCCGTCATGGGCCCACTTGTCAGTCATGTCAAATGGCCACCGTCGCATGCACTAACTGTATTTAGGAGAAAGCGGTCGTGGAAGAGTGGTTTTCAGGATGTGAGGACTTTATACCCCTTTTGAATCCGTATAGTTGACTCGAGACCCAGACAAGACGGAGGAGGTCCGTAAATTGGCAATGGGTCGCCTCCTTGCAGAGATATCGGGAAAGATGAACCAAAGGGTGACAGAAGGTGGCGAAAGTCATCCGAAGATCCTTATCCACAGCACCCACGATACCGCGATTGCTGGGTTACTTGGGACCCTAGAAGTATTTGACGAGCGGTGCGTTCTAGCCCCATCGCGTCGTGTTGTCCCTCACGAGTTATTAGATGGCCCGATTTCACGGCAGCCGTAACCCTCGAATTATTCAAGGAGACC
>Ga0307513_10001193_pt1:27500-37727 | contig 37727 bp, 47 predicted proteins | sample 15_EM_MG_FD_202174 | JGI IMG/M metagenome (GOLD analysis project Ga0307513, IMG submission 202174) | Populus trichocarpa ectomycorrhiza microbial communities from riparian zone in the Pacific Northwest, United States - 15_EM | ecosystem: Host-associated > Plants > Roots >...
CAAAGGGAAGATTGGAGCCCCAGGCTCATCCTCAAGTTCGGCGGTTTTTGATGCCTTCCAACCTATGCCTCCTCTCTCCAAGAAACTCGGAATGCTATCAGAAGGCAAGGGTAAATCGAAAGAACAGGACGAACCTCTTCCAGGTGAATCTCCTCCCGTTTCCTGGTATTCATCTGATACTTCCCCTACTTCAGAGTATTCCACGTCCAACCCCTACCCGATGTGCGGCATCTGCTTTGAACCATTCCAGGTTACACGCTCTCCCATTTCGGCTACCATGACCGCAAATTCTTCTGCTAAGTTACCATTCGGCCTGCGCCTTCCATGCCCCTGGCAACATCCATACTGCATCTCGTGCTTGTCCGAATATATCAAAGGGAAGCTCGACCCTAGCGGAACCGGAGATATGAACACTCATACCCTCGTGTTTCCGATTCGTTGCCCGGAGTGTCCGATCACGCAATGGGAAACTGGAATAGAGGATGCCGTAGCGGAGAAAGTGTTGGACAGGGAGTCCATGTCCGTCTGGGTATGTCCGACTTCCCGGTCATCTTCCGTCCTAGTTCGCTGACGCCGTTCGGTCATAGCATCATAGAAAGCTACTTGACTCGATTCCTAGACAGTATTGCCCGAACCCAAAGTGTTCAGTGTTGGTCCAGGTCGACGAAGACCCTGATAATCCTAGGGCTCAGTGTCCAGCTTGTTTCCAGTGGGTCTGCGTATCCTGCAAGGCGATGTGGCATAAAGGTAAGTTACACCAGAATGATATCCTTCCCCTCCATGGCTGACGCTCAGGTCCGAAGACATGAGCTGCGAGGCATACCAATCCTTGCCCATGGATGAACGATCCCCGGAAGACCAACTTGCGATTGAGTTGGCCAAGGTATTCGATATCCCCGTGCCTTCCCGAGGAACGAGACTGAAATTCTGTGATTCCAGGCCAAACAATGGCGCAGATGCCCTGGATGCCACGCGATTGTCGAGCTAAGCCAGGGGTGCAACCATATCAAATGCCTCTGTAAAAAGGAGTTCTGCTTTAAGTGTGGCTGTAAGCCGCGTTCGTTGACCTTCAACCTCGATTTGTTACTTACTTATCATAGCTTTGTGGGACACCAAAAAACAACGGTGTACTAGCAATCCTGCTTGTGAACTATGGGACGAAATGATGCTTCTGGATTCACGCGAAAGGGGGAGGGAAGCCCTCGTCAATCGGGCGGCCAATGCTGCAGCCAGACCCGCCCCGCTATTTCCGATGCTCCCCCGACTCCTCTTCGGAGAGGGGGGTGGATTATTCCAACCTCCCGCACCCGACCCACCTCGCAACGAACCGCCCCGCCCCGTTGCCCAACCGCTCGGCTTTAACGATGGTGGGGATTTTGACTGGATCGATAACCCGCGTACGTACATCCGACTCACGGTATCGTTTGCGATCCTTATCCATTTCTAATCAACTAGGTGTTGCGGGTATCGCACATCCATTCACCCGTGAAATGATTACGACCCTCACTTGCGGATACTGCAACAGCCGACTGAACAGTATCGATGACCTGAGATACCACCTGGGTAACGTTCGTTACCACCCAGTTTTCAGCTGTTGTGGTCGGTTCTTTAAACGCGAGGCCGACTTTGTGAAGCACCGGGAAGCGAAATCAAACCACAACCACGAAGTGACCAGGAATACGTGAGGCTTCACTAACACCGCAACCTCCCCTGTGCAATACTACACACCTACATTGTATATTAACAGAATACACTCTGGGCACCTACATAGAGGCTACATTAAATTAGAGGGAGGAGGGAGGTCTTCAAGACCCGAATGATACATGAAGTTGGAAATCCGATTAACCGCATCAGCGTTCTATCAACGTTCAAACGACCTCAACGAAATTAGCGGGGAATGTTCCAGATCTACCGTCGACCTTTCCGGTCCACCTAGGAAGCAATCCAGTAAGTCGTTTGGTGGTGATTCAAAGAGACACCGGTACGTACCACGCATCCGCGGTTCCGGTCTTCTGAGTAATCGTAATGACCTGGCCCTTTGAGAAAGATAGGTCGCCGGGCTACAAGGCGAGTGAGCAGAGGGCTGTAATTTCAGGGTGTGATTACGGACCTCAACTGCGTTGAAATCAAACAGCGCAATCGCTCTTCCCACACCTTCTCTAGGAGTCAAAGGAGTGACCAGTTCTGCCTTGGGTGTGATAATAGGTCGGGTTAACATAGGTGAAGGTTCATCGAAGAGCTGTCCGTCGAGTTCGCTATCGAACGGATCCCCCGTGCTTGGTGATGGCTGAGCGAACGGCATCGGCATGGTGGGGCCACGAGAAGTGTTTGCAAATCGATTGTGCGGCGAGTAGGGGGCGCTATAGGTGTTCGCCCGAGTGCGATTTGCGCCAGACAAATCATCATCTGAGGCATAAAAGCCATCATGGTTAGAACCGAAGCTTCCCCGCGACTTTGGGCTTGGAATGGCACTGAGACTTAATCCACGATGGTGTGTTTGCCCGAACCGGTCGTCTTGCGAGTTGAAATCCGATTCGAAACGTGTCTCAAACGTGGAAGTGGCGTATTTGGCATCCTGATTGGCGAAGTCCCATGCGGGCTTTGATGGGAGGTCTTGTGTCGCGGGGGTGTTCCCGGGATCGTCGAAAAACGAGCCGCCAGACTTTGGTTCACCCCAATTCGAGGGAGGGAAGGGCGGAGGACCAGATTTCTTCTTCTTTTGCAACATCCTCGGGTGCTGTTCTCCCCCTGGATTCGAGTGGCCGGTGAACGCATACTCTTGCTCCTGCGCAGGTGAGTCGTCGATCCATTCGCGCTGACCCCCGCGGAACTTGGTACAAGCATCGAGAGTCTGATACAACGGTTGAGCCCATTCAGGTCGAGGAACCGCACCACTTAGAAGGCTCTTGACGGATACGTCCGAATGATACGCTAATGTATTCGCATCATGACGTTCTGCGATAACAGATCCCTCGACGGAAATACCTAGTATGGTTATCAGCGTCGCCGCTGGGGAAAAACGTGTTGTGGCTAACCTCCGAAAAGACCCTTCGTCTTACTATAACTATACCTGTTGATCGGGGAGTTATGTGGATCAGTTAATGAAAGAGGGTCCGAATACGAAGGGATCGAACATTGCAGCGAGTTTTCCACTTGTGTTGAGTGATCCAAGGGCTTCGCCATTGCGACCCAGAGGACCCAAGGCGATACTGAGATTCCCACCTAGCGTGAGGGATCCAGCAGCCATAAACGATTTCTAAAGTGACATTAGCGGGGGTCACGAGACAACGAAAGTGAGGATCCCTACAATTGCCTATAAGTGAACGTGTTAGCCTCGTGACAGATGTGCGGGATATTCGATGGACATAAAAGGCTTACGGATTGGGAGTTGAGTACAATCAGAAAGTCGGTCATCTCCGCACCGGCCTGAGTACCGACACCAAGGCCCGCAGTTCCTATAGCACTTGGGGCAGACCATGCTGCGTCCACGCCATGAGCATCCGGCCAAAGGTGATTCAAGATAACGAATGGGCGTACATCCATCGGGTTGCTTGGCCACTACGATCCCGCTCCCAGCTCGGGCAGAGAAGAGGAATCCAGCTTTGAATACAGTGAAGATAGCGAATCCTTTAGCGTTTTCAAGGACGGTCCGGGGGATGACCTGGGAGATGGCGTTGAGAAATGTGACCACTGTCCATATGCAAAAGAATGTACCCCATCGAGACCGTTGTTTCCATGATCCACGAAGGACTTGACTGCGTACGGGGAGATTAGATCTCTTGGCTATCTAGCGGGTGAGAGAGGAAAGACTCACATATTCTGGCTGCCTTCGTACATTCCTTGGGCAGAGGTTGGGGTAGCGGTGTATTCAACTTCATGGAGGGCGTGAGGCAAGGGTGTGAGGTCGTTAGATCATCCGGTTTCGCCGCATATTTCACCACTGCGGAAGCCACACAGGATGATCGGTTCGGCAACTCCCACCAAACCCTGAACCTGGGGCAGTCGTCACGTGGATATCAAAGTTCGTTTTGCTCACTTTCCAGTTCTTTTCCTCGCGGACAGAGAAGGACTACATCAGTACGAACTGAGATGGACGAATGCTTCGTTTTCGCTAGCAGCGCTATGCTCCCCAAGGCGATGATGGTCTTCTAGATAGTAGCGCAAGCCACATTACATTTTGTTTGGTTTCGTTAGCACAATTTTCTTCCGCACTGCTGCGCGTATCTATGATTACAACAAAGGTATTATGCATACTGCGCCGAAATGAGTAAAGTTACAGTAGTAATGAGTAGGTTCTAAAGGCGACCTAGGATGAAAGATTCGTAATCTCGGCCAAGGATAATGGTCGTCACAAGTGCTGGCTGGCTTATGAAAAAACTCGGGAATACCAATGCTAGTGAACGGAGGAACAACGGCCGGGGATGATGCGGGTGATGGTGTATCGAGGAAGGCAGTGGCGCAAACTACTCAGACGCGCTGGATGTCTTGACTAGGGATGCTCCGATGGATAAGAGACTCATTAGCTGGCTATACGCCTCCTCGGGGCTCAAAGTGGACGTAACGGTTGGGAGGGTCACAGTATCAGATGGCCCTCCGAGGGTTATTGTGAATGTTACCGTACGCGTCGGTGTTGGAATTGGTGGTGAGGCGGGGTCTGTCGAATTCAGAATCGGAAGTGGGATGGTTGGGTCCGGCTCATCCGTCGAGACTATCCCACCATTTCCGCCTGCACCCTTGATAATCGAGAGAGCATTTGATTCGGAAGTACACCCGACGAACTGAACTGATGGTCAGCGTCCACATTGTGTGGCAAAGTCTAGAACTGACCGTTCCCGGGCGTCGTATTGATGGAAGTGCAAAGCACTTGCGGCGTCCTGGGCATCGGGTCAGTTCCCACACGGAGTCGGCACAGATAGCACGCTGGCTGTCGATACAGGCAGTCTCCCCGTCTAAAATACATTTGTGACCAACTTTTCAATAGGGAGGAATTCTCGCTAATGCTCACCATTACACTTGTCCATGCGGGACATATTCTGGAATTGGGCGTTCAACACCTGGGCAGTTTGTGCATTCTTAAGGAGTGTGTCCCGGTCTAAGGCGGCCGGCGCGGAGAGAACCACCGTGAAAAGAGCGAAGAGGAACAAAGCAACAGGAACAACCATCGCCGTCGTCGTCGTCCACAGAAAATGCCGTCCTGCAGCAGCACCAGCTCAGAAGGGAAACGGGAAGGAATGCCACGGCATCGATGCATCGGTTCTTGTTATGTCTTTCCCCGGGGCACACAGCATGATAGGGCGAACAATGGCCAGGGACAGGAATAAGTTCAATGGCCCAGGACTCCGATCATGTCACTGATCGTTGTGGTTCACGTCCACTCAAAATCAAATAGGGTCTACAATGGGGGGTTTAGGGCAGTCTCGTAGACTACAAACTCTTTGTTACTCCGTTTCTTATCGGGATCAACACAACTTTTCGGACCCATCCTCCACCCTTCTCACCACCCACAATGGTGAGTATTTCATCCTCGCAGTCCCTCCCTGTCATCGTTTCGTTGTACGTTTCGCACCGCGGGGGTCGATTACGGATGAGTTTGACGATGGATGGAACGATTGTGGATGGATGAGCCTGATCATTTCCTTGTGACTAAACTGTTGTCCCAGACGAAAAAGCGAAGAAATAACGGTCGCAACAAGAAGGGACGTGGTCATGTCAACCCAGTTCGTTGCTCGAACTGCTCGCGTTGTGTGCCCAAAGATAAGGCCATTAAGCGATTCACCGTAAGGAACATGGTGGAGAGTGCGGCCGTCCGTGATATCGGCGAGGCCAGTGTGTACGTCGGTGTGTATTCACGAGCGATGCGCGCGGGTTGCTTCTGATTTACTGGGACAGACTACGTTGTACCAAAGCTGTATCTCAAAATTGCCTATTGTGTGTCGTGCGCTATTCACTCGCATGGTGTGTTTTTGGAAGTGGTGCCCGTCCTTGATTGGGAGGCTTATGGAATTTTTGGTCCCAGTTGTTCGTGTACGATCTCGCACGGGACGGAGGAATCGTGCTCCACCCCCCAGGGTCCGATGGAAGGACGGCAAAAAGGTGAACCCTGCCGTTGTTGCCGCGGAGGAAGCCAAGGCAGCTATAAAGGCAGCAGCGGCGACTTAGCTGTAGCCGATGCCCGTTGTTTTGTTGCACGATATTTGTACCACGCTTTCAAAGTTGCAATCAAAGGCTTTTTAAAAGAGAAAAGGAGGCGGCGAACGAGCCGTGAGTGATGGAGCCATGGGGAGCCACGGGGTGGGGGTGAGCGAGGTCCGTGCGTGCGCAACTTGGCTGTTGGTTCCAAACCAATTCAGGCGGAATGTAAAAACACACCCAAACTAAGCTCATCTCTTCTCCTCCCCCCGTTTTTTCCCTCCCATCCTCTCTTCCTTCAACCACCACCATGTCTGATACCGAAGGTACCAAGAAAACTGGCTATCGTATCGAATATGCCAACTCCGCAAGGGCAAAGTGCAAAGGCATGTCACAGTTCCGCTCACTCCGCCCCATCACAGTTTGCTCATCGTCGAACGCGTTTTTCAGGCCCCAAACCGTGTACAGGTATTTGCCACACCACCTTTCATTTTTCCACATTTTTGCTCATCGCGCACCTCGCGTCCATCAGGCACCACTCTCCCCAAGGGTGAACTTCGGTTTGGGTACGTTGATTCTTGGTCATCTCCCCACCATTGGTGTCTGATATACGTTCACCATAGAACTGTGGTTGATATTAAAGGCAAAACCTCGTTGTATGCGCCTCTCGTGTATGCTGTCCCACATCGATTAAACCATCTGACGCACCCAACTACAGCGTGTGGCGTCATTGGGGTTGCGTCTCTCCCAAGATCATCGAGAACGTCAAGAAATCCTTTGAAAGTGCCGAAGACCTCGACGGTTTCGAGGAACTCAAGGAGGAAGATCAGGAGAAGCTCAAGACCGCCTGGGAAGTTGGTCACGTAGCTGAGGATGACATTCCTCCTACTGCCAAGGACGACCTTGAGGAAGACAAGCCAAAGAAGCGTGCCTCTAAGAAGAAGAAAGAGGCTGACGACGATGAGGAGGAAGAGAAACCTAAGAAGGCCAGGGGAAGGAAGGCCAAGGTTGGCTGCATTTACTCATTCCTCTATAACGCGTACGAACCGCCTTTTTCAGGCCGCTGAGGATGGTGAAGAGGAACCTGCTGAAAAACCCAAGCCCTCTCGTGCTCGTAAGCCCAAGGTATGAACCCCAAGGCTGTCTCACGTTTGGTGAGCTCACGCGATCTACAGAAGCCTGTCTCGGATGCCGAGGATGCAGAAGAGGAGGAGGCCGAAGCGGAGGAAAAACCTAAAAAGGCAGCCCCTCGCAAGAAGCCTGAATCCAAAGCGAAGCCAGAGCCCAAGGCTAAACCAGAGTCGAAGGCAAAGGCTCAGCCAAAGGCCAAGGCCGAGCCCAAACCTAAGGCCAAGGCTGCACCGAAGAAGAAGGCACCGAAGAAGGTTTGTTCGACTTCAATGAGTTCCACGCCTCAGATTGACTCTCGGATAGGATGAGGAATCTGGTGAAGACTTTGGTGACGAAGTCGACAAGGTCGCCGATGATGAGGATGAGGAGCCTGCCGAAGAATCCACTGGGCAGAAACGCAAGGTTTGTATTCAACCGGCCAGTGTTTCGATTATTACTCATGCTCGTGTCCACCCCTCCAGCGCGCCGTCGCCTCCAAATCGTCAAAACCCGCTTCGAGGGCCAAGAGGAGCAAGCCCTCGTCATCCAAGAAACAGGCCGTCCCCGAGGCTGTCGAGGAGGGTGATGAAGAGTAAACATCCGGACCGTATGTCCGTCATACTGACAGTTCTTTTCTCGTTTCATGCTTTTCATAGTCTGCTGAGTACATACTACCGTGTCGCGCCACCTCTTCACCTCAGACAGACATAGGAGACTATATAGGTTGTTGTTTTTTTCGCAATCGCATTACATATATATTGCAGACAGACATTGTTCTTGCCAGCGGAGAACAGAACGTTCAATCGAGATACCACTTGTATGTTTCCCTCCATGCTTTATTTCCGTCCTGCTCGATGACGTCCTGTGGGAGAAATTGTTAACGGGCGATCAGGGGCAACGCAACGGTCTCACATACACCGTGACACGGGATTATTCGTTCGAATCCCCATTCAGCGACGGTCTTGGCGTCCCTCTTCATAGCCCTGGAGGAGCGTAACTAGGTCAGGAACAGCGAACGTTATGCGAAATTTCTTACTCCAAGTTATTTTTTCCTGCTAACCATACAACTCGTTTGTGCGCGTACGACCACGGATTGATGAACCCAGAAAGAAGAGGGAAGGTCATCTTCTTGGATTTCGAGTACTGCTCTGGTCGTAAATCCCTGATTAAGGGCCAGCAAGAGAGGAAGAGGTCCCACCTGTTCTTTAGGAGGCAGGTTGAATAACAAGTCTGCCTCGATGAGGGACTTTGAGTCCTTGTGGAAGAAGGCGACTTCCTTCGTCGTGAAACCCGGGAAGAAACTAGGACATGGATAAGAGTTGGTTCCACGACGGTAAGGCAGGGTTGTGACGCGCACCACCACTTGATCTACCAACATATACTCGGTGTCAGCCGTGCAGTAGGAAAGTTTGTGTGAATTGACTCACGTCATCCTCGAATCCGTACTTAGTATCGGGAGCATCTTTTCCCCAAGCTGTGAAATTACGGGGATTGAGAGTGGGTCTATGACACGCAGCAAGGAGAGAAACGTACAACCGTCGAATTTGATGTCTTCACCCTGGTGTTTCTGGATTGCCTCTTCGACAGCAATCAATTTAGCGTCCGGGTACGCTTTTTTGAACTCCCCTGGCCAGGTCAGCATAAAGTAGCGCGTGTGGTAGGCTTTCTAATTACCTAAGTACAAGTGATGCCCCTCGTCGGGTCCGACGATGAACCTGGCACTATTCAGGACCGATGCTGTTATGCAGGTTAGAAACGCTTACTTGACGGGTCCCAACTCGTCGATCTTGGCCTTAGTCTCTGCTTCGAGAGGTGTGGAGGCCAAAACCCAGACCCCGCCATCGCTGAGTTTAATGGCGGTCGAGCGACCACCAAAAGGGATGACCCCAAACCTGCTGAATGGCCTACGAGGTGGAACGGGGTGAGTGAAGTGAGTTCAGAAGTTCTACATCCCCCTATGCCGCCGAGGCGGCAGAAACGGAGGATATAGGCCGCAACTTACTTGGAGAAGATCCAGACGCCCTTTGCGAGCTCTCGGATAACTGTTTCGCTCATACCTGTAACCTGTGTTCTGGTGTTTGTGCTGAAGTTTTTGGTGTGTGAATGGACGCTTTTATATGCCAATCCGTGGATGAGGCGGCGTTTCTGACCTCGGCACGCTGACGAGTTTGGATCAGTAAGACGATACGCACGAGGTGGTGAATTGAATTGGCGAGTGGTAGAAATGGATGTGCGCAGTGAGGAAAGCGATGGAGCTGACGGAATGCGGCCAAGGTGGATGGTCTGCATTCGTGGGTCTGGATGGCGGCGACCCCTGGCAATCGGGGAGCAAGTGACGTATGGCCGATCGTCATCTCCTTTTGCCAGCTCCACTCGAGAGCGAAGCAGGGGACAAATCCCTGTCAGTGCTCAGGAATCCCACACAGGCCGTGACAATACGCAATCAAGTCCATATGATCGCGGGGTCGGATGACTGCTGTGCTTCGCTCGGTGAGCTCAGCCGATGTGAACCTTGGCAGCCCCTGTATTTCAGGTCGAAACGCGACGAGCTTTGGGTGATACGCGAGAACGTGATCCATAATTCTTGTCACGTGGCCACCGCGTACGACAGAACATTTCTTCGACTTCGCCCTGTACCCGCCTGGAAACTGCCCCTTCTCTTCTCACCCCACCATATCACTCAGGGATCTCAGGCGGCATGTCTCTGATCAGAGTCTCGAGATCGGCGAGCTCATCACCGGTGGGGGATACTTCTCCGACTCTGAGCCCGGCTCCCTTCCCTTCTGGGCTACATTTAGAGACACTCTTTGGGGGAAATCGCTACCAGAGGAGTCACTTGAGGAAGATGGCGAACCAATGGTGAACCCCTTCCCGAAACGCCCTTCACTCCCCGCCTGATGTGGAATTCACTGATGCTGTTGCCTACGTCTGGGGTTTGTACACTCGCCGAATCTTGGTACGCTCCGAATACAAAGAAGCTGAGCGAGC
>Ga0307513_10001194_pt1 | contig 37718 bp, 35 predicted proteins | sample 15_EM_MG_FD_202174 | JGI IMG/M metagenome (GOLD analysis project Ga0307513, IMG submission 202174) | Populus trichocarpa ectomycorrhiza microbial communities from riparian zone in the Pacific Northwest, United States - 15_EM | ecosystem: Host-associated > Plants > Roots > Unclassified | place...
TGTAATCCCCGCAATGATGTTTGGAAATCGACCAAGGTGTGGTTTTCAGTACCAACACAAGTACGGCACCAACAGTACGTGATAAAGCATATGTAGGGCGGTAATGTAACACATCAAGCAAAAAAAACGCGTCCAGACACGCGTTTACCTGTAGAATCCCAACTTCACAAATTCTAGCAAGTCCCCTTGGCGGCAAGCAACGGATCGCGGACAAACGCCGCATGAAGACACGAGACTTCTTTATCCAATTCAAGCTACGTGGAACAAGGGGAATACCGCCCATCCCCAGCAGAATATCGAAAGCGTCGTATCTTGATCGAGCTTGATCGCTCATCCCGGCCTTCCGGAATGATTCTCCAAGACTTGTAGAAAAAGTGCAAGGACCCCCTTTCTGCTAGTCCCAACGACTGTCGGACAGTCGCGCAAGACCTTGACCCCATTGCTTCCAATCCCAATCACTTCGCCCATTTGGCCCGCGTCCACAGTTATAGTACCAATACTTCAATGAATTCGCGAATTCATGCAAATATTGATTGGGTTGGTACTTTTTGAGTGTCACGTCGACATCTTCTGGTGCAAATGTGATCATTTTGGGGCACTGTTACCCTGTGGAGAAAAGACTCCACGCCTGTTCAAATATTGGCGCAGGTGAGGTTCGTGCTCGTCCAGGTTCTGCTGCGCGAGCCCCCCCGATCATGTGAAGTGGCCTCAAGTTTCGCCTCCTTGGGGCGTGTGTCTTCTGTATGGTAGACATAGACACTATTAGGAGATATTCAAATCTCCTGGCTGAGGTCTTCTCGCTCATAGCACTTGCGAACAAGACTGAGGGCTTGATTTTCGACGTCGCTTGGCTCCAGGTGTCTTTGTGCGTGTCACAAGTGCGAGCTAAGATTCGACTGGCTTCTGATATGTCTGAATTTGAGCCTTCGGTCTTTCGAATTCGGAGGTCGATGGTTTTCCTTCGTCACCTTGACGGATTTGCTGGAGTCACCCCGCCTCTGCTACTGAATACTGTTCCTTATACAGCAAAAAGGCGAGCTCTCCAGTCGACTTGCTCGTGGGTCTAGCCCCGTGTGCACTCCTGAGAAGCTAAGCAGCCCCGGTATGGCGCGAAGCGACTCGTACTTTTGCCTTGCTTGGTAGTTGGTAAAAGGTGTCACTGTGGTTGTTTCTGTTGGTGAGCTGGTGTACAGGCCCCGGCCACTTAGGTGGCTCGCCATACCCGTATTGACCATGTTGAGCATTTCCCTGTGCCCTATTGCTCGTATGGCCATTAAACAGTCTATTGTCTCGCCATATATATGGGGAACGCAGCGAGCGGGAGGCGAAAGATCACAGCACTTCGGAGCCTGACCAGTCCTCGTTGGCTCCTTGCACCCATGTCAGTTTCCGACGTGGTCTACTTCCCAAAGACGAGAGAGATGTAAGTTCTAGCCATTATAGGCGTTGATCAAGACTAGTGCGGATGATATGTCTGATATGATGCCCAGAGTTCCCTCAATCCCGGAAAGCAGCTTCACGGCTCTCTCCTCAAAACTACCAATGCGTACCAGCTGCCCTCCCGAGATATGGAGAGCCATTTTAGTTAACGTAGACCAATTGACGCTGAGGCAGGCGTCACTGGTCTGCAACGCTTTTCGCGACATTTCACAGAGCTTAATCTTCCAGTGTTTTACTTGGAATGACACTGTGATGACAAACCCAGCTCCTCCCAACCCAATGATACCTTTAAACCTCAAGAGCCACGTCGAGCTCCTCTACAGAACAAGTTGGGTCACTAGCACTCCTCGAATTCTTTCGTTTATTCGAGAGCTTTCTTTCGTTTTCATGATCCCCGAGACGCCAGAGTATCATGAAACCTTCGCTCTGTGGAGGGCAGCTCTGCCGAAAATGTATCTCACAACCTTTAAATTCATCGGCATCGTACTACCGGAGATTATGCATCAGCCATTACGGGACCAACGGACATTGAGAACCCTCGTGTCCCCTTCTATCAACGGGTGCCCTCGCCCCTGTTACATTCATCCGAGACCTAACCGTACTGGAGGGGGCCTACTTGCGCTGGAGCTTATTAATGCATTTGGCGATCGTTATGACCCGAGATATGGGTTCATCGGCCCTCGGCCTTGTACCGCCCTCTCCCACTTCCTCTTCGAGCACACACATACCCTCATCCGGCTGCACCTCGACGCCCAGATGCTATACGAAGCCTTAATTGGGGTAGATCCGGTCCCCAACATACCGCAACTTGAATTTCTGCAAGTCGACGAGCCACCAGCTGCCGTCGACACACCCCTTGCACTCACTTTTGCCTTCGTCGATGCCTTTGCCAACTTTGCCATGGAGAATCCCAGCGTAAAGGAGCTCGTGTGGATGTACCATTCAGGCACTGTCCTCCTCCCTCTTCGTCTCTCCCCGGACGCGTTCCCCAACCTCCAGAGATTTAGTGGCATGGGCGTTGCAGCCCCTTGCTTCACCGGTTTTGCCACGATTAGTTCCTTCGAATTGGAATTTCGTGCACTAATCCCACTTCCTCCACTGCCTGTGGCTCCTCGCAATGCAAACACGACTCAGGAGATCCTCGAGTCTTTGGAAGCATTACGGAAATCCGCTTCATCGATTCATACTCTTGAAATTGCGCTCCCGCAGTTTGATCGCGAACTCTTTCCGGCTGTCATGTGCTTTAGTGCGCTCCGGACATTGAAGCTCACGGGCCCACTCGGATCAAAGAATAATGAGGTCAGCCCATGCGTTTCCATACTATTGTTGTAATGCGCTCTGAAACGCTGTATAGGATCAACCAAATACACAGCAAGTAGCGGAACGCCTGATCATAATCATTCTGTGCACGATGGTGTCGCTCCGAGAACTTGAAGAACTCCAGCTATCCGTGACAGTTCTTCCTCCGCTCTCTCTAGTCCAAGTCGAAAATACCATAGATATCCTCCTTCCTAAATGGGTATTACTTGCTGCCAACCTAAAGCAGGTTGCCATCATAGGACAGTCTATGTTTGCTTCGAAGGAGAGGCGCTGGAGAGACGACCACTGGGTCTCTACGAGGATGAACCCCATCCCGGTCGAGAATGTGACGCCAATTCCCCTGCCTTTCCCATTACAGGCGCTTGATACATTTGCGGAGCAGACTTCGAAATCCCCTGACGCCAAATTCTATGCCGCATGTGAACACGGCGGACGTGAATCTAAATCCTAAGGGGTTGGGCAGTAGAGCCAGTGGGACTGGAGATGTATACCTGCTTCTGATCTCCCGGAACGTACGGAATGATATTGTATACTTGTCCATGATGTCCATGAATGCTCAGTATGTAAACAACCGGTTTGATAATCTATTTATGGCGGCTGTCGCGGTCCGGGGGGAATATGATCAGAGTCACTCTCTTCAATGGCCGGATTCTCTCATACACCCACGATGCATGAATTGCGGAGCGGAGAACATTGTCCCGCGATGGTAATCGTGGTGTAGACGCTACCAGTATGCCGTTTCTACATACCTTGCTGTTGTCGAAGCGCTGAGGCTTCTACTTCAAGGCTCCAAAGGTATGGGTAAGGGTAATCTTGTCTGCAGCAGACTATTCTTGGGTCCGCAATCGGTTGGATGGCTGTGTGCATGTTGTCGGAGAGAAGGTCTCTGTCATTCGCGGGCTGAATGGCCGCGAAGAAATACGTGAGCGAGGGGAGGAAATAGCTCGAGAGACGCTACGCCCAGGCTCTAAGTGCATGCATGGTCGTGGAGACCGACCCCGTTCTCGTCGGCTCTCCAACTTGCATTTCCTGGACCCCCCCACATCCGGCTAGTCTTACTGGTCGCGCTCGCCGCGTTTCCCGGCACCCAAGCCTCATTGATACCGACGATCCACGGCTTCATTCCCCTCGACTCGCATCTCGCGGGCAAGCAGCGGAGACCTGGACATGAATGGAATTGGTTCAACCTCAGTTCGACAAATTCTCGGCTCCCTCTTTGCTGAATTTGGAATGTAAGTTCCACTCTTGTTTCTTACTACTACTTGTTGCTGCTCCGCTGACTGGTCTTGGCCATTCCCCCAGACATTGCGCTACGCACCAAATTCGGGTCATTCTCATCTCTTGCGTAGTAATAACCAGTCTGCTCTATCCTGCACTCGCCATTTATGCTTCATCTCGGCCGTTTTCCCGCTTCTCTTCGCCTCTCCTCAACCTCCTTCCCCTTGATAACGTTCGCTCTTCCCATATCAGCGATTTACACAATATCTGGCAAGGCTACGAGGCTCTCAAAGTTCGTCAGGATGCTGCTGCAAGAGCCCGTTGTGGATTCGAGCGCACCGTTCGGGTAGAACGGTTGCTGGTCGCGAGTTATATGAGAGACGGCGTGCTCAACAAGCCTTTGTTGAAGAAGACACTCTCATTGGAACAGGATATAGCTGCTCAACTTACCAGAAAACGTGACCAGCTCCCCTGTGTCGTGAACCCGCACGGCCTAGGAGGCTGTTTTTCCACTAGCCCACTCATGTTTTGGGACCACGATGATGACACACTCATGAGTGACCCTGATATCCTCGAAACGATGAACCACGTTCGCAATGACACGCTCTCTAAGATCCCAATCCACCTACCCATGGTCATTGCTGGACGTATGTCATTAAGCGACGGCGACAAAACGGACTATGGAGCATACCTTGTTCTCACATACTATTTCCGCGAGAACGATTGCCAGACAATGGCCGGCCATGACGTCTGGAAGGCTCTGGCTTCAGAAGCCGTAATGGGCAAAGGCCATGCTCGCTTCCCACCAGCTCAACCTCGACTTCTGGCATTACAAGTGTGTCACTCTTTATCTTGTTCTTCCCTAGAGCTCATGGCCTCCACGTTAGTTCGACTCTCACTTAGCAAACTTCACGATTGTCTCGACCATGTTGTACCTTATGTATATTGTGGTCTTCATTCACTTCTCTGGCACTCTCCGCAAGATGGATTCGGTCCATTCGCGATATGGTCTCGCCTTTACCGGTCTTATCGAAATCATTGCCAGCACAGTTTGTAGTGTCAGTGTCTGCGCTATTTGGGGTTTTCGGGTGACAATGGTCCCATGGTACGCCTCTTCCGCTGTCCTCAACTAGTTCTCAGACTTCCTCAGGGGATTCCTGCCAATCACGGTCGTGTTCATTGGCGCCGAGAATATGTTCCGACTGGTGCGCAGCATTTTCATTTGGCTCGAATTCTACTCAGCTTGCTTCAGGTCGATGAAGTCGTTTCCACTTCGATCACGTTGCCAGTCAAGGAACGCATCAGCAAAGGCATGGGCGTTGCAGGGGCCTCCAATACTCTTAAGGTGGTTACTTGCAACGCTGTCCTCGGCATCATCGCCGTCTTCGCACGAGGCGCCATCCGACAGTTTTGCGTCTTTGCTGTTGTCGTTCTTGTCGCACATTGGTTCCTCGTCCATACATTCTTCGTCGCGGTCCTTTCAATTGACTTACAGAGACTCGAGGCAGGTCATTCGGCCCTCTTGTGGACCTCCTCTGATAGTCACTCTAGCTCCATGACCTCATTCGTCAAGATAAGTCGTTGAAGCCTGAACCGAAGGGTGCTCCCGACTCTCCCCTGAAAGAAGTCAAGACACCACGGGAAGCAGTTGGTTGGTTGCGCCAGATACTCACGGCAAGGGCTGCCCGGAACAGCAGTTTAATCATGGTGAGTCGTTCGTTCTGGTTCTAAGACCATCATTAACCGCCGTCATTCTTAGATGCTAGCTATCACTGCATTCTTATACTACTTTTCATACTCGCAACTTCCGAGCAATACCAGTCCCGTGTTCGATGCCGAAAAGGTCGCAGCGCTACACCGCACTGGCGCACAATCGCCAGCGTGGAATCTATGGCAGACACTCAACCCCAATGACGACGCTCTTGTCCATCTCCGAATCGAGGAGCCCGCATTGATTACTTTCGAGACCCAAGTCGAGATGGAAAATCTGGGTCCTTACTCTCCTTCACTGTCTCATTTACGAGTCGCGCGTTACATCGTCCGCATCACGAAAGTCATCATTATTCCGATCGGTGCCACTACCTTCTCGTTGTGGCTCCTCCTCCTCTTCTTATTGAAGGATGCCCGTGCCCGTCAGGCCGAGTTAGCTTCTCAAGAAAACAAACCAGGGTCGGATGCAAAAGTCGATTCAAGGTTCAAATTTATCACTTTACCTCGAGGATGCGAAGCCGATGTCGACCAGGTCGCCGCAACTCCCGATGGGCGCACAGTTGTCTCCGTTAGCTTCGACAACGAAGTAGTGGTGTGGTCGATCGCCACAGGAGAATTTTTCAACATGCCGGTGGATGATTTAGACGACCAAGGATCTGTCGTCACCACAGTCGCAGTCGACTCAGTAGGACATTTTTGCGCTGCAGGCACTCGCGCCGGTGTTATCGCTCTTTGGTTACTCAAAGGGGGACAGCCCGTCCGGAGACAGCTGCTTAAATTCAATGCCATACGATCGAGGGTACTCGAGCTTGTCTTCGAGGATCGACCCGCCACTAAGAGCACCACCGAACGACCAACGATGCTGCACCGGAGAAGTAGCTCCGGAGATACCACAACTACTGAAGGCTTTCTTCTGGCCTCTTACAAGAATGGAAGCGTTGTTGAGTGGAATGATCTCTACGACTCCAAACCAGTTCTCGTCTACAAACCTCAGCCGTCTGACGACTATGGGATTGTCTCGACAAGAGCGATCCTACTGCGACCTGGAGCGAGCGAAGGAGTTTCTGCAGCAATTCTTCACCCAGACGGTCATGTACAAATATTCAAACGGACAATTCAGGAATGGAAAACCCAGCAAGCATTTCTCCCGATCTTACCCGGTTCTGAGGACGTGGTCGTGCGCCTTCATGGACAAATAATTTCGCTCGATCTTACTCCACGTTTGATCATCGCCACTGGAGCAAGGAGCGGCTTCATCGCTCTCTGGGACGGAGTCACCGGAGAACAGTTATATGCCCTCGAAGAACTCTATGAAGATGTAAGCAGGATACGAGTGGCCGGCATTCCGGCTCGAGTTTGTCCAACATGCTCTGAGACGACTCCGGACTCATTCATTGTCACCATCTCTTGTGCCACCTTCGCACATATCCACGCATTCGCATTGGTCGATCCAAGAAGGTGTACATGCCCCATGCTTCAACCCTCGGGGATGCAGACGCCTACCCCCGCGCGATCGAGGCACGGGAGTGTGGTAGGAACTGGCATCGGATCGTCGCCTGTGGCAAGGAAAGCACAACTGCCTGGAACGAGCATGAATGGAATGGCCGACTTCCCTGTGTCGGCGCATGGGTACCATTCTAGGAGGGCAAGCGACAAGGATCCTGGGAGACGCCAGGCGTCGGAGTCGTTGTTGAATATTACTGGAGAAGAAGTAGGGTTGAAGCGGAGCGGGTCTGGTCTCAAACTCAACAACATGCCAGGGATGAACGGAGTTCCTGGGCGTTCGAATGGTGCACGGCTAGAGTTACAGCAAGCAAGAGTGGCCAGTGTGTCTTTCAAACAGGGAGCCTGGGATGTAATGGGGCACGTGGTATATGGGTTGCGGAAGAGTAGTGATTTGGAGACGTTGCTAGAGGATGTCGAATTTTCCAGTCCTCGAGGGGTCGATAGTAATGCCCAGCAAGGCAGCAACTATGAAAGTGGCAGGTGGACTGGTCAATTCGAGGGTCTGGACTTGCCAGTGTTAAATCGATGGCTTCTGTGGACGTTTGACCCGACCTCATTAGATCTATCCGTCCGCACAACTTCCCTCGCGTCCCTTTGCATTACTCCACTCTCTCTCCCAACCCTTTCCTGTGATGGCCCACCTTCAAGGTTGTTCAATAGGTCGTCACGAGCAGCTCTCCCGCCGCTACCTCCAGCACCACTCGACAATCCATGGTCCTTCAAGAAGCAGTCCGCATTCCCTCGCCTATCATTCACGGAGATTTCATCCCTTGTCACCGTCGACCAGGAAACCTGCATCGCTGCTTTCGGCAATACTGTGGGCCTCATAACCTTGCAGTTTGGTCCCGCTCCTTCCACTCCTGCAACCCCGCATTCGCGCGTTTCGTCTTTATCGAGTCTGACCTCGCCTCCATCTATTAACGTCACCTATAAGAAGCGGTTGTAATTGTATTCGTTCTGACGCTTCTCCCATATCGTCTTTTCTGGACACTATCTGTATCATCTAGAGTCCGGTTCCCATTCCATCTAGTGTTTCCATGCTCACTCTCATTTGTGTAAAAGTTTGAACTGGAACTCGCATATAATTCACTCGGGCCGGATCATCAATATTAATGAATGAAATGAAAGTAAAAGGTGCACCACGAGACCTTACAGAGAAGTCTATACGCCATAGAACAGGACATGTGCAAAAGCAAGAAACAATAAACCACCAGTCGATGGCGGAGTGAATATGGGTTGTGATTGTGCATTTACACACCAGCGATGATTCTATAGAGCAAAATTAGTGCCGTGAATGGGTAGGAGAAGAGGATGCAGGGACATACTCGTCTGCCTTGTTCAAAGCCGCGAGGGTCGCCATGACCTCCTTCCGCCTAGCGACCACGTGTTCGGACTCTTTGAGCATATCATCTAGGATCTCGGGCTTGTAGAGCTCCTGCAACAGCTCACGTTGGAGGTTCTCCTTTGAGTGGTTGACGAGCGTGAGGGTAATGGCCTTAGGAACCATGTCAATCATCTCTCGCTTGACGATATTGAAGTACGAGTGGATGAGGAGCTCTGCAGAGGAATGTTAGCAATGCCATCGAACACGGGGGAGAAAAAAAAAATTGAGAATGGGAGCACACGTAACTGATGACCTCAGTTTCCATCGTCTCCCTCTCAGACAACGCCGCCTGCGGCCTGATAACAGCCGGAGGAGCCTCCATTACTGGTCCCTTCTTCGCCCCAGCCTGGGCTTTGCCCTTCACGAAGAAGCTACCAAAGAACCCTGGCTCCTCTTTCCTCAAATCGACGTCGAGGTCCTTGTTGTTGTTAAGCGCCCCCGGCAGGAGTTTTCCAGTCTTCGGATCCACTGAGCGCCCGTCAGCCGGTTGTGACTGCGGCTTGTTCGTATTTAGTCGATCGGACACGACGGACATTGCTTTGTGGCCGTTGATAAAGTCTGGGTGGGTGGTATTTACGTAGCAGGCTTGCATACTTGTGAGAGAAATGTGAGTATTTCAGGGGAACGAAATAAAAAGAAAAGAAAAAGAACGCACGCAACCATGTCGATGACCAGCTTAAGGGTCGGTGTCATGGAAGCCTTGAAGAAGTTGATGACGACTGAATTGAATCGGTCTTTCAAAGCTGGGTATCGTCGGAACGCTTGCTATTTGTTACGGCCAAGGCAAGCAACCACAAATTCGTGAGTTCGTGGAAAGACTCACGATCTTCGTCAATATTTGGGTCAAGATTCGAATGAGTTCGTCGTACACCAACTGGCAACACTTGACGCTTGGCTCCTCGAGTCGCTTGATCTGCTGCTTGACGATGACTTCGAACGCTTGGGTGCCAACGAACAATGATGGAGTTGAGCCCTATATAAATACCATCAGTTCCAACGTGCGTCTCGCCACTTGAGATGGAGGAGTGACACACAGAAGAATTATACAGGATTGTACGAATATCACCGTCCTTGACTTGATCAAACGGATCGATGCTCTTGACACCAGTGTTGAACAACTCATGGAACACGAAGCTGATTCGTGCTCCTCCACTCAACTCGTTCAAGCTCAGGTCGTTCGTATTACCATCAATGGTGGTACGGAACTCGGAGCAGAATTCTGTAATGACCGAGAGCACGACGTTACCCGCGTTCGCGTCGCCCATTGGTCCACCGAGAGCTTGGAGTTCGGTGTTATATTTCTGGAGTTGCTGAGTAACGCGGGTTTTGATGTCTGGGAGGGTGTTGCGGATGTGGTGCATGAGGATCTATTCAACAAGAGGGTATGGCGTAGTTAATCGGGATTGGAAGGAAGAGAGAGAAAGGAAGAAACATACCATGTTGAGTTTGCGTGCAAGGAAGGGTGTACCACAATACTGCGCTTTGCTTTTGTATGATGGATGGTTCTCGAAGAACTGTCTCTCGTTCTCGAGGGCGGCGGAGATTGCTTTTGATTGATCGATGTCTCGTTGACCACGGTTCACGACCGGTACGTAGCCTAGCCGTAAGGGAATACTATAAAGGAAAGGTTCAGAACGAGTTATACGGAGATTATTGATGACACCTACATACGACCAGCGAGGATATCTACGACATCGGTGCCAGCGTCCCTGGAAAGACGTTAAATTCCGTGAAATAATCGCATAATCTGGACTCACATAAGATCGACCTTGGTAAGCACACCAATGGTCCGTGTACCTTCTGGATCGACCTCCCGCGCCATCTTCAAGCCATCCGAGTTCGCCAAATCTGTGTTGGCTCCGGTAACGGCGAGGATGATGCACGAGGGCTTAGAGATGTATTTCATGAGCATGTCACGGATCTGTTTTTCGATATCTCGTGGTTGATCGCCGACGGGCACTTTGGTAAGACCGGGCAGGTCGACAAGTGTGAGGGTGAGGACATTGGGGGAGAAGACTCGCAGGTTGATCGGCTGGGGAGAGATACCTAGAGGAGAAGGAATCACATTTAGCCTTGGAAAGGTGCAGCTGAACGAGCGGAAACACACCAGCGTTCTTCCCAGTCTTGGCCTCTGTATCACGGATGATTTCGGCTGCAAAGGCAATCAGGACAAGTCAAACGAAATTGAGAAGCGCTACAAACCTCGAATCTTGTGGAAATCATAGAATTTCTCTCCAGGGAGGTGCAAGAATTCTCCCCACTCATTCTCGTTTGCCTGCGTATCGGTCCCTTTCTGAATACCGTTCACTGACGAACGATATAAGGTATGAGCGAACTAGAAACGTAGATATCAAGAGGACTTACCAGTTGCCCCGCCAGGTTTCGGCGCATCCGCAGGTCGATGTATCAATTGAAGAACCTGGGCTAAGGGGTTAGCGAGAAGCCAAGAAAATTTACTTGTTCAACTCACGAGAGGCCGTCTCGTTACAATACCGGTTCCTCGGGGCAGAAAGTCGCGTCCAACAATATTCTGGTATGCGTGTCAGGCCACGCCTCCCATCGGCGGGGCGCTCTGCTTACCTCGAGGACACTACTCTTTCCGCTAGATTGAGACCCAAGGACACATATTTGCGGGAGGTCGATAGACGAAGCGGAAAGACCGACGGCTGAGAAGACATCCTGGAGTTTGTTGATGACTGAAACGATCTCCGTCCCAAAGCTGGCCATTGCAGAGAAGTGGAATGACGCTAGTGTATATAGAGAGTAGTATTAGGTTGTCTAGGAGCGCGCTAGGTGGTACCAGGTTTCTCACTCGGAGGCGGGAGGGTTCAGCTTGCTTGACTTGGGCATTTCTCTGGACGCGCGGTGGTGGACCGCGCCGCAGTAGTCAGGAGCTGTGCGGGTATTAGAAGCGGACTGAGCAAAGCCCTGGAGCGAGTGGCCACATAGCGCCAGAAGCTAAGACGAGTCACGCAGCTGCCGCCATGAGATTGGATGACATTCATTCGACTACGTCTTATGTAACGAGGCCACGGAGGCCACGTAGGAGCTCGATAGTTCTGTACCTTTCTCTCCCAACTTGGACTTCACCACTTCGGCTCTTTTCTTCTAAGAGATGGATCCCGCCGCTTTCGTGAAACAGTACTATGAGATTTTCGACAGGGATCGTAGCCAGCTTGTGCCGCTCTATGTTCGCCTATCCCTCAGTTTCCGCCCCCACTCACCCAGTCCGGCGATCGATGTTGATATCCTTCATAGCGGGATATGTCAATGCTCACCTTTGAGAACGCTCAACATCTCGGTACGACCAGTATTATGGAGAAGCTTACCGTGAGTTCTATGACTCCCGATCTCACATCCGATCGCTTTTCTTTGACCTTGATACAACAGGGACTCCCATTCCAGAGAGTTGCACACCAAATCAACACCACCGATGTACAACCTACAGTTGGGAACTGCTTTATTATCCTCGTGACCGGTCTACTCGCGGTATGATTGCCATCCATCCGTACTCACAATGCCATAAATGAGCCCCTTGACCCCTATATCTTCAGATCGACGAAGGAGATAAGCCCTTGACCTTCACTCAATCATTTACACTTGCACCCTCCCCGGAAACCCCGGATTTACCCTTCTTCATGTGCGTCACTGACTCAATTGTTGGTGTTTGTATCCGTTACATGAGCCTTACTCGCCTTTCTAGCCTCAATGACATCTTCCGACTAAGCCTCTCCTATTAATTGAACAGTTCAATACGCCTCAATGATACCTCACTTATACCGATCGACGAGGCGTATCTACGGGTACTTCATCCTTACATCTTAATTACTATCCATTCCGAGACTTTGCGAAACCCCGTCTCTTGAAGGATTTCAGATGCACCGATACGCCCATGTGTCTCTCGAAGTCAACAATTCCTACCTTGAGAGAGCAGTTGAACCCGAGGCTTGAATACATGTCTTAAGGAATGTTTCCAGTTATGCTCAATGAAAGCTATAAATTTGTAGCACGTTGCGGACCGGATCGGCCAATACGTATTGCTTGTCCTCTTAAATTGGCCAATTTGCTGGTTCAAGTTCCAATTGAGGCGATATTTATTTGGGTGGACATTTTCAACACATCCCAGTTGCCTGACCATGACCCGGCACAAGGGGTATATTTCCCCCTCTCGCCCCTAGCCACCTAACAAATAACGCTGGGACATATGGGTGGTGGACTCTATGTTAGCTCGAAATCGCAAGGGCTAAGCAGGTGACTCGAGTGAACTCTACCACAAGCATCAGCTTTAGCCCGTTATGCGGGGCTCGGTGCTAAGGCTGAGTAGGCTATCACACAAGCATGCTGGATGTACGCAGCGTGCCAATTTTTCAACGTGCGCCGCTCCTGTTGACCGCGTCAACTGAGCATCACTGAACAGCCAGGGCTTGAGTCAAGCACCTAGAGAGTGCCATGAATTTGAATCAGCACTGAGGCCCTGGCTACATAACTCCAAAGGTCAGGTGTGTCCACAGGTTTATCTCGTGGACCATCGCTTCTCTTTTGGTACAATTTCGTATTCGACACTACCGGTCTTAACAGAGGTTTGGGGTCGCTAACAGAGCCATCCATCTAACATGTGGTTCCAATTTCAATACTTCGCAGCCCACTTAGCCAACCACTCCTCAACATCCTTGGTACCCCTCTGCAAAGGTTGAACACAATCAACAATGCATCCTTACAGTAGAATGGCATTGCAACGTACCTCAAGCCAAGCCGCGTTCGCCCGAATAGCATCGTAGGTCTGCAACAGCGGCAGCTTGTATTTGGATATGTCCCTATCCTTGAAGAAAGCCTCCGTCTCCTCCAAGTCTTTGAGGCTACCGAAAGAATCAAGCGCGAATTTGATGAGGTAACTGAAGGAGAAGTTGCCCTCAAAGCGCTTCTCGATCTAGTGGACAGTGCATCAACACGTATGCCACAGCAGAGCACGCGGGGGTGTACCTTATCAAAGTTCTCTTTTAGATGGGCAAGCACCGCCCTCCTGGTCTTAACGTTTGCATTGAAACCGTGGAACCAGTACCTGTTTCATCAATGAATACCCAGTATTCTCCATATCACCTCACGGATCACTTACATGTAGTCTTGATCTTTTGCACACTCCATATACTCGAAGGTCTCTTTGATGAGATCATCCTCCTGAGTGCGTGTCATAGCGAGGCATGCGCTGATCTTCTGAGTTGGGGTCTTGGGATTATCGTAGACCGCCTTGAGTACCTCCCATTCACGGCGGCCGCCATTCTTAACAGCAATAATGAAGATAATACGCTCCAAATCTGACGGATAGGCCGTATCGTCCAGCTTGCCATCGGCGTCCAGCTTGAAGAATGAGATAAGTTTGTCGACAACGCTATAAGTACTTCTCAGCGAGGCGTTAGACGCTTCGGAGGGGGGACTGACGCCTTGTCATCATTCAGCGCAGCCCGCTCGATGGCCAAAGTTCTCAGTTGTCGACCAGCCACGGAATCCTTGTCAGAGTACTCCCATCCGAGACGCTTGACAAGAGGAGACCAGAGAGACTATGTACGCCATAGATTAACCACCTTGATCACATAGCGGGTGGGGTCACTCACACGTCCGAAAGCCTTTAGGTTCTCCTTCACCTGATCAGGTTGCTCCCACCATATGGCACTGATATCCCTGAGAGCACTGGCGATGCCACTCCAAACAAGATCTGCGTCCCGTCAAGACTTTGACCCCGAACACAAGCGACATAGTCACTCACATTCTTCCTCATTCTTGAGCGCATCGACCAGGTCAAGTGCAGTGCTCGTCTTGATGTATCCACTCTTGCCGAGGTTCTGCGCGTCAGAAACGAGCCCAATACGATCGGAGAGTGAGAACGGCGAGCCCTTCTCGGTGGCTTGTTTTCCAAGAATGGAGATACGCTCAGGAGTGTAGGCGACGCGGTCTGTCCCGACTTTGAGCAACCAATCGCGTGTGGTATGAACGGGAATACAGCTTACAGACGCCAGTGGTTCCAGCATTAATCTTCCATGGCCTGGACGTATCGATTTTGTATGTCGCTTCGCGTTCGGTGAGGAGGCAGGTGCGGTCGATGATAGCTTTGCCGTCTGGATCAGTTGTCAGGATGTTCAATGGGATTTGCCTGTCCGGAAAGCGAGGTCAGTTGTGATAAGCCTAAAGTCGAGCCATAAGATACTAGCCAGAGCGTCTCGTCTTCACCCGGTTTGACATCGCCAGTGGCGAGGTACCGATTCTGCCGAACAGTGATCGACCCTTCTTTTTCAGTAACAGTGACAACGGGGAAACCAATCTACACCACATCTCAAGTCATTAGTTTTGGGTCTCACAGAATCAGAGTCACGAGTGCACCTTCAGAATCCACTCGGCCATCATCTTATTAACGTCAATGCCGGAGCTCTTGCTAACCCCATCCCACAGGTCTTTCGTGACAGAACTCTTGTAGAGGAGCTTCTTGAGGTAGATCGAGACACCTTTGAGGAAGACGTCTTCCCCGACGAAATCGGCCAACATGCGGAGCACTGTCAATAATGTGAGCGCGCCAGCCATTAATGCAAGAAACAATTGAGGCGCAGAGAAAGCCATGGCGTACCAGAACCAGCCTTGGAATATGACAGCGCATCGAAGATCTGGTTGATCTGGTTCGCATCTGGGCAGGGCACCTCAATGGGATGAGACGAGCGCTTCGAATCCAGTTCTAGAGCACGTTGCAAATGGGCTTCGATAAACTCGGTTGAGGCGTCGTATTCGGGGAAGAGTCTGAATGCAAGAAGGGATGAGCCCCAGACAGGGAACGGATGACATGCGGCCCTACTTATCCATTATGACGACTTCACCCATGAGCTATAGAGCCATGAGATATGGGGGCACAATTAGAGGATACAGCTGTCTACTCACTGTTGCGAAGCCTTCGTTCAAGTAGAGGTAATCCCACCACTCCATTGTAACAATATTACCAAACCTGTTATCAATCGTCGGCGGGCAGCCGGATATTTTAGAAGAAAGCGAACCATTGATGCGCGACCTCGTGCGAGGCGGTACCAGCTACGCGCTTCTTGGCCTTAATGTCCGATTTTTCAGGGTCCTTGGCGCTATAGGTGAATATAGATCGTGCTAAGGGGGAGGTAGACATACGATAAGGTATGCAGAGGTGCGACCGGTGATCAAACCCTGCGATCCAGCATCATGTAAGCTTAACATCAGCCTCTGAGAAAAGAAAATATCGGAACCAACCCAGTTCTCCATCGCCCCGGCATCAAAGTCATGCGCCTACGGATTGCTTGTGAGCATCACTGAGTTTGGAACTACGCCTGAGTCGAGACAACATACCACCAAGACATCGAGCTTCGGGAGTGGGTACTCCACATCGAATACTTTCTCGTAGATGGGCAGAGAACGAACATTGACATCCAATGCGAACTGATTCCCCGGTCAGTCTCCGTCGGTCACTGAGCTACATATTTGCCTACCTGGGTCTGATGAATGATGTCCTTGGTAGCTGTATGAAAACCGTCAAAATGTAATAACGAAGCTGGAATGTGTACACCGCACCATAGATTCGAACCGGTCTAGTCTTGCTACTCAGCGGCGAAGTGTATGATCCCTCAATGAACTCAAATGGTCCATTCGCCCAAGCCACGAGATAACTCGAGATGAGTGGGGTCGTTTCGAACTTGGTGATCTTCCAACCTGTCTCCGAATCGGAAGTTTTAAGCTTGGAGAAGGCCTTGGCGAGTTTGCCGACGGACGGGTCGTCTTCGGAGGAGGTCGTGAACGGCTTCTCGGAGACCACAGGCATGTTGCTGAGGTTGACTGTGTTGGCTCGTGAGATGAGAGTGATGTCGTATGTCGCTTTGAGGGCGGGCTCGTCCCAGCCTGGAAAAGCCCTCCTGGCAGCAGTAGGCTTGGTGGCTTGCATAAGCAATTACCATGCTATTAGGGATCGGCGCATACCTCGAACCTGTAGAGCGCCCAGGTTAGTGGAAGCCATTGAAACTCAGAAGTAAAATACATACTGAGTTAGGGCATAGTTGCTGCATTTTTCGAATAAATTTCAACAAATAGACCTAAGGCGAGTGCGAGTGGCCACTTACACCTGCTTGCCATCGATCGTGGTGCTAGACTGATAGTAACCTGACTGATCGTTCAATAGAGTACTTCGTAGTCTGTACTGACGGCTTCTCACCCATCATAGACTTCGAAAGGGTGCCTCTGAAACCAAGCTTGAGTGTCGCCTTCGACTTTGCGGGGAGCACCGTAGAGAACTTGACAGAAATGCGCTCGTTCTTCTCATCTACATCGGAAGCGATCTGAGTCTGCTCGGTCTTGAGCTGTTCTGAGTGCAGGGTGACATTGTCAAACTCGAGCTTGGCGGAGTTGAAGACGATCGTCGAGGTCTCTTCAACAATATCGAGACTGATGGTCTATTAGCGCCTTATTGTAGTTATCGATGATGCAGTAGGGTTATGGAGGGGTGGTGCCCGTCTCTGCACAGCGACTTACTCGATGGACGCAACGCCGTCAAAGGTGAGGTCCTCAAGGTCAGTTTTGATAGTGAGGTGGTAATGGCGGGGTTTAACGTTTGTTGGCAATCTGAATTCAGCCATCTGTGCAGTCGAATACAAGTGTGGCGAGTACAAGTGTGGCTGGTCGGAAGACGGCGCAAAGCTGGTCGGCCCAGTCGAGCAAAACCGCGACCGGCGCATTATCAGTGGACGCGGAACGACGTCTACGCGTGCCACTGGCCGAGGAATCAGAACGTGACACACTGGCCATGTTGAAGGCAAGCCCAAGCTCCGGGCGCCCACCAATGCTGGGAGCAGAGGAAGTGAAAAGACCATGAACACCTGACATTTGGCCTGGGCCTCAGCTTACGCCCTCAAAGTAATGTATCAAGACTGGAGACATAAACGGTACGCGTGACACTATTATCCTCACACGGAAGAGGGCTCCTCGAAATTATCTGCCTCATCAATGCCTTCGGGCAGTCTCTCCATCATGTATTCGACCTATCCATCGTTGCGTCTTTCAATGCCTGCGTCAACTCCAGCGGGCCCAACTCACCTCACTTCGCAGCTCATTGCAAAAATCATCTGTCCGTGCAGACAGGTGATCAGAAACCGTCGGGACACAGCGAGAAGACCACTATTTACCGAGAGGAAGATCAGAAGGCTCATCTTCAAATGGATTCTCAATGTCATCCGCAATCCCTTCAATACCTGGCGAGTACATGAATAGGATGGTCCGACCCGCTTAGAGAGGTGCTCACCCATGAGAGTAAACGCCACTACAGTGACTACAGGGATCATGGTCCACCTGGAGTAGGATCCGTAAGTGAGCCAAATCGCGCTAAGTCCGATCACTCACTTGAGGTCGCTCACGAGTGTGAAAGGTAGTGTAAACAGGTACAGGCTGACACATTGTTTCAAGTGAATACTGTAGCTGACGGGTATCGGCGTATTCCCGACCCGCTCCATTGCTGTCAACATTTCCACTAACTGTTGGACGCTGTCCTCGATCAGTGGCTAGCGGTGATCTGATTCAGTTAATGCATGACCTACACGATCTGCATTCCATTGAGACTGGCTGGTCCTGTGACTTCCAGGCAGCCGAACCTTTTGAACTTGTACAGGGTACGCGAGATCTCATGGGCGATGCTAAATCATCCGATGAGCGGAGTTATGAACACGGAAGAAATAGAGTTACATCAGGGGAAGTGGCATCTGCTTCTTGTTCTGCGAGTATGAGGAGAACTGGACAGTGCGGTGACGATCGTTCAGAAGGGGCGTAGTCGCAGATGGCAAGTCTACAGTCGACCGACTGACGCCCAATCGATCCCCAGGGGAGATAGGGACCCTCGGGTACGAGCGTTCTGGCGATGTCGCAAAGCCCCGCTCGTGTCCAGTGTCGTTAAACCGCGCAAACTCTGGAGGTAGTAGTCCAACAAAATCGTCATATTCCGTGCCCTCCTCATTCCGGAGCACGTGCTTGGTGGCTACTGCGTACGCAATGCAAAGCTTTACTACACGGATCTTCTCCTGCCGGAAGTGGTTTGCTATCGCAAGGTTCTGTGCGTGTGTCATGTCGAGTTGCAGTTGACTGGAGGCCTGGCGGTTCAGTGGTGGGACGTTGGATCGAATTCGTGCGGGAAGCGACCGCCAGTAGAGACTGGAAGGGTTCAGGGCCTCAGGGGGGAGGTTGACATTGATCCATATGAGTCGACTGAGGGTGCGGATCTGTGGGGTGTGAATAAATAGTTGAGACACAGGTGCTTTCGTTTACACTGGAGGTCATCGTTCCCCAATCCTTTCGTCCTTCGTGCCACCGATCGTAACTTGACCTATACCATCCTATTATTAGGCTTCTCGCTAGGTCAATAAGACAAGAGAGACCACTCACCCGTTCCTGTCAAGTGGTCGTTTGAATATAAGTCCGGGAGCGCCAATAAAGGAAAGCGGAAGTATACCTGAACACGAGGATAAGACCTACGACGACAGAAAGGAGGGGTACAACATTGTTGGTAAGGTTAATTCTTGGGTCTTTGTCGTGAAGATACGCGATAATCAAGGCGAATATTGTGACCGTCAAAACAGGACCGGTTATTGGCCGTATAATCTGAAAAGAGGTCAACAACCATATAAATTCCCCATGGTCGAGTACACATACACTACCCTCTGAGTAGGAAGTTTAATTTCAGAATTGGCCACAGCGACTAACAGTGGAACCGCACGGACCTACTCTCAAGACATCAGGTAACCACGAATATCGACTCAGATGCTTCCTTTCGATCTGGATATTTGGCGGCTACAGACCGGGTTATTATTCAGCCTTGACTGGACCACGACTCCACGGCACGCACTCTGAAGATCGCAGTGAGCGACTTGAGACTCCCGCCGCGCTGTGGTTGCTGTGCCATTGACTGGCGGCTCCCTTGCGCTGTTCAACGTCGTCGAGGCGTCGAGGGTCGTTGAAGTAAGGTTCGAAGTCGATTGGACAAAGCACGTGCTGGGTTGAACCTTTGCTACCTCAGCTTTCAGAACGCTCACGACTTATAACGATAATTCGGAGTAATTGGTTTGACGCGACGATACGTAACTTAGGCTGCCGGTAGATCTACCCGGACCATGGTAGCTACATTTCTAGGCACTCGTCGAAGGGGTGAGTAACCTAGGGCGCACTAAAGTGTTCACGGTCTTTACTATCGTATGTTAGATCTAGACGACAAAACCTCGTTCGATGGCGAACGGCTTCCACCGAGGACTCATGCTCGAACCGTTTGGGAGCACTACAACGAGCTCGCAGCTGCAGTTGACCGGACTCGCGAGCGGGAATGGGTCGAGTCATTAGACACCATGCTGGTCTTCACAGGTCTCTTTGCCGCCTTTCTCTCAGCATTCATCGTCGACGCGATGCAGAGTCTTCAAGAGGATCCGACCGACGTGCTCAAAAGCACAATGCTTCATCTCTCCCTCCAGATGCACAACTCCTCTATTGGACCATTTGTTCCTGAGCCCTTCACTGTGCCCCGCTCGGTCGCCGCTGTTAACATTCTTTACTTCGCGAGCTTATCGCTCCTGGTCATCACCGCGTCTATTGCTATGACAGTCAAGAGCTGGGTGAGGGAGTTTGATCGCGATTGGGCGCATGTTACCGATGCACAAAAACGGGGCATGGGAAGGGAGGCACGCATGCAGGGCTTACTGCAGTACAAATTGCCACAAATTGTATCCGTTCTCCCATTTCTCATCTACGTCTCCCTTTTCCTCTTTTCTACCGGCCTAATTGTTTCCCTCTTCACGACCCATATTCCTTCCGCTTGTGTGGCCCTCATCCTTCTTCTTTGCGGACCTATATTCTACTCGATTACGACATTCATATCCATGTTCGATCCTAACGCTCCATTTTCCTCCCCTCTCTCTCGATTCCTTCACCCACACGCCCATCAAGCGCATGCCACTTGGGTCCTTTTCGTCAGGGCTTGGACCGAGAATACAGGAATAAAACCTGAGCAGCGTTTTTTACGCTCTTCTGCCATAGCTTTTAATAGGGATGAACTGCAGAATCATTTAGTACTAAAGGCGGAGATGGACGAGACTAAAGTCTACATCGGAGGGCTCAACCGCCTATTGGATGGAACAGTGGAGGTTCAAACGCACACCCCTATATTCCGATCACTCCTGCTCGAATTATCCTCGAGGGGAACGATGATGCCTAGTCCTCGTCGGTGGCATCCAGTCTTGTACCTCATCAAACAGAACCAGTCTGATGAGAAACCAGGCCCGCTTCTATCTCTTGAGCATGCACGCTGCGCTGCCTACATTATTCTGTCTGATTACGACGTCACGATATTTACTGAACACGACCAGCTATGGACCTTCGTTGCCAAGGCGTTGGAGAGTTCCGACGCATTAGACCAAGCTCTAGCTGCCCTTCTCCAACTGCGCGCTTTCTGGGAGCAGAAGACGTGGTTTAACTTTACCGCCGCAATGTTTGGCTTTGAACCTTTGCCGATAAATACCAAGCGCCTGATTTGGGTTGTTGAATTTCTCGCGATCTACGGCCGGAGTCGGTTTCCTTCGTCCGCCTTCATGGACGCCTCAAATACTGTGGAGGTCTTGGTGTTTGTCCTACTCTCGACGTGGGGCCATGGGTCGTCCGACTTGAAGCTCGTACGGTCCATGCTTCGAGCAGCGCAGACCATGCTCGATTGGACCACGGGTGAACACGAGACGGGACTCTTCACATATAGCAAGGTCACTAAGCCCGCATTTTGCGTGGATATGGAGCAAGTCGCCCTTAGCCTCACAGACCCTACCGTTATACCCCGCATATTCTCTCGAGCTATATCGGCGAAGCCTCATACCGTAGCACACCAGCTGCAGCGTCTGGTCATTCCGATCCTCCTGCACATCGGCGGTTCCTTTCAAGACACCCTCCACCCCATTCTCAGCAACGAGTCTCTTGACGGTTTTGGGGTAGCCTTGATGGATGCTAGCCGTTTCCAGGAATCACGAACACGTGAGCCCGAACATGTGCAAAGAGGCGATGAACTGCTGAGAGTTGCACTTGCGGTGATATTCAAGGGCCCGTGTCCACCTTTGGCAGATAGAAAAGAAATGGTTTTAGGGCTGTTACAACAGTACGACGCAACCACAAATAATGCCCCGACCTTGCTTGATGAACACACGCTATATTTTATCCACTGGACACTTGAATACCTCCGAAAGCGAAGACTCTTTCTGGCTCATTTCCGCCCTGTGCTTCAGAATCCATGGCTCATATTCCACCTTGACAATTTCTTCGAGAGAGATGTCTCTGTACCCCCGGACATACCCATTCCTTGGTCGGACCACCCCGCCATTCATTCAATCGTTGAAGCTCGTCTCGAGCTCTGCGAAGATCTCGCCGTCGTGCAACCAGATTATCGGCTCATCTCGTTGTTCTTGCAGTCTACCTCATTCTCAATATGTTCCAGGACATTTCCTCACCTCGTGATGCACCTTTCACTCACCATTCAACATTCTGCAGCACCTATTACCGAAGATGGCAACAGCCCCGCGGTCAGTGAGGAGAAATCAGCCGTGGATCCGCAACTTGAGTCGCTTACCAACGTACTCGGACACGTCGTTCCGACTATTCTCAAGGCGGGGCTCAACTGGCGATGGCTTCGATCCCTCCTTCTTTCTGCGGAACAGGAAAATAAACTTCTCGATGGGTGGCTGCGAGTGGCAGACCCGGTATTTGCGCATTGGCAGCGTCTCCCACTCTCGTGGCGAAGACGTTTCGTCGAAGAGTTCATCAAATCTCGACGTGCCGAGGACTTGAGTGGCTTTCAATGGCTCGAAAGAATTGTAAGGCTGTTATCAACCCGGTATGAGGCTTCTGGAGGAGGGTTTAGTTACAAACAGTTCGGTGCTCAAATCAAGTCAGCTTCGGACTTGCACAGACGGGAGGAAGACTTCTCCAAGTTCGTCGACGAATTTGCGACAGAGTGGGTGGGCATTCCTATCCCCGAGTCGAAAGCAGGTTCGGAAGTCCACAACCTTTCGGCTGCGATATACTCCAGGCAGAGGTTGGGTGTGACAGACAGATCCGCCGAGGGGTTTGATGTTTCTGCGGATTCGCGGTCAAAGCTTATACCGTCATTGTACGAAGCTGAACTCTACAAACTGAGGCGTGGGGGGACCAGAGGACCTGCAACTGACCCTCCCATAAAGGGAGATTCTTTGGTTGAAGTTCAGAGCGAGACAGACCAAAGGGTCAAAGAAGAACGCGGAAAGTTAGCTGGAAACGCACTTGGCCTCGAGGTGGAAGTGCAGTGGACGCCGGGGGACCAGGAGGAAACGCCGACTCGACGGGCGACGATGGAAGGACGCACATGGGAGGACGAACGTGGAGCTGAAGCTCTCGACTCCCAGCAAGAGAGGGAGAAGACACTTCGTCAGTCGGTCACTCTTGTGGTGCCTTTTATGGTGCTTCTCGTTGAACTGGGAGAATCCATGCTAAATCCGGGTGATGCAATCTTGATTGAGGGCATCCTCCAGAAGCTACCCGTCTTGCCCTTCCAAAGCTTCGATAGACACATCATCTCCCGAGCATTGGCCCGATTTAAGCCCCTGCCGGAGAGTCCGGATGCTCCTCATGAAGTAGCTGAATGTAGCAAAGGACAGTGACAGCATCATACATATTATACACCATAATTTATGCGATACTGTGAAACCAACTAGGATGTATTTGTACCAGCTTATTCTCATTGGTCTCTCCGAGACCTTTGATATCATCTCAACGAACGGCTGTTGGGCATCTGAGGTTTCGACTTGAGACGTGTGCCCATCTGCCCGTAGACGAGTAATTTCTTTTCCCTCACCCTGAATATACTCAGCCATCCGTATGCTCTGTCAGGAACGGGCGATTTTTAGTGCGGAGGCTAGGAGCTGAGGATGCCACACACCCCCTACACCTTTTCTCGTCATTGTCAACAGCGTAGCTGTTATTATCTTTCTTACGTTACCTTGAAACTGGTTAGTAAAAACAAGAGACACTCATCAGGCCAAATAATCTGACCTTTGTGCATCATGGGGTTGGAAGTCCTAACATTGGCCACCAGATGGCCCCTTGGTGAGCCTGAATGAGGGGCAGGTTTCCTTCCTGTCCCTTGTCAAAGCATGGCATTCCATACAGGAAACGCACGCGCAGAGCATCGCCGGACATGAGTCAGATGTGTCGGGTCCAACTCGTATACTATAAAGTGAACTAGCTAAATGGCCATACAGTAGTCCACAAATATGGGGAAACATAAAACCCTGACCCCCAATTCAGCCTGATGTAGTTTCCTTATAACATGAACAATGCCCCTCTTTCCAACCTCCTCAACCTCAAGCTCCATATACATTCTGTTTGATTTGGTTTCTGAGTTCGTCTCTATACTTTACACTACATAGTTTACAAAATCGATTAAGATGCGAAGAGGAAAATTAATATCATGGCCAGCAATGGATTGGACACACCAATGTCGTGGGTCAAATGATAAGACAATTCGTATCTGGGATACTGAGACTAGTGCTGGTAATGGGTCACACTGACACTGGTGACTCTCCGGATGCGGATGGACGATACATCATCTCTGGATCCAGGCACCACACCATTCGGAGCTAGGATGCCGATACTGGCGCTACAGTTGGCAAGCCCCTCGAGGGGCACTAGGTGAGTGTATTCCGTTGGTCATTCTCCCGATGGGCAGCACATTGTCTCTAAGTTTCATGATGGGACGATTCGAATCTGGAATGCTGAAAATGGTCCTGTAGTCAGCAAGCGGGCACACTGAATTTATTCGGTATGTTGCTCACTCTCCCAATGCCTTCGACCTCATATAACTGGCGCACGAATAGACTGGTACGTACCCATTAATGTCCAAGACATGGCGTGGAACTGTAAAGTTGTAATTGGTTCGATTTTCCAAATATCGCTGAGGTCCCAGCAAAGCTCGCACAACTCATCAGGGAGACTCCCTTGCGGACAATGACGCGTGTCCGAGTCACCCCATAGATGGTAAAACCCAGCAAGAGGGCCTCTCCGACATAATTATTCATTACCCCGCACACAACATGAAAGAACCAAATTTTGATCAGTCCAAATATGTTTGACCTTAGAAATAGAAATCATATTGGGGCCAATTTGTAACAAATGAGAAGCCGAAGGAGGGATTGGAACTACAATAGCCAAAGAGTCAATAAAAAAGAAAGATTACGACTGTACAATGTTGAAAATTTGGGTCCAGTCAGTTCCAAATGCAAAGTCCACAAAATCAAGAGAAACTGTTCTGGTATGAGATGTTGGAGGGATTGTCAGAAGAGCAGGTGAATGCAAGCCGGTACAACAGTCGGGGGGTACCCAATAGAGTAAGCCATTGTTTGAGCTTCTCACCCAACCCTCTGCATCAGGATGCGTAAAAAGCTCAGCCTGGATTGGGCTACGAGAGGGTTGAATGGAAGCATCTGGATGTGAGTCCCACACATGGATTGTGGTGTCCAAAGATCCAGAGACGACGTGCTGCCCATCAGGAGAGTAAGAAATGGACTCCACAGGTCTGGAATGCCCTTTTAGCGGCATGCCAACTACAACACCAGTCTTGGCATCCCATATTCTAATGGTGTTGTCATCAGATCCAGAGATGATATGCTGCCCATCGGGAGAGTACTTAACACACCAAGCAGGACCGGTGTGCCCCTCCAGAGGCTTGCCAACTGCAGCACCGGTCTTGGCATCCCAGATTTGAATGGTACCGTCATACGACCCAGTAATAATGCAGTGCCCATCATGAGAGTAATTGACGGAGAGCACTTCATCATTGTTTCCCTCTAGAGGTTTGCCAACTGCAGCACCAGTCTCAGCATCCCAAATTCGAATGGTCCCGTCAGCAGATCCAGAAATGATGTGCCGCCCATTGGGAGAGTAAGCAACAGATGACACATAGTCGGTGTGCCCCTCGAGGGGTTTGCCTTCTGCAGCTCCGGTCATGGCATCCCAGATTCGAATGGTGCTATCATAGGATCCAGAGGTGATGTGCCGTCCATCAGGAGAGTAGGCAACGGAATGCACGGAACCAATGTGCCCTTCTAGAGGCTCGCCAACTGGGGCACCAGTCTGGGCATCCCAGACCCTAATCGTACTGTCATCAGAGCCAGAGATTATGTACCGCCCATCAGGAGCATAAGCAACAGACCACACAGAACCGGCGTGCCCCTCAAGAGGCTCGCCAACTGCTGCACCAGTCCTGGCATCCCAGATTCGAATGGTACTGTCGTCTGATCCGGAGACAATTTGCTGCCCATTGGTGGAGTATGACACACACTGCACATTGCCAGTGTGGTACTCAAGTCGGTGGCCAGCTGCGGCACCAGTCTCGGCATCCCACATTCGAATGGTCATGTCACCAGATCCAGAGACGATGCGATTCCCATTGATAGAGTAAGCAACACAATACACATCCCAGGTATGCCCCTCTAAAGGGCTGCAGATTGCAACACCGCTATCAGCATCCCAGATCCGAATGGTCCTATCATGAGATCCTGAGATGATATGCCGCCCATTGGGAGAGTAAGCAACAGACCATACATAGCCAGTGTGCCCCTCTAGAGGTCTGCCGACTGCAGCACCAGTCTTAGCATCCCAGATCCGAATGGTTCTGTCATCGGATCCTGAGACGATGTGCTGTCCATCAGGAGAGTAAGCAACAGACTCCACATCATCGGTATGGCCCTCTAGGGGCTTCTTAACTGCAGCACCAGTCTCAGCATCCCAGGTTCGAATGGTTCTGTCACCGGATCCGGAGATGATGTGCTGCCCATCGGGAGAGTAAGCAATAGATCGCACAAATTCAGTGTGGCCCAGTAGTGGCTTGCCGACTGGAGTTCCAGTCCCAGCATCCCAGATCCTAATACCGTCCCCAGCTCCGGAGGTAATTCGTCGCCCATCAGGAGAACAAGCAACGCAATACACCCAGTCAGTGTGCCCCTCTAGTGGCTTGCCAACGGGGGCACCGGTCTCGGCATCCCAGATCCGGATGGTCTTGTCATTAGATCCAGAGATGATGCGCCGCCCATCAGGGGAGTAAGCGACATGCTGCACGTGGTCAGTATGGCCCACTAGAGGGTTGCCGACCGCAGCACCAGTCTCGGTATCCCAGATACGAATTGTCTTGTCATTGGACCCAGTGGCAATACGGTACCCATCAGAGGAATATCTGATGCAATAGATAGCGCCAGTGTGTCCAATCCATTGCAATGGCGGTGCTGGCCATGACAACAATTTCCCTCTTCGTATCTTAATGGATTTCGTGAACCATGTGCTGAAAATGGTTGATAAAGGTGACTGCGAGGGTAGAAAGGGTCCCATTGAAATATAGGTATGTGGAGCGCTGGTTGAAATGGGGGTGTGGAAAGTGATAAGGGCAAGACAAGCATCCTGAATTCTCTCGAGAATGGCTGAATCGCGATCCTACATCGAGTTGGAATCACCTTGCGAAATGGCAAGCTATGGCTGTGCTCACCTTGGCCCAGGAGATCATTCGTCGAAGGCTTGGGGCACCAATGGGTACCATCCCAATAATGCTCAATGCCTCCATCCATAATAATGGGCATAATCCCTCAAAAAACTCCTCCAACTTCGCCCATACGCCCGGATCGCCAATGTCGGGAGTAAAGCAAAGATGACTTGACCAATAGAGACAACTATATTGTAATGCACAGGAAATATTCTCCTTTATTCGGGACGGGAGATCGGCAACGTCTGCATTCGCGAGACGGGAATCTTCGAGCCTGCAGATATTGAAACGGAGTTGGCCAATCATCGTCTCGATGCAAGCAATGCCCAGCTGCTCGTTCGTTTCCAGGAGGTTGACTTGATAGGCGCAATGATTGCTGAAAAAGAAATCCGAAATTGACATATGGCGGACACGAATCCCTCCATCGGCGCCTTCGTCCCGATGGAGCATGGAGTTCAGATCATTCACCCACTTCTTGACCAGGTTCGGTCTCACTTGAGCCAGCTCTGCAATCGTCTCGTCGTAAAGTGGGCGGTACGGGGCCGTCGTAAGAAGTACTCCAATCATCCGCCGAAACTCGGCACTGCTGTGCACGATTCGTGCCTTGAGGATACTGGAGTAAAGTCCGTAGAGAGACGTCAAGCCAGTACCAGCTGAGTCTTGCAAGGCCGCTTTCAGAGACTCCGTAGGATCCTCACACTGCTCAAGAGCAAGAACAACGGTCTTTATGAAGACAAACAGACCATTTGCCTTCAAGATAACGCCGTCGAAGAGTGATGGCTCTGGCCAAGGGATGGGGAGATGCCATTCTTTGGCCACCAAACCGAACTCCCTTTGGGCGACGGTCCGCAAATCGGCACTGGCTTCGTTGTCTGCAGCCAAATCATATGATGAATACGACGAGCCGGTGAGACCTCTAAAGAAATCATGGATATCGACTTCGGGTCTACTGGTGATGATGATTTTGAGCCACGGAGCGCGCGTAGCTGCGTCGGTGAGAACCTTCAGGAGGTCTGGGCGACTCCGGCCGTTGCCACATTCGTCGAGTGCGTCAATGACAAAGATGAGAGCCAGTTTTGGTTGGCGAGGAAGATCGCGGATGAAATCAAGGAGGAGAGAGTCCTCCATCGATTCTGGAGTCAGGTTTGAGTCGCTGCGAAGGCGTTCTGCGACAACGTTTCGAAAAGGGGGGAAGATTTCGGTGAGTTTGTAAATACGAGTCGGAAGGATATTTCTAGGCTCGCTCAATTTCGGGTCATCTCTCCGGCAGAAAAATGCACCGGCAAGGTGGTGTTGATCGTGAAGTTTTTTACAAATCGAATGAGCTAACGACGTTTTGCCGATTCCGGGTGAGCCATGGATCCACTGTGTATTGCTCTCATCCTTCTGCCCCGATATATTAGATCCCCAGGCTGTGATTTGATCCAGGAGAGATTTGTGGGTTCCTTCCATACAGCAGAGTGTCCGGTTATAGCCGGTCTCGACTCGTTTGAGTCGCATAAGTAAAAACTCTTGCTCTACACGAAATCATTAAAATGAATCATCATGAGACAATGCATACTTACCAGTTTTCTTGGCGAGGCGGAGAGCCTCGACATCCACGGCACGGTCAAAGTCTTCGATGGCCTTAGCCAACTCTCTTTCCATTTCCTCGATCGTCTCCGGATACACTAGCCCACCCACCGTTCTCGCTGCGATCATCAGTACTTGCAAAATCCAGAGCACGACAACCCACCATGTTTGACATAGTCACACGAAAATCTCGCGACCTTCTCCATCACTTCGAACATTCGCGGGATCGTCTTCTCCAATATATCCGTCTCCTTGCAGACGATTTCATCTATGATCTTGTCTGCCAAAGGCAAAATGCGCTGCAACTGGTCCAAAAGGGTCGAGGGTGTGTGGTCGTATTTATTTTGTTCCTTCAAGAGCTAAACAATCAAGCGTTACCTCGACTGCTGATACGCCAGCAGCGAGCCACTCACCTCGAACGTGACACCAGCAAGACCAAAAAGAGCCTTTGTGATTGGATTCAACTAGAAGGTGTCAACGTCTTGTTGGTCTCCGTATGTGGACTGACCTCTGCAAAGACAGCCCCGATTTTAATGGCCTTGTCCACAGCCCTCTCCGTCGGTCCGTCCATCATCGGGGAGTATCCCTCTAATAATCCTTCGAGTTCTTTAAGCGATGAGCGGATAGACTCCGCCTGTTCAAACGCTATTAGCCGGCTGCGATTGGGAATTGCAAGGAGACGAACGGTAGCGTTTGCAGAAAATCGTAAATTCAAAGCGCAACGATGCTCTCCGACATCAACGACCTCTGTGTTTCTGTGTCAGATATGAGCGGACTGGTTTGGGATTATGGCTAACCCAGCTGGGTGAGCTCGCGCTCTTTGGTAGTCCAATAATCACTGAAAATCTTTTGGAGGTCAATCTCTTTGGTACCCTGTTCTCTCTTCGCCCACGGTAGACGCCCGCTTTTCATTTGGATCTCCATGCTCATCTTGGTTGTCGGAGAGACATTCCTACATGCATCCGGGGTTCAGCGAGTGTACGTTGTGAGGAAAGAAGGGAGCATACAACCGTTGTACTACGAGTGTCCACGTCTGGTTGTCTTTCGTCTGTAATTTTGTCTTCTTATCTTCCACAGACAACCTCAGTGTATAGTCCAATTTTGGGCCATCCTGGAGTATGATTTCTATTTGTTGCCCGGATGAGCGCTATAGGTCGAGGTTAGAGTGAAGCGTCGCACCATCCAGGTAGAGCCTTAGAGTATGATCAGCGACATCGGTGAGGCAAATAGCCATCTGGATGCTCACAAGTTAGTTGGCTTGGGGCCTTGGGTCGTCATATTTGGCCGTTTGCAGAAACTTCGTGGTCCAAGAGAGATCGGGAGAGGATCGACCTGCAACGTGTTTCGGTTCGGACATGCCCCGCCCGATGACAGCTGACAGGCTGTCGAGTGAGACCCTAGACTAGATTATCACGGCCGTCTCAGGTGGTGCACACCTACGCGACCCCGGGCAGCAAGCAAGGTGCCAGAACACCAATGATGTCGGTGAGCCAACGAGGCCCGTGTCTGTACTCGCGCTCAGTGCCAGGGCCGGGGGTAAAACGTTAGAGATGGTTCAACGGCTCTCTCGGAGTCGTACTAGAGAGAACACGTCCGTTCAGTCGGTCTCGAGTTCCTCCATTTCCTTTTCGGGAATACACCTATTTGCCGTATTGCCTCACTTCCATACTTGCATTTCCCTTCGTTAATGATCTGCGCCATTCCTGCGCCCATCCAGTGGTCGTCGACCAACAAGGGGATTGCATTAATAGCATAGGTGTATATATATTCTTCGTCTATACTACGACAGGCCGATGCGAAGACTCATAGGAATACCTTTACTGTTAGAAGACTAACGGACGGTGAGGGGATATGAACCGTAATGTAGCTTGTTTTGGCTCACTGTAGCCTTTGCCCTCATCAAATGGTACAAAAAAAAAGATCACCAAGCAATTTATGGCATCGGTTGAGGCTTATGCCTGGGAGAAGCTTCTTGTTCCTAAAATTATTAGCTTGGCTAAATTGAGTGTTGGACATGTTGTCAAGTAGTCAGCAGGTGGATGGAATTCTGTGACACTCTTACACAGGTTATATTTGGCCTTGGATTCACACATCTCCTTCCTCCCATCACTGTTTACGCTTCTCAGTGCATATTTCTGAAATTCTATTCATATGGACTCCAGGCTTCAGTTTTGTGTTGTTCCCTCTACCCATTGTACAGATCATCTGCCTCCACAGTCAAGTTCAAAGCTAAATGACAGGATGGAACACTCTCGCAACATTCCATGGATCAAAGATCAGATACAAGGGTGACCTTCAGGAGCTCTGCAATCCAGTTTGGCTCCTGTGTTACCCCTTCACTGAGCTTCTCACACTTTAGAGCCTCTAACTCACTTTATCCCTCCTCCTTCGTTAAACGTGCGCAATGCCGAAGAAATGGCGTACAGATTACAAGTACGAAACCACCACCACCAACCTCCAAACCAATTAATCTAAGGGAAGAAGCGAAGAGCATAGCATAAGGCCTGTGAACAAAGAACGTACAATACAAAATTTCCACATAGGTAGATGTAGAGAGGACCAATCCAAGAGGACCCATACAAGCGGCGCCACACTGAAAGCGAACGTCAAAGTCTTAAAACTTCTCAAAAGCAAAGGCGAGGTATACACCTGCATACATAAACCGTGTCAGGTGACAATTCTAAACATCTCCTAATTGGAGGAGACAGAGAGGGAGCTGACGTACCAGCCGCATCCCACTGATCTTCATCCATCGCGCTCTCCTCTCGCTCGTTGACGACCTTCATCTTACGTAATAAAGGCCCATAGTCGGGATGCTCACGCTCCTCAACATAAATATGGTGGAAATCGCATTTATACAGGAGACGGAGGTGGTGTTGTTTTGCGATTCTGTGTATCCACAGTCAACGAGCCGAATCAGACATAGACCGGGATAAGACGCGGGGAAGGGAGGTAAAAGGGGCGCACATTTCAAAATTCTGCCAGTAGACAACAAACTCGGGTACGTCTTCTACTGCGTCCTCGAGGTAGAAATGGTACCGGTGGCCGTAGTAATCCGCGCCTGGCCGATGCCGGGTATCAAACTTGATACGATAGACGTTATTACCAAACTCTAGCCGCGCGCGTTCGGGTATCTTTTCCAGTTCAGCTCTGTCGGCCGTTAACACAACACACAAGACGAGGAGCGGAAAAGAGAGGGAAGGGGGAATGTAGGGAAGGGACAGACGTACAGCAAGAAGCTTGCGTTGGGTATCGTCCCGATGAACCGCCCGCCCTTGCGCAAATATCGCGCAACGTTGTCGAGCATCTGGTGTACGGCCGCCTCGGTCTCAAACGCGTAGTGCATGCAGAACTGCATAGTGACGACGTCAAACCCCTGCATGAGCGCCTCGGGCGGGAGCGACGCGGCGCTCTGGAGTGGATAGTGGTAGGCGTCGAGCTGGGAGAACCATGCGTCGAAGCGGTCGCCTTTGAGCGAGTTCCATCGGTCTCGAGCTTGGTTTACGGACATTGTTGCGATATCTGTAGCACTGCATGTAAGAAATCGAGGAATGGGCGATGGGAGTGGGGGCTGTACCAATGCCGACATAGTCCCTTATCCGCGCTTTTGCCCATTTTTGTAAGTCTCCGCCCTTACCGCAGCCGATGTCCAGCACTCGCCCCTGAAATGCTCCACGCGCAGACGGCTGGACGGCGTTGGAGTACTGCAGTGGCTCGTGGGCAAATTTGTGGATGAGGACCGACTTGACCCAGTTGTTAAAGTTCTTTAGACCAAAGATAGGCGACTCTCGCCGTTGTTTTACGCCTACTTCCGGCCGTGCGTTGTCTGTTGGGTTGCGAAATACAAAAAATATCGATGAGCACAGCAGAGGCTAGATTGAGCAAGGAAAGCGTACAGTGCAGCGCGACAATCACGTCGTCTCGTGCCATCTTCTTCTTCGGAGACTTATCGTCTTCGTCGTCCTCGTCTGGGTCGCGACTCCGCTTGCGGGGAGAGCTTGCAGAGGATGGTGAATGTGGAGTAGGCTGCAAAAGGGATGCCGGGATGCCGAGAGCGCGGCGCAGAGGGTTGTCTGGGTGTTGGAATCGCTCCAGGTCTTGCCTCGTAACGGGAGTGAGGATGCTGCCTGCGGGAGTTTTGCGGGCTGGATTGTAGACGAGGGTCTGGAGCGGTGGAGGCGGAGCAGGGAGGGGTGGTGGAAGCATCTGGGTTTGGAGGGGACGAGGAGGGGGCTGAGGAAGGCGTGAGGGGGATTTGAGGACTATGGGGGATGGCGTGGAGGGGGACAAGGACATTGGCCTGGCCGGTGCAGACGCGGGGTCGAAGGGAGGCTGGTTGAAGGATGGAATGGAGTGTGGAGTGGATGCGGTGGGTGAGAGTGAGACTCTATGCGCACTCAGCGGCGGATTATCTGCGTCGTCGTTGAGGATCCTCGCCAACGTCGACACCCGGCGCACTGGGACTGGCGCTAGTCGTACCGTCGGTGTATGGACATCCTGCTGGGACACTCTCGACATCGTCCGCGAGCGTTCTCGCTGGTTTGTCTGGTCTGCATCCCGTATCGGGTCAAACGTCGGCATCGGTTATGGTCAGAGTTGGAATAAATCGAGCATTTTACAGTCGACGTGGCCAATGCGTCGTCGCTGTGTCACACAGCGAGCACACATCCTCGACCGACGACGCTGTGTTCAGCCGGGCAATTAGCCGGGCAAAGAGCACGACGCGAGGCAGGCAAAGTCTCTTCCGGTAGTCCCGGCGTGCATCACACAGGTCTTGCTCCCACGATCGACCACTCTACTCTTGATTCACTTTCACACTTACTCCCAACCCCTCCCGAGGTTTTTCTGACACCCGCCCACCGGCCTTATCGTATCTCCTCCTTGCCAGTCCCTTCCAGTCCTCCAGTCAGGACACCCGGGCTTGCCTCTGGTTTCTGTCCAAGCTCTATGTACATGACCATTTGCGCGTCGCCTCAATATGGTACTTACCAACAACGCCTAGTTTGGGGCATAGATACCGTGACGACTGACCATGGACCCTCAGGAGACCTCAGCGTATGATTATATTACCCGTTGTATCTTATGAGTCACAAGTATAGCGTGCATTTGTCCAGCCAAGCGACACATGAACAACCCGCCGGTGGTCAAGGCGAGTGCTACGGGGTCATAACAACATGAGGAATGTCTACAATGGCAATGGACTATAACGATACAGACAAACTGTGGGGGTACGACGAGTAATGAGGCTCGGGTATAACAATTACAAGCGCCTCAATCAGTGGCAATTGTAGAAACTGGGATCGCTTCCAAAGAGCCAACAATCTTCTCGGACACGGGATTAGGCGACGAGTCTACAGAGTTGGGGTCGACCAGGTGGATAGGGGATGCAAGCGGACTTGTGTTCATCGAATGTGGTGCAAGAGGGGACCGCGGAGAAACAGGACTATCCCCACCGTTGGATGGGTATAAAGCATAGAGATTGCTATTGCACCGAACTGGCTTTGCTGGGTGGCGTACCCGAGTCCTCTTGTTGATTGGGGCGGGTGGAGGGGCCGACGGGTTGAACGGTATGAGTTTTTCTACGGGTGTGATGGGTATATTCATTTGTTCCGTTTCGTGCACCCGCTTCATCAGGGTGGCAGTGCTCAGAGGCATTTCATGCTCGCTCAAGAGAGGTGGGAGGTGAATCGTTTTATGAATTCCGCGTCGGCTCGAGAGACCGGGTTCATGCATCGAGATCCTTGTAGTGCTATGCGAGGTGACAGAATCGCTTATTAAAATTGCTGGTGTTGCGACCGTCTCCTCTGCGCGTCCCTCATCCTCTGAATTCGTCCAGGAAGAGTCAGTGGATGCTTCCTGAGTAGTATAACCCATGTAATCGTGTACACTATGGGTAAATCGAGGCTTTCAGACACGGTCCCCCATACAGATGGATGACGCAGGGGCTGGACTCACCACAAGCAGTTTGCGGGGTGTAGATAGAGAGACGTTGAGAATTTGTGGTGTCTCGAAAAGCGCCTACGAGGCGAAGTGGCTGATGGCGAGGTGAGTCAAGGTAACAGATTTGTTTGGCAGCGACGCGCCGTACTTGGCCAGGGGCTGACTCCTGTGCTCTCCTGTGCAAGGGCGGATCCTAGACCGTACTTGGAATACCCCATGTTCCCACAAATGAAAGATGGTCATTGCATATTTTATCAACGGGGAGTGTCAAGTAAGGAGTACTCATGAATCATTCACATTTGCGAGAGCCCGAAGGAGGGGGCGAAGGACTGGGACAACGATATATTAATATGCGACGTAATCACGGCAGCTATACAACAGCTACATGAGGGAATGGTGGGAGCGGAGGGAGTGAGCATAAAACGATGGCAATCAGATTCCGCACAACAAAAACTATGGTGCTGTAGAACAACACAGAAGACCTTGACGGTACTATCTTTGTCACCTTACACCGCTGCGTCGGGCGCAGACAAGAATTACGTTGTCTGTGGTTGGGATTTACGACCAGGCTGGTCCTCACTCAACCCCCCTTTTCCTTTTCAATCGCCGCGCCGCTTCTGCTCAATTCGCCTTACTCGTTAAATGCAACGCCCATAAGAGACCTTCAGGGGGAGGCGATGAGGACAAGATTAACTACTTTTTTCACATTCACAGGAGAACTCCGCCTGCTATACCCTCCTTCCCAATGGTCCGCTGACGCCCGGTAAGGAAAGTGAGCGAGGGAGTGCCAGCAGGCCACCGGTAACCTTTTAACAGAATACACAATAAAGCATAAAACTGACCTCTGGGCAACCCCGTATTCGTAGATACGCTGAGCCTTCGCGAAGCTTGCAACCTCGCGGATCCCCAATCAATACGTTGTGGTACTGATCGTTGGCATGATTATAGAGCTACAGATTGTCCGAAGATTTGAATGTTATACATTAAATAAAGCCTGTCGCTCCATCCCTGACCACTGTGCCATATGACAGTCGGTGCTTCGTTTCTCGGTGTTTGACGCTCTTGTGATCGAGAATACATATCATACAGAAGACATTAACCTCACGATACGGTGTAAGACTTTTTTCTGCTATCCGCCACGAGAACTAAGCACTCACAGCGGCTTCAAGTTTATTTCCTCGGCCCATACACCAACAGGTGGCGTTATTGATGCCACATCGGAGGCGGCGCGGAGATTGGATAGCTGGAACAATATTCGTGAGCTGGGTCTAGTGAACCGGATTTAATAACATACCTCACAGTGGTACCGACCCCTTTCTCCTTTTCGATTCTAATGTCAAATACCAGCTCCATCGAATTCTCGTCGTAGTGTACAATGCAATAATTGCGCCGACCAAAAATGTTTTTCTTTTTTCGAAGCTGCCCTTTGGTACCATATTTGAAGAGCGGAACCTGGGTCGAATGTTAAGCACCAGAGCGGTATGAAAAGCACCACCATACCATGACCTCGTCCTGCGGAAGGATCAGCCTCGGACCTCGAACAGAAATATAAAACCAACTAACCGTTTGGCAATAATGCATAGACTTGTGTATATTCTCACTAAGTTTGGACATCACGTTCTGTATACTTGCTGGAGGTCTGAAAGGTGTTTAATGAGTCTGGCAACGAAGGCAAAGAACACTCACGGTGTATTGACGATAGCACTGCTAACCACATTGAGCATATATCGATGATCGTGCTTTGGGTCCACATCCCGACCGCCGCGTGATTGCGTTTTCAGTAAGCCGACAGCCGCACAATGGACGTCCCCTGATAGAAACGTAATGCGTAGCCTCTTGAGCATCGCTAAGTTCTGCAACTTCTGAATAAAGTGATTTCGTTCTTGCTTGTGCCCCTTCGACGTCCAATGGTCATTCAAATCTGCATAAAGTTTGAGTATAAATTTCTCAACAAATCAACGGCGGTCCACGAACCATCCTGTGGAACTTGAGCGACACTCCGTCAAATATCTCCATATAAGGGACGTACCAAGAGCTCGGGCTCCATGTTGAATTTATTGACCAGGGATCCCATTCCCATTGAGTTCTTGTGCAGTCAGCCACTAATATTCCTCGGCGCGAAATGTACACACCGACCGCCCAAGGGCAATAATTGGGTTCAACCGAGATTCCAACGTTGTCCTGTGGGCGATCAGTATGCCACAATCCCGATGATGAACGAAGACTGACTCCATAAAGTTCATTCTGGGGTATGCTTTTATTTGGACGTTATTCACTGCAAGACTGATAAGGTTCCAAAAGACGCTTACCGATAGGAATGCCTATCCGAGCATTCAGTAACCGGAGCGAAGAGAAAGATATTTACAGACCTAGTTGAATGACGAGGTGGCGTACAGTCTGCGGAAGTCCACAAAGTCGTTCGAAGACAATCTTGTAGGTCTCCTCACTACAAACCTGCTCGATCTTACGCTCTGCCCTAATTTGGAAAGTCAAGCTCGTTCTAAGGCCAGAAGACCCACGGATAAACCCACCGACAGTCAAGTAATAGCAGATAGGTGTTCGGTCCCATATAAGTCAGGAAACTGTGACTAGGGAACGGGATCCAGGCACCAGGACCACCGATGATAATCGAGTGGCAATTGGGCATTCCGGTACTTGGATTGATCCCATCCACACTGTCTACCTATTGGTTTGTTGGTGAGGTGTCACTCATCACCATCGCAGGATACACGTACAATAAATTGCTGAAATAATAGGAAGTAGAAGTAACCACGAGACCCGATCCTACAACCTCGTGAGAATTACCGGCACAGCAAACACGATGGTACTGACCACGAGAATAGTGGAGACGTCTGCAGGTCTTCCGGATAACTCCCGAATCCGTCGATGATGTCGTGATCATCTTTGGCTAGTGTCAACCAACCACTAGACGCGAACTTTGAGTCCGAACATACCCAGCATATTGGCCATCGGTCTACGAACAATGAGTAAGGGACGCCTTGTATGGGTGTGGCACTCACATTTGGCTGTTCGCTTTGGCAAAGAAACCGTTGCGGAAGCTGGGTG
>Ga0307513_10001195_pt1 | contig 37705 bp, 46 predicted proteins | sample 15_EM_MG_FD_202174 | JGI IMG/M metagenome (GOLD analysis project Ga0307513, IMG submission 202174) | Populus trichocarpa ectomycorrhiza microbial communities from riparian zone in the Pacific Northwest, United States - 15_EM | ecosystem: Host-associated > Plants > Roots > Unclassified | place...
ACACTGCAAAAAAAGAGCTGCTCAGCCCCTCTGGGGGCCATAAAAAAAACAAAAAACACCAGACCTTACCAGAGGAGGCAACTCCAACGACATAGCACACGGTTCGATTATTCGAGTTTTTACGGTAGTTAATCACAACAAGGAATTTTTTCAAAAAAAACAAAACACTGAGACGAAGCTATTGGAGGGGGGAAGGGACAAGTGGGGGGTTTTTTTTAAAAAAGTTAAGTGCTTCCTGCAAACGTAGTTCAAGATCAAAAAGTGAAAATTTTGGCGAGAGTGAAACAAGTGATAGGATCTATCATATTGTCCGTTAACAAAAATAATGGCACACCAGAGATCACTAGCGACGACCCCCCTCCACCCTCAACCCACCTAAAGAAATTTCTCTGGATCATATCAATTTCTTGTATCTATTCTACTACGTATTTACTTTTTTTATTTTATTATTGCCACGATAGTGGTTTGGTGGGAAAGTGCTATTATGGCCGAAAATTTTCCTGATCGTTGGTGCGCGGTTAATTTTGTTAACGTATCATATTAATACCATACTTAGTGCCAGGCTGAAAAATACTGCTGAGTGTGGATGACTAAGACATGGCAATGGACAAAAATGAGATCCTGAGCACAAGACTTAAGGACATTATTATAGCACTTGAATTAGATAATTATAATGAGTTCTGCTTCAACTGCGATGCTGCTTGTTGTCTAGAGGTGTATCATTTCACTTTACTCAAAGTGTCCCGGTAATTATTAGCTCAACTCGGGTTCGAGTTGGGGTTTATTCGGGAAAGATGATTACGCTACTATTTAGGATATTATTAAGGGAGGGCTTATCATTACTGGTGGCTAGGGGTATCTTCTATTGAAGGTGGGAGCAACGGAGGGAAAGGAGAGATTTAGGGGGTGGGATTTCGTTTGCCGATCTTTCATTTTATTATTTCGGCCTCGCATACCAGCTTTTTGGGTATTATCTTTCCTTATTTCATTATCTTCTGGTTTCGCTACGGTCTTTCGCTTAATCTTACATTCCTTCAGTGGCATTTGGCATTACGGTATATATATATCCTTGGAGGGCTTATTTCATCGCATTTAATGATGTTCCTATACGCTGGCCATGTGCTTCCTTAATTCTCTCCTGCAGTGATTGTTTCGTGGTAAGCATTTGCAGCCTTGGTCGCACAATTGTGCCTCTGGGGAAGCGGGGGGTCCGGTCCCGGTATCCGGCGGTTAGGAAGATTTCTCTTTAGAGCCGATCATTTTCCCTTTTTGCTCGGGTATATAACCACCGATATCAGGTAGCTAGCGGTAACAGATGTGTCGGTCTCGCTCACCTTAGGGAGGACTGGCTTAAAAGTTCCCCCCCGTAAAGTCTTTACGCACTTGAACCAACACCGTTGCCCATTTTTGCTGGATTAGCGAGATACGTAGGGTGTGTACTGGGCTCGGTACACGCTACGAGCAGTTGGGTCCGGGGGCAAGTGCATGAGATCTGGTTGATTTGTAGAGGCTAGGGCGATTCAAACTGCGGGGTGGAGGGGTTGAGGGGCTTTGTTGGTGCCATCGATCGGTACAGTACCGTTCTCGCAATTTTCTGACCCCTATGGATGCAGCTACTATTGCGCACAGCCAAGATCTTAGGGCCCTGGCGGATTTTCTGCCGGTATACCAATGCCGCAAGAACTGGGGTAATTGCGGGTGACGCTAGGACGTCCAGAATTTCCCCTTCCGATAAAGGGAAATGCAGGTGAGAAGATTCCCTTTCAGCCCTCCGTTGAGACAAATAAAAAGAAAAAGTACAACAGACTTCAATAGCAGGGGTACAGGGGGCAGGGATAAAAAGTGGTACGCTGCGGGGGTTGGGTGGGTTGGTTTCGGGCGGAATTCGGGCGCGCTGCAACCAAACCTCCCTCTTACAGAATATATGTTATGGTGAAGTGCATCTTAAGCCGCACCCTTTACCACAGGGCCTCCCTCTGAGGGCCGAATTTTTTGAGCCACGCTCCTATGGCCGAGAAAATATAGAGGGAAGTATGTCAGAGTGATCTCTGCGAGTGGGTGCGGAAGAATGTTGATCCCTTGGATCGTCGTGAAGTCAATACTAAAGAGGGTCCAGGTTTAGAGGTTCAGGCACCGCCCTCAGCAGGCACCTCTTATTGTTAGTTTGATGGAAAATGTGCTAGAGTAGAGGTCATCTAGATCACTTACAGATAATTTCCTTTATTAGTTGTATAGCATAGAAGGAAACTAGATTCTCAGAATGTTTCCCTCTCAAGTGTACCACCGGTGCTGAGACATTACTAATGCACAGTACCACTTTTGTATGACCGTGGCGTTGTAGCTCCAATGCCCTAGCGAGATTCTCAATTATTTAAGTTCTTAAAGTAGCAGCTGTGGTCACGAAGGCTAGAAAAATACGAGTTCCGTGCGACAATTTGTTTTTCGGAGCTCGTATAACTCGAATCGGGGTGCCGACGCTTGTGCTCATCTAACAAAAGGGAGGGCTAAGTGCAGTATTGTGGTAGTGATTAGGCAGCTAAGTGATCTTTTTTGGAAACAGTGATGATTTTATTTACGGACTCACGCCATTCTGGGTAGTACGTGTTGAGAATACACGCTTGTGCTCGCATTCAATCGTAAGGTTAGAGTTTTCAGGCCGGCTGTGCAAAGGGATCTCACGGGATGGGGTGAGGGGAGATGCAATCTTAATTCGTATTGAAGCAATGACTCTACTGTGGAAGCGTAGTTAATGGGAAGGAAAGAGGATAAATAGCCCAGGTGCCCCTCGATATCAACTTTCTCTTCACCATCCTCCTGGCCATCCGAAGTCTCTCGCTTCTACCACCCTTACTACTGAACCTCCTCCTTGATTTTATATACCTACCACTTTCCAACCAAACAAGCACCCTCACCTCCTGCCAACCATGAAGTTTATTCTCATCGCTGCCATCTCCATCCTCTCCACCTTGGCCTCAGGTTTGGCGCTGCCAGACCTAACTCCTCGTGCGACGGTCATCCGCCCGGAAATCGCGGTCGTGATCAGAGAAGACTCCCCAAGAACTCCCTTCCCAACCAACATCGCCGAGGTCTCCCGTAGAAATGGGGCCCACGAGGTCAGAACCCTTCTCGGATTTGCTGTCCCCGCCTGCACCGGATTCTGCAGAATCAGCTTCACCGATGCCCTCACAGCTACCGGCAGTCGTACAGTGCAATTTTTCACTACCATCGGATATCCTACCAAGGAGAGTAATTGGGAATCAAGGCCTCCTACGGATAATCATAAAGGCACCTTTCTGATTAATATTCCGGGCCCGGCGGTTGTTTTGGAGGATTTTGGGTTGAGGTTCCCGTGCCCGGCGACTACCACCAAGTACGGGTATGAAGTAAAGCCAGTTAATGATAATGATTCTGTCACTTGGGATATTACCAAGGGAGGGTTTATCATAACCTGTGACTAAGGGTCTCTTCGGTTAAAGGGGAAACCTAATTAGTGAAGTGAGAGGCTAAAGGGTTGTGCTTTGGCTCAAGGATTTTGGTTTTTCATTTTTCATTTTTTTCCATCCGAAGTTTTGGGTATCCCTTCTATATGTTTTATTTTATTTTCTGGTTTGGCTACGGCCCTGGGCTTAAGGTTCTTACATTCCTTCAGGAGCTTTTGATATTTCTGTGGATGTATACGCTTGGAGGGCTTATTCAATAACGCTTTGTGGCATGCTCATAATTCGCAATATGTTTCGTTAAGTTTCTCATTCTAATGATTGTTTCGTAATCAATATTTGCAGCCGTTGTTACACAATTGTGGCCCTGGGGGAGAGGAGAGTCAATGATCATGCGGTTGGGGGAGTTGTGTGTTTGAGGCCGATCGTTTCCTGTTTCCGCTCTGCGATAACTTTATGGCCGTTTTATATAGGGTATCTAGAGGTAGCATGTGTCAGTCCCGCTTAAGGAAAGCCTATCTTCCCCCGCCGTGGCCCCCAAGCACGTGAGCAGCGTTGGTAGCTAGTGCGGGGTTTTTGAGTAGCAGGGTATGTACTTGGCGGGGCGAAAGCTACTAAAGTTAGTAGCTATAGCCCAATCTAGAGATGAGATCCGCTAAATTTCGGAGAGGGTGAGGGTGTATGGAAGCTGTAGGGCCGGGGTACTGGGAAGCTTGGTTGGTAAGACCATAATAATATATTGGTATAATGATATTATGTGTATGATAGCGCTGTTGCCCTAATTTTTTCTTGTGAACGCAGCTGCTGTGGAGGACGTCTAAAATCCTGACGGTCCGGCTTATTTCTGCCCTTATATGATACAACCTATCATCGCAAAGGTGAGGGAATCACGAGTTCCGTGTGACAATTTGTTTTTCTGAGCTCGTATAACTCAAATCGGGGTGTCAACGCTTGTGCTCATCTAACAAAATGGAGGGCTAAGTGCAGTATTGTGGTAGTGGTTGGGTAGCTAAGTGATCTTTTTTGGAAATAGTGATGATTTTATTTACGGATTCACGCCATTCTAGGTAGTACGGGTTGGGCACACACTCACGCGCTCACATTCCATTGTAAAGTGAGGGCTTTCAGGCTGGCTGTGCCAAGGGATCTCATGGGATGGGAGGATGCGGGCACAATCTTCATTCATACTGAAGCAATGACTCGACTGTGGAAGCGTAGAGTTAATGGAAAGAAAAGAGGATAAATAGCCCAGGTGTCCCTCGATGTTAACTTTCTCTTCACCATCCCCGCGGCCATCCGAAGACTCTCGCTTCTACTATCACTACTGCTGAACCTCCTCCTAGATTTTAAATACATACCACTTTCCAACCAAAAAGCATCTTCACCTCCTTCCAACCATGAAGCTTACTCTCATAGCTGCTATCTCCACCCTCTCCACCTTGGTCTCAGGTTTGGCACTGCCAGACCTAACTCCTCGTACGACTGTCATTCGCCCGAAATTTAGAGTCTTGGTCAGGGAAGAACCAGGCCCAATAATCCCCTTACCACCGGACATCGCCGAGGTCTCCCGTAGGAATGGGGGTCATACCGTCAAGACCTTTCTCTGCTTCATTGTCCCCGCCTGCACTGGAGCGTGCACCATCAGCTTCTCCAACGCCATCTCCGCTACTGGCAGTCGCACACTGCAACTGTTCAGTACGATCGGGTGCCCCGAAAGCGGGGATACCTGGCATACCTTGCCTCCCGCGAATGCTTATCTGGGAACCTTTCTGGTTCCAGCTAGTGGTACGGGCCCGGCGGATGTTTTGGAGGATTTTGGCTTGAGGTTCCCGTGCCCGGCGACAACTACCAAGTACGGGTATGAAGTACAGCCAGTTGGTGATAATGTTTCTGTCACCTGGGATATTACCAAGGGAGGGTTTATCATAACCTGTGACTAAGGGTCTCTTCTGTTAAAAGGGAAACATAATGAGTGAAGTGAGAGGCTAAGGGGCTGTGTTTTCGCTCAAGGATCTTGGTTTTTCATTTTTCATTTTTCCATCCAAAATTTTGGGTATCCCTTCCATATGTTTTGTTTTATTTTCTGATTTGGTTACAGTCCTTTGATCAAGGTTCTTACATTCTTCAAGAACTTTTGATATTACGGTAGATGTATACGCTTGGAAGGCTTATTTAATAACACTTTGTGGCATGCTTATATACTGGCAATATTTTTCGTTAAGTTTCTCACCCTAACGATTGTTCCGTAATCAATATTTGGGGCCGTTGTTACACAGTTGTGGCCCTAAGTGAGAGGAGAGTCGATTGTCGTGCGGTTGGGGGAGTTGTGTGTTCGGGGCCGACCATTTCCTATTTTGGCACGGCTGTAACCTTATGGCAGCTTTATATAGGGTATCTAGCTGGGGTAAGCTACTAGTAGCTATGCCCTAATCTTCTGATGAGATCCGTTAACTTCTTGGAGAGATGAAGGTGCGCGGAAGCTGTAGGGCGGAGGAGTTGGGAAGACTGGTTGGTATGATGTCATACCATAATATATTGGTATCTGTATCGTATAGTACTGTTGCACAAATTCTCTCTTGTGAACAGGGCTGCTAGGGGGGACATCTAAAATCCTGACGGTCCGGCCTATTTCTGGACGTATATAATAGCACTTATCTTCGCAAAGGTGAGGGAATTATGAGTTCAGTATGAAAATTTGTTTTTCTAAGCACGTACAACTCGATTGGAGTTACCCATACTCTTGTTCATCTGACAAGAGGGTAACTGCAGCCCTATCCACTAAACCGCTGAAACATTCAAGCCAATTTAAAATGTTGAACACTACTCATAATTTTCTGACGTTCGTTAACACGACTGCTATTGCATGCCACCACAATCCTGAGGCTCTGGTCGATTTTTTGCCCGTATACAATAGCAGTCGTGTTTACAAACGTCAGAAAATTACGAGTAGCCTATTTGAGTACTTGGGGACAAAGCTTTGCGGAAAATCTCTTTTCCACCATGGCCATGCTGAGCATTACAGATTTTGTCCAATTCTGAACACTAACTTACAGCACTTCTTGAACATTGAGTTTTCATATCGCGGTTCCCCAAGTAAGTTAGTGTTCAACATTTTAAATGGGCCTGAATGTTTCGGCGGTTAAAGGGGTAGCATTTTAGGCAACTGGACAATCTTTTTTGGACGACTGTATTGACGGGCTCTCTCTATTCTAGGTAGCACGTGGTGGGCATGCCCAGTCGCGCTCACATTCTATCGTAAAGTGAGACTTTTCAGGTTGTACAATTTTGGTTCAGACTGAGACAATGATTCGAGCGTGGAAGTGCATAGTTAATGGAAGGGGAATAAGATAAATACCCTAGGTATATCCACGGATCCCGTTTCCTTCACCATCCTCCCGGGCATCCGAAGTCTCTAGGTACTACTTTTGCGACTACTTCTAGGCCACTTCCTTACTTTTATATATCCACCTTTTTCTAAACAGGAAAAACACCGTCACCTCCTACCAATGAAGTTTATTCTTGTCGCTGGAGTCTCCATCCTCTCCACTCTGGCATCCGGTTTAGCATTACCAGACTTAACTCCCCGTGCGACGGTTATCCGCCCGGAAATCGCCATCGTTGTCAAAGAGGACTTCCCAAACACTCCCTTCCCAACAAACATCGCTGAGGTCTCCCGTAGGAATGGGGCTCACACTGTCGAGACTTTGCTCTGCTTCGTTGTCCCTGCCTGCACTGGAGTGTGCACCATCAGCTTCTCTAACGCCATCTCCGCTACTGGCAGTCGCACACTGCAACTGTTCAGTACGCTCGGGTGCCCCGCTGTGAATACCATGCCTCCCACGAATGCTCATGTGGGAACTTTTCTGGTTCCAGCTGGTGGTACGGGCCCGGCGGTTGTTTTGGAGGATTGGGAGTTGACGTTCCCGTGCCCGGTGATTACCACCAGGTACGGGTATAGAGTACGGCCGGTTGGTGATAATGATTATGTCATTTGGGATATCACCAGGGGAGGGTTTGTCATTAATTGCCCCTAGAAGGGTCTCTTTTGTTGAAGGGAGAAGCATTAAGTGGGGAATGAGAGGCAAAAGGGTTGTATTTTCGCTCAAGGATCTTGGTTTTTCATCTTTCATTTTTCCATCCAATGTTTTGGGCATCCCTTCAATATATTTTATTTTATTTTCTGATTTGGCTACGGCCTTTAGCTTAAGGTTCTTGCATTCTTTCAAGAACTTTTGATATTACGGTATACGTATACGCTTGGAAGGCTTATTTAATAACTCTTTACGGCATGCTCATATAGTCGCAATGTGTTTCGTTAGGTTTCTCATCCCAATGATTGTTCCGCAATCAATATTTGCAGCAGTTGTTACACAATTGTGTCCTTCGGGGAGAGGGGAGTCAATTATCATGTGGTTAGGGGAGGTGTGTGTTTGGGGCCGATCGTTTCCTACTTTGACTCGGCGATAACTTCATGGCCGCTTCATAAGGCATCTGATTGTAACATGTGTGTTAGTCCCTCTTAAGTAAGGCCTATCTTTCCCCGCCGTGACCCTAAGCACGCGAGCAGCGTTGGTACCTAGGGTATGTGCTTGGCGGGGCGCAAGCTACTAGTAGCTATGCCCCAATCTCCCGGTGAGATCCGCTAACTTCTTGGAGAGGTAAAGGTGTGTGTGGAAGCGATAGGGCGGAGGCACTGGGAGGCCTGGTTGGTATGGCACCATACCATATATTGGTACCGGTATGGTATGGTACTTTTGCCCAAATTTTCTCTTCTGAACACGGCTGCTACTGAGGGCCTATAAAATCTTGAGGCTCGGGCCTATTTCTGGACGTATATAATAGCACTTATCTCCGCAAAGGTGGGGGAATTACAAGTGCAGTATGACAACATGTTTTTCTTAGCTCGTACAATTCCATTGGAGTTACCCATGCTCGTGTTCATCTGACAAAAGGGAGGGCAAACTGCAGCCCTATAGCAATTTAGGCAACTAGGAAATATTTTTTGGACGACCCTATTGACGGGCTCACTCTATTCTGGGTAGTACGTGGTGGGCATGCCCATTCGCGCCCACATTCTATCGTAAAGTGAGACCTTTCAGATCGTGCAATTTTGGTTCAGACTGAAGTAATGATTCGAGCGTGGAAGTGCAGAGTTAATGGGGGAAAGAGAATATGATAAGTACTCTAGGTATATCCGTAGATCCCGTTTCCTTCATCATCCTCCCGGGCATCCGAGTTCCCTTGATACTACATCTGTGACTACTGCAAGGCCACCTCTTTGCATTTATATATCTACCTTTTTCTAAACAGAGGAAAAACACTGTCACATCCTACCAATAATGAAATTTATTCTCATCGCTGCAGTCTCCATCCTCTCCACTCTGGCATCCGGTTTGGCACTATCAGACCTAACTCCCCGTGCTACCGTCATCCGCCCGGCAATCGCCATCCTGCTCAAACAAGACTTCCCAGACCAAAACTTCCCAACCACTATCGCCGAGGTCTCCCGTACGAATGGGGAGCACACCGTCCTGACCCTTCTAGGCTTCATCCCCCCCCCCTGCGCTGGGTGGTGCACCATAAGCTTCTCCGACGCCATCACCGCTACCGGCACTCGCAGGTTACAACTGTTCACGATGATCGGGTACCCTGGTCTCGAGGATACCTATAATCACAAGCCTCCCGTGACTGTTTATCTGGGAAGGTTTCTGGTTCCGCCTACTATTGCGGGCCCGGCCACTGTAGTGGAGGATTTTGGGTTGTCTTTCCCCTGCCCGGCCACTACTACCCAGTACGGGCTTTATGTGGCCCCGGTTGGGGATAACGTCAACGTTACTTGGGATATTACCAAGGGAGGGTTTATCCTTACTTGTAGCTAAGGGTCGTTTCTGTTGAATGGGGAAGCACTAGGGGGGGAAGAGAGGCTAAAGAGTTGGGATTTGGTTCAAAGATCTTTCAATTTCCTGGGACTGAAAATTCTGGGGTAATTCTCCCCACTTTTTCCCACTTTTTTTTTCCTCTTCCTTTTTCAGTTTAACTACGCTCCTTAGTTTAATATTCTTACATTCATTCAAGAACTTTTGATTTTTCGGTAAATGTATACGCTTGGAGGGCTTATCCAATAACGCTTTGTGGCATGCTCATATATTCGCAATATGTTTCATTAAGTTTCTCATCCCAATGGTTGTTTCGTAATCAACATTTGCAGCCGTTGTTACACAATTGTGGCGCTGGGGGGGAGGAGAGTCAATTATTAGGTGGTGAGGAGAGATGTGTGTTTGGGGTCGATCATTTCCTATTTTGGCTTGGCAATAGCTTTATGGCCGCTTCATCAGGTATCTGACGGCAACATGTGTGTCAGTCCCGCTTAAGGAAAGCCTATCTTTCCCTGCCGTGACCCCCAAGCACGTAAGCAGCATCGGTAGCCAGTGCGGGGTTTGTGAGTACCTAGGGTATGCAGTGGGGGGGGGCACCCTTCTAGTAGCTTTGCCTCAATCTACCAATGAGATCTGCTAGATTTTTGGAGAGGATGAGGGTGTGTAGAGCAGAGGTGCTGGGGAGCTTGGTTGGGATGATGCCATATATTGGTACCGGTATGGTACAGTACTGTTGCCCTAATTTTCTCTTGTAGACACGGCTACTATGGAGGACTTCCAAAATCCTGAGGCTTCGGCAAATTTCTGCCCGTATATGGTAGCAGCTATCCTTGCAAAGGTGAGGGAATTGCGAGTTCAGTATGACAATTTGTTTTTCTGAGCTTGTACAACTCGGACGGAGTTACACTGCCCGTGTGCACCTGACAAAGGGGAGGGCAAACATGAGCCCTATGGCAATTCAGGCTGATTGGTAATCTTTTTTGGATGGATCTAATGACGTGCTCGCTCTATTCTAGGTAGCATGTGTCCATTCATGCTCACATTCTATCGTAAAGTGAGACTTTTCAGGTTGTACAATTTTGGTTCAGATTGAAGAAATGATTAGAGCGTGGAAGTGCAGAGTTAATAGGGAAAAGGGAATAGGATAAATACCCTAGGTATATCTGTGGATCCAGTTTCCTTCACCATCTTCCTGGGCATCCGAAGTCTCTTGATACTGCATCTGTGACTACTAACTTTACTAGGCCATCTCCTCATACATTTATATATCTACCTTTTTCTAAACAGAGGAAAAATACCGTCACCTCCTACCAATGTGAAGTTTATTCTAATCGCGGCAGTCTCCATCCTCTCCACTCTGGCATCCGGTTTGGCACTACCAGACCTAACTCCCCGTGCGACGGTCATCCGCCCCGAACTCGCCATGGTGGTCAAAGAGGACTTCCCAGACACTGCCTTCCCCCCAACCAACATCGCCGAGGTCTCCCGTACGAATGGGGCTCACACCGTCGAGACCTTTCTCTGCTTCATTGTCCCCGCCTGCACTGGAGTGTGCACCATCAGCTTTTCCAACGCCATCTCCGCTACTGGCAGTCGCACACTGCAACTGTTCAGTACGTTCGGGTGCCCCACTGTGAATACCTGGAATACCAGGCCTCCCCTGAATGCTTATCTGGGAACCTTTATGGTTCCGCCGTCTGCGGGCATTGACCCGACGTTCCCCTGCCCGGTGACTACTACCAACTACGGGTTTGCTGTGGTCCCCGTTGGGGATGATGACAGGGTTACTTGGGATATTACCAACGGAGGGTTTATCATTACTTGTGGCTAAGGGTCGCTTTTATTGAATGGGAAAGCATTACCGAGGGAAATAAGAGGCTAAAGAGTTGGGATTTGGTTCAAAGATCTTTCAATTTTCCTCTCACTGAAAATTCTTGGGCAACTCTCCCCCCTTTTTCCCACTCTTTTTTTCCTCTTCCTTTTCCAGTTTAACTACGCCCCTCTGTTTAATATTCTTACATTCATTCAAGAACTTTTGATATTTCGGTAAATGTATACGCTTGGATGGCTTATTCAATAACGCTTTGTGGCATGCTCATAATTCACAATATGTTTCGTTAAGTTTCTCATCCCAATGATTGTTTCATAATCAATATTTGCAGCCGTTGTTACACAATCGTGTCCCTAGGGGAGAGGATAGTCGATTATATGCAGGTAGAGGAGATATACTCGAGTACTGGTACGATCGGGGCTGATCATTTCCTATTGTGGCTCGGCCACAACTTTATGGCAGATTCATAGACTATAGTGTATCTGGAGGTAGCATGTGTGTCAGCCCCGCTTAAGGAAAGCCTATCTTTCCCCGCCGTAGCCCCAAGCACGTGAGCAGCATCGGTAACCGGTGCGGGGTTTGTGAGTACCTAGGGTATGTACTAGGGGGGGCACCTTACTAGTAGCTTTGCGACTTTGCCTCAATCTACCAATGAGATCTGCTAAATTTTTGGAGAGAGGATGAGGGTGTGTGGAATCTGTAGGGCAGAGGTGCTAGGAAGCTTGATTGGGATGATACCATACATTGGTATGATACCTGTATGGTACCGTACTGTCGCCCTAATTTTCTCCTGTGGACACGGCTACTCTGGAGGACCTCCAAAATCATGAGCCTTCGGCATATTTCTGCCCGTATGTGTTCGTACCTACCTTCGTGGAGGTGAGGGAATTACGAGTTCAGTATGACAACTTTCTTTTTAGAGCTCGTACAACTCGGACGGAGTTACTAATGCCGGTGTCCACCTGGCAAAGGGGAGGGTAGATAAGAGCCCTATTGCAATTCATGCAGCTAGGTAGTCTTTTTTGGACGGCCCTAATGACGTTCTCGGTCTATTCTAGGCAGTACGTGCACATTCGTGCTCACATTCTATCGTAAAGTGAGACTTTTCAGGTTGTACAATTTTGGTTCAGATTGAAGAATGATTAGAGCGTGGAAGTTCAGAGTTAATGGGGAAGAGAATATGATAAATACCCTAGGTATATCCGTGGATCCTATCCCCTTCACCCTCCTCCCGGGCATCCGAAGTCTCTAGATACTACTTCTCCGACGGCTACTAGGCCATCTTACTTTTATATATCCACCTCTTTCTAAATAGAGGAAAAACACCGTCACCTCCTACCAATAATGAAGTTTATTCTCATCGCTGCAGTCTCTATCCTCTCCACTCTGGCATCCGGGTTGACACTACCAGACCTAACTCGCCGAGCGACGGTCATCCGCCCCGAACTCGCCATGGTGGTCAAAGAGGACTTCCCAAACACTCCCTTCCCAACAAACATCGCCGAGGTCTCCCGTACGAATGGGGCTCACACCGTCGAGACCCTGTTCTGCTTCGTTGTACCCCCCTGCAGTGGAGTGTGCACCATCAGCTTCTCCAACGCCATCTCCGCTACTGGCAGTCGCACACTGCAACTGTTTAGTATGTTCAAGTGCCCTGATGGGGATACCTGGAATACAAAACCTCCCCTGGATGCTCATGTGGGAACTTTTCTGGTTCCAGCTCGTGGTACGGGCCCGGCGGTTGTTTTGGAGGATTTGAGGTTGACGTTCCAGTGCCCGTGGACCACCACCAAGTACGGGTTTGAACTAAAGCCAGTTAATGATTATGATTCTGTCACTTGGGATATTACCAAGGGAGGCCTTGTCATTAATTGCACCTAGAAGGGTCTTTGTTGAAGGGAGAAGCATTAGGAGGGAAATTGGAGGCTAAAGGGTTGGGTTTTCTTTCATGGATCTTGGATTTTTCTTCTTTCATTTTTTCATCCAATGTTTTGTGTATCCCTTCTACATATATATTTTATTTTATTTTCTGGTTTGGCTATGATCTTTAGCTTAAGGTTCATACATGCCTTCAAGAATTTTTGATATTCCGGTAGATGTTTAAGCTTGGAGGGCTTATTCAATAACGCTTTGTGGCAGGCTCATATATTCGCAATATGTTTCATTAAGTTTCTCATCCCAATGATTGATTCGTAATCAATATTTGCAGTCGTTGTTACACAATTGTGTCCCTGGGGGGGGAGAGTAAATTATCATGCGGTGAGCGGAGATGTGTGTTTGTGGCCGATCGTTTCCTATTTTGGCTCGGCTATAACTTTATGGCCGATTCATATAGGGTATTGAAACGATGACTTTGGTCCAGGCAGATAGTATTCTCCGGTGAGCAATACTAACCCTAAAGCAAAGAAAAGAACGAAACGAATTGAACGGGGAAATGATATCACTATCAGGAAACGAAACAGTACCAATGTGGGCAATCGCCGCTCGCACAGTAGGTAGAGTTAAAGAAAACAATGACCATGATAAAAGAACCCGTAAAGAAGTAAAACTATCGATCAAACACAAGGTCGGAGTTGTCTATGAACATGTCATTTTTCCTCTCGCGCGTGTCGTGTGTTCCTCTCTTTTTTCTTTTTCTTTTTTCTCCGTTGCCGCTCCTCTTCCTTTTCAACCCACGATCCTTGCCCTTCCTTAGTAATCAATTGCCCACTCCTCCGGTCGAACTAGCTATCTAAGCTGCCCGCTATAGAAAAAGTAAAAGTATAGGAAACAATTTGGAAAAAAATAAGCAGGCCCAGTTTCAGCCCCACAGTATCTGACGGTAACATGTGTGTCAGTCCTGCTTAAGGAAAGCCTATATTCCCCCACATTGGCCCCCAAGCAGGTGAGCAGCATTGGTACCCAGTACGGTGTTTGTGAGTACCTAGGGTATGTACTAGGCGGGGCGCAAGCTACTAGTAGCTATGCCCCAATCTTCCGGTGAGATCCGCTAACCTTTTGGAGAGGTGAAGGTGTGTGGAAGCTGTAGGGCGGAGGTGGTGGGAAGCTTGGTTGATATAATACCATATATTGGTATCGGTATGGTATAGGACTATTGCACTAATTTTCTCTTGTGAACACGGCTGCTACTGAGGGCCTATAAAATCTTGAGGCTCGGGCCTATTTCTGGACGTATATAATAGCACTTATCTCCGCAAAGGTGGGGGAATTACAAGTGCAGTAAGAAGATTTGTTTTTCTGAGCTCGTACAACTCGATTGGAGTTACCCATGCTCATGTTTATCTGACAAAAGGGAGGGTAAACTGCAGCCCTATAGCAATTTAGGCAACTAGACAATATTTTTGGACGACCCTATTGACGGGCTCGCTCTATTCTGGGTAGCACGTGGTGGGCATGCCCATTCGCGCTCACATTCTATCGTAAAGTGAGGCTTTTCAGGTTGTACAATTTTGGTTCAGACTGAAGTAATGATTCGAGCGTGGAAGTGCAGAGTTAATGGGGGAAAGAGAATAAGATAAATACCCTAGGTATATCCATGGATCCCGTTTCCCTCACCATCCCCTTGAGCATCCGAAGCCTCCAGATACTGCTTCTACGACTACTGCTAAGCCACCTCCTTACCTCTATATATCTACCTTTTTCTAGGCAGAGGAAAAACAGTCACCTCCTACCAATGATGAAGCTTATTCTCATCGCGGCTGTCCTCCTCTCCACTCTGACATCCGGTTTGGCATTACCAGACCTGACTCCCCGTGCGACTGTCATCCGCCCGGAGCTGGCCGTCGTGATCAAACAAGACTTCCGAGACACTGCCTTCCCCCCAACCAACATCGCCGAGGTCTCCCGTACGAATGGGGCTCACACCGTCGAGACCCTTCTCTGCTTCGTTCTCCCCGCCTGCATTGGAGTGTGCACCATCAGCTTCTCGGATGCCATCTCCGCTACTGGCAACCCCACACTGCAACTGTTCAGCACGTCCAGGTGCCCCGTTGTCGGGGATAGCTGGAATACAAGGCCTTTCACGAATACTCATCTGGGAACCATTCGGGTTCCGCCTACTGTTACGGGCCCGGCCACTGCTTTGGAGGATTTTGGGTTGACGTTCCCCTGCCCGGCGACTACTACTAGGTACGGGTTTGAATTGGTCCCGGTTGGGGATGAAGTCTACGTTACTTGGGATATTACCAAGGGAGGGCTTATCATTACTTGTAGCTAAGGGTCGCTTCCGTTGAATGGGAAAGAAGTAGGAGGCGAATGAGAGGCTAAAGAGTTGGGATTTGGTCTAAAGATCTTTCAATTTTCCTGGCACTCAAAATTCTTGGGCAATTCCCTCCTTTTTCTCCCCCTTTTCCCCTTTTCCTTTTCCAGTTTAGCCACGCTCCTCAGTTTAATATTCCTACATTCCTTCAAGCATTTATCACGGTAAATGTATACGCTTGGAAGTCTTATTCAAGCCTTCCAATGGGTTCGGGCTTCGTTGGGCCAGCCCGGGCTCTTGGTTGGGCCGGGCTGGGCCCATTGGGCTGGGCTCAACATTAGATGGGCTTGGGCCGGGTCGGGCCCGAAGGTGCCAAGCCCGGGTAACCCGGCAGGCCTAGTGAATGTTTTGTCTCGCCTTCCTGACTTTCACCATGACGATCCTTCAAGTCATTCTCACCACGGAAACCAGAATCTGAGCACACAAAATTTGGGAATGGATTTGCCTTTAGCAGCTAGGTCTTAGCAGACGGGTGTTCAAATTGCGATTGAATAGTGAAAAGCGAGAAGGAAAAGTGATTAGTGCTTTTCAATGGTCCGAGTCAGTCATTCTGGGCATTTGATTGATGGGAAATAGAGCAGCTTCTGCTTGAGAGTATACAAGGTCTGTTCTTTTTACAATCTACTTGACTGACCCCCCTCCATTCTTTCCATTCCCTAGCTTTCCTCTTTACCCTTGAGTATATACCAAACACGAAACAATGAGCTTTTGTTCTAATATCAGTAGTGTGGTTTCAAGCCCTCCAGCTGATCTACGATCACCCAGTCTACGCTCTGTGTCTCCACTATCATATGACTTGGAAGATGTTGAAGTTCCTGTCTCTGAACGCGTCGAAGAAAGCAAGTTAGGCTCCGATCGCTTATTTCCGCCAAATCATGCTTCAAGAAAGAAACCCAAGCATCAGTTTCCCTCATCTTGGGTATGGGGACCTCCGGAGTCACCTAATGGAAAGTTAGTTATTGTTGATGATATCGAGTAAGTCTTCACCCCTGGAATATTCTGCTAATGAAGTCATATCTAATGCTTTATATCAAATGAATTAGGTACTACTGGCAATGCATACGCTGTGCCCAGAAGTACCAAAAGTCCCATGGTACCAGAAACCCTGCCGCCCACCTGGTACGCGTTCATTCAATCCACGAAGACGATCCGGCAAAGACCAAACATTTAAAACAAGCTCAACTTTTCCTATCCTCCATTTTGTATTCTAATACTAATTTCACACCAACGTTAATATATAATATTTAATTCCTTTTCTTATATGGGCCGGCCCACTGGGCCCATTGGGCTAACCCGGGCTTTCGTTTCTTGGGTTGGGTTGGGTTGGGCTTGGGCCGGGTTGGGCTGGCCCTTTTTGGACCCGGGTTGGCCCATTGGAAGGCTTGGTCTTATTCAATAACGCTTTGTGGCATGCTCATATACTGGTCTAATATACCCACCTAGTAGTCTTGTTATCGACTAACTTATATGTTAGCGCCCGGATTAGGTAAGTGCCACACCAAGGTGAATAAGGGCAAAATTTGTCTGATAAATGGGGGTTGGTTGATAATAAGAAAATCGGGAATAGCGAAGGACCGAGGGCGCTTTGGAGCGATAGCGAGATATCGTTGTGCGGTGGGTTAGGCTTTTAGTTATAAATCGGGACCTGGTCTTCCGCTGCATCGGGATCCATCTGTCATTCTGCTGGGAATTTCTCGTCCTCGATATGTTGTCGATTCTAGCAAGGTTGCTTCGATAGTTCAGGAAACGAGTAGAACCCTAAATATATCTATTAGCTGAGAGGATGAGGTGGCGTTCTCATAGTGATTGCTTCCGCGCACGTTTCCGAATTAATTTCGGAAATCTTCCTCAGAATCTCTCCCTCCGGACTCTTGTCTATGGTGCCTAGTGTTACGTCCTAACCCAGCCTAATACTCAGTTGTCTGATTATATAGCCTTTGGTGGGACACATGGATACTCTGATCACTCGTCCAACAAGGCGCTTTGCAGTCTCAGCCCGAATACCGTAAGAATTGGAATAATTCAGAACGCTACTAAGACATCTGGAATTTCTCTCTTTGGATTAAGGCGCGGAAAGCACAGCGAAAAGATTCACCTTCAGCCCTCAGCTAGGAAAACCCTTACTAGGAGAGGCGACTCTAACATCCTAGCGAGATTCTCAATTATTCCAGTCCTTACAGTGTGAGGGGCCTTCTGGTCACAAATATCCGAGCGCCCGTGAACTTCTAAAAGATTTAATTCAGCGAATGATGGAGCCTGACTTGTTTCACTCCCACACATTCGTCTTGAGTGTCAACGCATGTGGAGGTGGCCTGTGAGGACGTGATGGCCGGTAGTATCTTCACGATATCAAAGGGTTTGAGCGAGCTCCCACCAATAGAGTTTTTCTGGTCCTAAAATGCCGGCGATACATCCTCGGGTATCCCCTCCATTCTGCCAACCATATCTTTCAACAAGGACCTAGCATACTGGTTGCAGAGTGCCCCTTTTTTGCCGCAAAGGCTGGGAAAAAAGATGCACCCGCAGTGCTTTATCCTTGGCCTAATCGCACTACTTGCCCACTACCAGAAAACTGACATCGTGGCTTGTTAGCACGGGCTCCCTTTCTTCTCTCCCTGGATGATAATGTCTTACTGACCCCCGGATCTACGTAACAAAACTAGACGCATTATCACTTTCACCCTTACCACTCCGTCATGTCAGCTTCTGAAATTCTTCGGCTCGCATCAGCAATTCCCCCACAATTTCGACGGGGCACACTTGAATTTACCGATGTCATAGCTTGGGCTGCAGGGTAACAGCCAGATTAGGAGCTGAGACTCATCGCCGGTGACGGTATAGTTATTTCCACATTCATAGAGTTAGCTCTTATAGAATCCAGTCTTCGCCGTAGTCGCGATGAAACTGGGGTTGTGACTAACAGTGATTAATGACATTTAATTTTCCGCAACTCTAGTCTTGGCGTTTCTTTTTTTTTTTGCCCTCCAAATACCCCTATTGGTCACCACCCCAGTTTCTTCGCGACTACGGTGAAGACTGTAGAGCTCACTAGAACCCTCTAGCTTCCACTTGATGTGTCTGCTCGTGACCCCCCCCCCCCTAATAGGATAAGCTTTGATACAGATCTTTTGCTATTGGGTTTTTGTCGCCCTTTTACTTGGCTAGCACCACCGGATATTCGTAGGGCTCAAGGGGCGTTCGCGGTATGCCTAATTCTGAACTGAAATAGAGTGAAAGTAGTAGAGGCGTTCCTAAATGGGACTTTCCGTATACATTGCTCGGCGCTTTTGATCCCGAATAAAGGATGGAAACTGGGCTCCCCAAGGCGGGGTCGGGATCCTAGAGAAGGAGTAGGGCATGGGCCTTGATATGCCGAGTAGGAATATCCAAAACCTCTGGCACTTCTCGGGGAATCACCGGGCGAATCTTCTCCCCAATAGGGTATCGTTCGGTGTGCCTGACAAATTTTGTGATAGACCGGTAGAAAATGTATATGAGGAATTGTAACAGTTTGTTGTACTAGCAATCATCCCTTATCACTCGGATTTTAGTAAAAAATCTCTTCCACCGTGATGGGCATTTGCTCGCTGCGACCGTCTATGCCATTAGGCCTTGGGTTGGAAGTGCTCAACAGAACACCCCATCTCATTCCTGGGCCAGAACACAGGTCCAATACCAAGGTTGTGAATCTGCATCTGTCGCATAAGCACTTCTATCTGCCCGCGGATATCTTATCGGGTCTGCAGGCTTTGTCTTCTTCAATTTTCTAATAGCGGCCATTACTGCTTCCTTCACGTTGCGTGACGGCGGTGGGATGCTCGTCTACAAGTGAGAGAGAAAGACATAATACCTTCTAGCAGCTGTTGTCTTGCTACGATTTGTTCGGACGAGGGGGACTTACAAACTAATGAGAGCCTTTTATCTCTTTTCTTTTTTTCTTTTGGAAAGAAAAAGAAAAAGAAAAAGAAAATCGAGGAACCCATTTTCTTAACTTTCGTATACTTTTGAGGCCTGGTTTTTTGCCGCCCCCATCTTTTTCGTTTTACCGTTTCGGTGTAACTTTTTTTTTACACGCTCTATTTTACATAGTACCACCTCTCTCCTCTAGCATCTTCACACGAACGTCATATTTGTCGTCAAGACAAAACCGAAAAGTACTGCATATGCATTTCTAGAAGTAGAAGAAGAAAAAAAGAAAAAAAGGGGTACAACTACTTCCCACTCCTCTCCCGTACTGTTACGTTTTATTTTGGCTTTCTTACTTTATAGTTATTTTTTTCATCTGCAGATAACTTGGGCTTGATGTATTGCTAGTCACAATCTCAGAGTTAAGGGTTGTTGCGCTTCTGGCGGGGGGGAGGCTGTCTGGGTCTTGGCAGACAGGGGTGGTGTGTTATTTAGGTTTTTCTTCTCTCACGCTATCTTTTTTCTTCTTCTCTTCCTCCTCCAACCACCGAGGTCGAGCGCAACGAAGTGGATTGTGAGAGCAGCACAACGGAGGAACTGTTTGTTTGCAGTTTGTGTGAAAGGGAAGTGGGCTTGGTTTAGTTAGAATTACTTTGTGGTGGGAATTTGTTTCTCTTTTGCGGTTAGGTGGTTTGGTTAGTTTAGAGAAGTTGAATTGATTGAAGCTTGTGCTGTTTACCTTTCTACTTGGAAGTTCGTGAAAGTGATAGTAGTTTTTCTGTACTTCCGCCGTTTAGAAAGTAGATACACTGAACCCAAATTTTTTGTTTTCAGTACTGTGGGGTTACATACCGTAAGAACCGAAATAATTGAGAATGGCGCTAAGACGTCTAGAATTTCCTGCTTTGGATTAGGGGGAGAAAACAGAGCCAGGGGATTCTCCTTCAGCCCCCACTTGAGACACAGACCTTACTAGGAGAGGCAACTCCAACGTCCTAGCGTGATTCTCAATTATTTCGGTTCCCACGGTATTGTTCTATATGGGGGGTTGTGGAAACCCGTTGCCAGTTGAACAGGGTATGCTGGATCCGACACGGGAAGTTCCAGGGTCTCGGAGGATGGCGGAAAAAGGTAGAGCCGGTTGCTGGGGCAGTGCGGGGTCATAGCTCAGGGACACCGCGTCCAGGGACCACCCTTCACTGGTTGCACCCTTCAGCATCCTCCAACCTCACGATTATCATACTCCCTACAGCTCCTGTTCTTATACTTCCTACCGCTCGCGTTTTTATTCCCCACCCACCACCCCACGTCAACCCTCATGCGCCCTCATTGCCACACCGGGACATACCGGTGGTAACGATCTCCCATGGCAAGGGCAGCGGCAAAGCCTCCATCACCTCCGCCAGTTGAAGCACGGATTGTTTGGTCAGCAAGGATGTGATTGTTGGCTTCTCCTTCGGCGTTGTTTCTTTGGCTTCTTTTATTTCCTTTCTTGTCCTATATAGCTAGCTCCAATACACTCACCACACCTCGGACAATTAGTGGGGGTTTTGCTAGATATTTCGTTTCTTTATAGTCATGGGCATGAGAGGTTCTTAGTTAGCTAACGGACAAGGTAGGGGTGGACTCCCGGGCAGAGAATGATTTGTAAGCACTTGCATGGATGGTGAGATTTAAGTGGTGGGCTTGGATACGGAAACACCTGCGAGAGCTGGACTTTGTAGCTACCACCGTCGTTCTTTAGTCCTACAAGCTGCAGTTTCCGTTCACCTGTTTGTTTCTCTTGATAGTCATCGACGAAAGATTAGCGGTTCCGATTGTGTGAGCGGTGATAGCCCGATTCGGTTTCTTTAACTCTTTTCCCCGGGTTGGATCATTTCTTCCTGTTTGTTTCTTTGTTGGGGTGGGAACTCGGCCTTTGAATTATCTCTCCTCAGGACAGAAATCATCGTTTCAGCACTTCAGCACCAATTTCCTCAACTAGAACTCTTTTAACCGTTTGTTGGAGGGGATTGGCTTCATCACTCTTGAGGGTCCTGTCGAGCGATTTGTAATTGATCCGGAAGCATAGCGATTTTCGCCCAGTCTTTGGATGCGTGAATTCATCGATCTACTTTGTCATGTTAATTTACCCCCAAGAACTGAGTCATGCAGAAAAAACAATTTTTCATAAATATTCTTTTGCTAAATACCAATTTCACATCCTCCACAAGATCTCCCGCAGCATTTCTAACAATCTCCATCATGTCATTCCCATGAAACGGTGTCTCACGCAGCGGCCCTGCTTGAGCTGGGTAGCCAGAAAGCAACGTCCTTGTAGCAGGGTGGGAATTTTGAAAACGAGACGAATCTGGAAATCTCACCTTCCTTGAATTGGTCCAGGAAGCGAAGAGGTGGATGTCCGGGATTCCCAATAGGAGCATGGCGACTCGCTCAAGGTCGACGCCGAAGGCCCAGCCGATTTTTTCGGGGATGCCTAGAAAGCGGGAGACCGGTCAGTAGGGGGAGGAAGGGGGTGGGGGATGGTTGACAAACCGGCACTCTTTGGCAGGCTCTGCTGAACAACGCCACTTCGTAACAATTCCAACCAATTCATCTGCCCATATACTTGGAGCTTGCGAGAAGGGCTTGTGAAAGGGAAATACGCCTCCACTCAGCTTTCCAGCAATGGTTCCTCGCTCACCCCCTCTGCGCCTGGGTCGGCGGCCGCTGTTGCTGCCGCCCTCGCCTGGCCAAATACCTCCTTAGCGACCTCCTCCAGACCAACCATCAAGTGCGCGCTAACAGCCCGCCGCTGCTCAGGTGTATGCTCCACCTGCAGCGGGTTCCTCCCCTCATCAAACGGAGATTCGGATCCTCGACATTAATCCGTCCTTCGGCATACCCACAATGTCCACCTTTATTAAAGGAGCAATCCCCCCTCGCGCTTTGCACTCCCTGCGCAACCACAACCTTGCCCCCTCCATGGAATGGAAATGCGGGTAGTGACTGTGATCGATCGCATCCCGCCTGTACACGTCGGCTGAAATAAGGAACCCGGCTGAAGTTTCCGAGCGGAAGTGTCGGCCTGGTGGGCGGAGGTGTCCGTGCGTTGGACGGTGTCTTTGTTGACATAGTAAGTGTCCGTGCGACTCGTAGCCGGGCGGTCGATGGGGAATCCGCTGGAGTCGAAGTTCTGGTGCACGGAGACTATGGGGGAGAGATTATTGTGGTATTGGAATGTGGGGCGAGGGAAGCGGGATTAAATTAAACGTCTGGTTATTGAGAGTCGGTGGAAGGGTTGGGGGTGGAGTTTTCACGCGAGCGGAGAGGGGATGTACGAGGGGAGGTTTGTCCATTCGTCGAGTGGGTAGTGCCTTCCTTCTAATTAGGTTGTTGGTGGCGATAGTGGTTCTTCTGCTGCGGAGGCATTTCTTAGGTACGGTTGGTTTCATATAGGTAGTGAATGAGGATTGGCGAGCGAACAAACTTGGTGAATATTTGCACCATCGAGAATAGAATCGAGTGGTTCCGCTTGGCCTCATCGCCCCCAAGAAACCTCCAGATGTACCGGAGGCTACTACTAGATTCCAGCATGAGAAAAGTAGCTGCATACTAACTGCACGTGGTGCTCCTTGATTGAAGGTTCCGTTCGGAGGTGGGGCAATCTGAACATCAAAAAATGGCTTGGTGATGTTGATAACCCCACCTGAGTCTGCCAACTTACAGGATTGGTAGATTTCCATATACCGCCAGAAACGGAACCTCAATATCCAGAAGCATGGAGAGTGTACACGTTATTCGGTATTACGCATCGAAAGGTCATTACCGCGACTCTATCTCTTGTGCTTTTCATCGACTGTACAATTGATTTAGCCCCTAACTTCATACTCGAAAAGGCTGTAAACGAGGTATACGGACTACCTTTGTCGAAAATTGTGGCGAGGCAGACAGAAATCGAACTCACAATAGATCAATCAACGTACCAGTGTCCCAACAAACATCTTGTGACTGGCCGCCATATCCGGCACAACTGCTAACTCTCCCCTCAATCTCAACCGACATGCAAAACCCATTCTAGTGGCCAGATTGACTGCTATGTATAGGAAGAGTATCCCATTCGAGGGTACTCACCAGGTCAAGGATCAACATCGGCGACTTCCACTGTCTGCAGGTTTGAGGCCTAGTTTTATTCTTCCCACTGAGAGTGCTATTAATTATCCCTAAAACATTGGCACTGCGGGCCCAGATGGGGTGAGCGGAATTTTTTAACCCCCCTGATGTGTAAGGGAAGGGGTATGATGTTATTTTTAATTGATTTACAGGAATTAACAATATAGTACAGCAGCAATAATAAAACGAACCGCCCTCCCCCCCACAACAAGCTATCATCAAACAGCAAAACAGAAACTTAAAAATACATCCCCCCCACCCCCCGCACCCCGCAACAAGCTGCCCGCGACCTACGTCCGCCTCCTCGTTAACTTCATCGCAATTATCAGTCTCGAAAGCCGTCGGCTTTTTCGGTTTCATCTTCTTGGGCCAGGCGTCGAACGGAGGAGCTTCCTATAAGAATAGGCTTTGGATTCGGTTTCTAAATTTGTCTTTGAACGAGCCCATTTCTTCAACCACAGTTTCGACCAAGACGTCTGAGGCGGTTTGTAAGAGGCGTGTGCAAAGGTGGCGGCAGAATCGTGAGGTAATAATCTTCCGTGCGGATCCTTTCAACTCAGAGCCCTATCTCACGAGCTGATCTGGCCCTAAGTTAGTAGACGTAAGACTTAGGATAGAAATTTAGTAGACAAACCTTTGAATTCCGGAAGTATTGTTAAAAAATTGGTAAAATACGAGCAATAAGAAGCAAGACTATGGGGGAAAGCCCCGGTTGATGGTACAGAGGTGATGGGATATCGATGGTAATAGAGTTACGTAATGGATGATGGATGAAGGGGGAAGAAGAAAGGGGGAATGGACGCAACCCATCACTTGACATAAGCGGCAGTGTTCCCAAGCGTCCAGTCCGTCCGTCTTTGGGTCCGGACGGGACGGACGGCAGTACCTGGAAGGGCGCCCGGGACGGACGGGTATCTTGGCGTCCGTCCAGACGACAGTCCGGGGCGGACAGGCGGGGACTGCAGGTGTCTCAGGTGGCGCAATTTTCCGGGTAACTCCGGATGACGGGCGGGCCCTGTAGGTGACTGGTGGGCCCTACAGGTAATTGGCGAGGACTGCAGATGACGGGCGAGGACTGCGGGGGACGGGCAAGGACTGCAGAAGACGGACGAGGACTGCAGAAGACGGGTGAGGACTGTAGGTACGATTCGGGAGTTACCGATACGCCGAGGACGGTACAGTCACCCTCTTAGACGATAGTCTTTCCCAAAGGACGGACGCTCTTGCCCTACAGCTTGAGACAGACGCCCGGGACGCCGGGAGGTAGTAGTGCTGGGAGCAAGGGTCTGGTCAGGTTTAGGGATGTTAGAGAGTGTGATTGCGGGTGTCAGTGGGTTCAGAATTTGTTCTTCTTTTTTCTTTTTCCACCTCGGGTCGTGTGCGCAAGGGCGGAAGGGGAGTGGGTGCGAACCTGTTTCCAGAACAGTTGGACGATCTGCAAAGACATTGTCCCTGGAAGGCGTTAGAGTGGGGTTGTGCGAGTGCTCTCTTAAGCGAGGGTGTGCGATCCGTTGATCTCAGCCTCATGGATCACGTGAGTAATTGGTGGGCCAAGAACGGAGTAGAACCCGGCAGCTTCAACTCCCCACAGCCTAGCTCTATCCTTCTGACTGACATTGCCACAGAACATTGGCACTGCGGACATGGCCGGGGGGCGGAATGCTCCTGTTGTCACAGGGAACCTATCTTGATCCATCCTAACCATCCAGTCACCACATATCGGCTGCTGCGAGATTCTCGGGGAGACTCCCGCTGACTTGTTTTCCCCCATCATCTGTGGCATCTGGTTTGCCGGTGGTGGGGGGAATTTCCGGCGGCGTAGCGTATGTGGGAACTGATTTACTATATACCGGTACTAGCACTGTATGCTGCAATAGGTTGGCTATTCTAAGTCTTAGGCTTGATAAACTACCGGTCATATACCCTATCAAGTCTACGGTAGTTTGGTAACATGTCATTAGTCCGCGATCCACTCGACTACAGACGCTAATTGACGAAAGCTAGCGGGTGACGAAAATGGATCAATTACAATCAATAGGAATTGGGTTCCATCAGTGGAGTGGCAAATATTTGGGTTCAAATGTTAGTTTGGTCCTATGGACTTTGCGGAACTCTCACTCATGCAAGACACGATGGTAATCCGACATAGGGCCGGTAAAACAAATACCGCATTATCTGGCGATACTATAAATGGTGCTATCACCGAAGGGGATAAAGAGGCGAGTTGCAGTCTCACATCAGTATTGGGTAGGGAAAACCTATTATAGAATGCCAGCAACGTTTTTTTATACCACGGCTGCGCTGCGTGTATTCAGCAATAGTGTGGGCACTAAGAACACTTTTATGACGACCCCAATGATTAGAACACAACTAGACTAGTGTAGGATCTATTTTTTTTACTCCGGTGATGAATGAGTGAGTCTTGTATTATTAAGAAAACAAATCCCGCCATCATAAATTGTCACTCACTTTCCTTTTTTTATATTCGCTAAGCTGTCCGCCCTATTTCATCCTGCCTACTTTTTACCCTCCAAGTCGGTTTTCGTCGCTTAGCCTCGTGTTCGATACCCTGTCACACTAAGGCCACATGGCAACATTACGCCTTAGCGCCATTTCCAGTATCGCCAGATAATGTGGTATTCGGTTTAATCGACGAAACAGAAAAACATGAAAACAAAAGTTCCAACTACCCAACTCTTGATACCTGAGGGAAAGCCCGTTCTAGGCTATTTTGGCCCGGTACACTGTTTCTCTGACATCCGCTTGGCGATCATACGGCGTAGGTCCTCGCTGCTTATTACCCAGGCGGGCAAGCTCGGCACGCTCTGGCGCTAGCTCATCATACAGCTTTTTGGCGTATTCATATTTCGCCGCAGTCCCACTATCCAGCGGGATTCCGCGCCTGGCATGAAGGGCAAACAGGGTTTCGAGGAATTCCATTCTCGCCTCAAGGTCACTTTCCCGCGAGATTCCGAACATAGCTTGAACGATAAAGAGAGCTGAAAAGTATGATAATCCATTTTTAGTAAATAGAGGCTCTAGGGGCTGTAGGTCTTTTACGCAAACTAGCCATTGCGCTGGTGTTATGTATAGAAGGTCTGGTAATGTGTGTAGAAGGTTTGGTACCGTGTGTAGAAGGTCTAGTATTGTGTGTAGAAGTTGTGGCGGGGTATAGATAATGGTTTTCTGTGCTTTCGATATTCGCCTAGGAGCATGGGACCGAGCTGGGTTTAAGTATCCAATCTCCCCACCAGGGGACTGCTAAAATGCTAAATGACAGATTGCTCATTAATTTTTAACAAAGCGGGCACTAAGGAACAGTACCTCGCGTTCACACTACGAGTACCGGTATGTGGCCTCTTCTGAGTTCCACTAGGTTGTAGAACGTCAACCCTCTACCTTCGCAACTCTTAACCGTCACACCCTCGCAGCTCCACAACCCCACACGACCCTCTACTATCAACCACAATGAACTCTTTTTTCAGCTCGTATCTCCACCTAATATTTCCAGTTCATTTGCCCGCCCTAGTATTCCCTAAGCCAATTTTTCTAGTTTACAATTCATAAGCTATCAATCTCTTTTTTATATTGCTGTGGCTCATCGGCTGTGGCTTCAACACATTTTCCCACAAGAGGTTTTCAAAGTTCATGAGAGAGGCACCTAGAGATGTCGCTATCCCTATCACCCAATTTTACAAAGCCAAGCGAAATATATAACTTTATTAGATAACAACTAATGAGAGAAAGAGAAGAAAGGAAAAACAAAGCGAATCAAGAAGACCCAACCAAAGACAACCAAGCTTTGTACCGCCCTTGTTGTCGGTAGTGATGTTCCACTGTCGGAGGCATTGTAGGAAGTGTCGCTGCCCTTGTCGCAAGAGATCGTTGGCACCGATCCATCCCAAGGTGACAATGAGGGCGCTTGTTGTGAGCTAAGGGGTGGTGGGTGGGAAACGAAAACGCGGGAAACGAAAACGCGAGATGTAGAGAGGTGTAGAAAGCTTGGGGATCTAGTGTTTAGGGGGGAGGATTGGAGCCTCTATATGTTGGTCGTATCCCACGGACCCGTTGTGGTGGGGCTATGACCCCGCGCTACCCAGGTACCCGGCTATACCTTTTCCCGACGTCCTCCGGATCCCTACTTGTGCCCTGAGGGTATGCCCCGGGTGCTTTGCTCAATTGGTAATGGGTTGTTCCAACCCGGCATAAATCTTGATCACGGAAAAGCAAAAGCAACCCCACTAATTCACGATTGGTCAGGCAAGAAGAATTATACCACAGCTAGGCTACCCGCGTAGTTTACCCCGCATCACCAACCCACCCCATCGGCGTCCGTAGTACATGCATTATTACTCTAGGGGTAATCACTCGAGCGCCACTAACCGTGATAAAGGGAGTGTCATGAACCCTCACTCGATCCAGGCCGTGATTCACAGGTGCTTCACCAATACTTTAGAATAGTCTTCGCCATAGTCGCGACGAAACCGGTGTTGTGACAAACCGGGATCAACGACGGGAAAGTTTCTGCAACCCTAGCCTTGGCATTTTTTTTTTTGGCCACTAAATACCCCAGTTCGTCACTACTTCAGTTTCGTCGCGACTACGGTGAAGACTGTAGAGCTCACTAGATCCCTCTAGCTTCCACTTGAGGTGTCTTCTCTTGACATCCCCCTAGTAGGATAAGATTCGATACAGATCTTCTGATATTGAGCCTTTGTTGCCTTTTACATGGCTGCCCCCTCCGGGTACTCAAAGGTCTCGAGGGCCGGTCGCAGTATCCTTGATGATGAACTGAAATGGATTGAAAGTAGTAGTGGTGTTCCTAAATGGGAGTTTCTATATACATAGCTCGGCGCTTTTGATCCCGAATAAAGGATGGAAACTAACTAGGCTCCTCAAGGTGGGGCCTGGATTCTAGAGTAGGAGTGGGGCATGGACCTTGATATGCCGAGTAGGAATATCCAAAACCTCTGGCACTTCTCCCGGAATCACCGGGCGAATCTTCTCCCCAATAGGGTATCGTTTGGTGTGCTTGAGGGATTTTGTAATAGACCGGTAGAAAATGTATATGAGGAATTGTAACAGTTTGTTGTACGGTAATCATCACTCATCACTCGGATTTTAGTAAAAAATCTCTGTTGGAGCATCCTTCCATATCTGGTATGGTTGACTGCGGGGTGTTATGTAAGCCGGCGATGCGGCGGTGATGCGGCGGCGAGTGAGGCTCTGTGAACTGGGGAAATCGTGACTGCGTCTTTTCTTGTTACATAGCCGGGGTCACCCCCACTTCTCTCTCTCTCTCTCTTAATCAATCAATAGCAGTCGTTTCAACAATCTCTTCCACCGGGATAAGCATTTGCTCGCTGCGACAGTCTATGCCATTAGGCCTTGGGTTGGAAGTGCTCAACAGAACACCCCATCTCATTCCTGGGCCAGAACACAGGTCCAATACCAAGGATGTGAATCTGCATCTGTCGCACAAACACCTCTAGGAGTAAATCTATATAGCCCCATCATCCAGTTGAAAAGTCAGCCTGTATAAACGAACACTTCTATCTGCCCGCGGATATCTTTTCGGGTCTAAAGGCTTTGTCTTCTTCAATTTTCTAATAGCGGGCATTACTGCTTCCTTCACGTTGCATGACGACGGTGGGATGCTCGTCTGCAAGAGAGAGAGAGAGACATAATGCCTTCTAGCAGCTGTTGTCTTGCTACGATTGGTTCGGACGCGGGGGACTTACAAACTAATAAGAGCCTTTTATCTCTTTTCTCCTTTTCCTTTTCGAAGGAAAAAGAAAAAGAAAAAGAAAAAGAAAAAGAAAAAGCGAGGAACCCATTTTCTTAACTTTCGTATACTTTTGGTGTCTGGTTTTTTTGCCTCCCCCAGCTTTTTCGCTTTACCGTTTCGGTGTAACTTTTTTTTTACACGCTCTATTTTACATAGTATCTCCTCTCTCCTACAGCATCTTCACACGAAAGTCATATTTGTCGTCGAGACAAAACCGAAAAGTACTGCATATGCATTTCTAGAAGTAGAAGAAGGAAAAAAGAAAAAAAAAGGTGCATAACTACTTTCCACTCCTCTCCCATACTGTGGGGTTACATATTGTTCTATTGGGGGTTTTGCTAGATATTTCGTTTCTTTATAGTCATGGGCATGAGAGGTTCTTGGTTAGCTAACGGGCAAGGTAGGGGTGGACTCCCGGGCAGAGAATGATTTGTAAGCAAATGCATGAATCGCGAGAATTAAGCGGTAGGCTTGGATACGGAAATACCTGCGAGAGCTGGACTTTGTAGCTACCACCGTGGTTCTTTAGTCCTACAAGCTGCAGTTTCCGTTCATTTTTTTGTTTCTCTTGATAGTCATCGACGAAAGATTAACGGTTCCGATTGTGTGAGCGGTGATAGCCCGATTCGGTTCCTTTAACTCTTTTCCCCGGGTTCGATCATTTCTTCCTGTTTGTTTCTTCTTTGTTGGGCTGGGAACTCGGCCTTTGAATTATCTCTCCTCGGGACGGAAATCATCGTTTCAGTACTTCAGCACCAATTTCCTTTACTAGAACTCTTTTAGCCGTTTGTTGGAGGGGATTGACTTCATCACTCTGGAGGGTCCTGTCGAGCGATTTGTAATTGATCCGGAAGCATAGTGACTCTCGCCCAGTCTTTGGATGCGTGAATTCATCGATCTACTTTGTCATGTTAATTTACCCCAAGAACTAAATCACGCAGAAAAAGCAATTTTTCATAAGTATTTTTTTGCTAAATACCAATTTCACATCCTCCGCGAGGACTCCCGCGGCATTTCTAAAAATCTCCATCATGTCATTCCCATGAAACGGTGTCTCACGCAGCGGCACTTCTTGAGCTGGGTCGCCAGAACGCAACGTCCTTGTAACAGGGCGGGAATTTTGAAAACGGGACGAATCTGGAAATCTCACCTTCCTTGAATTGGTCCACGAAGCGTTGGTCAAGGGACCAGGAGAGGTGGATTTCCGGGATTCCCAATAGGAGCATGGCGACTCGCTCAAGGTCGACGCCGAAGGCCCAGACGATTTTTTCGGGGATGCCTAGAAAGAGGGAGACCGGTTAGGAGGGGGAGGAAGGGGGTGGGGGATAGTTGACAAATCTGCACTCTTTGGGAGGCCCTGCTCAACAACACCACTCCCTAACAATTCCAACCAATTCACCCGCCAATATACTTCGAGCTCCCAAGAAGAGCTCGTGAACGGGAAATACGCCTCCGCTCAACTCACCCTCAATGGTTCCTCGCTCGCTCCCTCTGCACCTGCATCGCCGGTCGCTGCTGCCGCCGCCCTCGCCTGGCCAAACACCTCCGCAACGACATGCTCCAGATCAAGCTTCAAGTGCGCGCCAACAGCCCGCGCCTCCTCGGGTGTATGCTCCACCTGCAGCGGATTCCTCTTCTCATCGAACGGGGATTCGGATCCTCGACATTAATCCGTGCTTCGGCATACCATCGGCCTCCTTCATTACAATAGCGATCCCCCCCCTCGCTTTGCACTCCCTGCGTGACCACATCCTTGCCCCTTCCATGTGAGGGAACCCGGGTAGTGACTGCCATCGATCGCATCCCGCCTGTGCACGTCGGCTGAGATGAGGAACCCGTCTGAAGTTTCCGAGCTTAAGTGTCGGCCTGGTGGGAGGTGTGCGTGCGTAGGACAGTGTCTTTGTTGGCGTAGTAGGTGTCCATGCGACTCCTACCCGGGTGGTCGATGGGGAATCCGGGGGTGTCGAAGTTCTGGTGCAGGGAGACAATGGGGGAGGGATCGTTGTGGTATTGGCATGTCGGGCCGGGGGAGCGTGATTCGATTAGACGTCTGGTTATCGAGAGTGGGAGGGAGGGTTGGGGGTGGAGTTTTCGCGCGAGCGTAGAGGGGGATGTGCGAGGGGAGGTTTGTCCATTCGTCGATTGGGTAGTGCCTTCCTTCTAATTGGCTTGTTGGCGGCGATGGTGGTTCTTCTGCTGTGGATGCATTTGTTAGTTACGGTTGGTTTCATATAGGTAGTGAATGAGGATTTGTGAACGAACAAACTTGTTGAATATTTGCCCCATCGAGAATAGAATTGAGTGATGACTCTCACCCTGATCACCCCCGAGAACCCTCCAGATGTATCGGAGGCTGCCAGTAGATTCCAGGAGGAGAAAAGTAGCCGCATACCGACCGCCCGTAATATTCCTTGCTTGAAAGTTCGGTTCGGAGGTAGGGCAGTCCAAACGTTAAAAGATGGCTTGGTGATGTTGATAGCCCCACCTGAGTCTGCCAACTTACAGGATTGGTAGATTTCCATATCCCCCCCGAAACTAAACCTCAATATCCTGAAGGATTGAGAGTGTACAAGTTATTCGGCATAGCGCATGGAAAGGTCATTACCAACTCTGTCCCTCGTGCTTTCCATCGACTGCACGGTTTGTTTCGCCCCCAACTTCCTACTCGAAAAGGATGTAAAGGAGGTATAAGGACTACCTTTGTCAGAAATTGGTGCGGATCTGATAGAGCTAGAACTCACGATAGATCCATCAGCACACCAGTCTCCAGACCAACACCTTGTGACTGCCCGACTTATCCGGCACCACTGCTAACTTTCCCCTCAATCTCAACCCACGTTCGAAACCCATTCTACTCCCCAGATTGACTGCTGTGTATAGGAAGAGTATCCCATTCGAGGGTAACTTACTCATCAAGTCAAGAATCAACATCGGTGGCTTCCATTGTCTACACGTTTGAGGCATAATTCTATTCTTCCCACTCATACTGCTATTAATTATCCCCAGAACATTGGCGCTGCGGACACGGATGGGGGTGAGATCCACCTTCTGTCGCGGGAAACGCCTCTTGATCCATCTTGGCCATCCAGTCACCATATATCGCCTGCTGTGAAATTCTCTGAGAGACCCCCGCTAACCTGCCCCCCGGCACCAGCTATGGCATCTGGTTCGATGGGGGAAACTTCCCGCGGTGTAGCGTATGTAAGAGAGGATTTTGTAGAAGATATGCTATCGCCCTTCTGCCTCTTTCTGGAGTTGGCGGGCTTGACCACCGTCTAGCAGGGATTGCAGTTCTTGCCTCGGAGTAAATATATGGCTATCTGTCTCCACCTTCTTAGAGGGGACTTTGTCGGGGCAGTCTCTTCGAGAACACAATTCATAGTTCCCAATCTTCTCTGTTTCTTTTACTGAACGGCCTTGAGCGGAATTTTTTAACCCCCCTGATGTGTAGGGGGTGTGATGTTATTTTTAATTTTTTTACAGGAATTAACAACATAGTGCAGGAGCAATAATAAAAAGAACCCCCCCCCGCAACAAACCATCAGCGAACAGCAAAACAGAAACTTAAAAATAAATCTCCCCCCCTCCCCCCCGGAACAAGCTACCAGCGACCTATGTCAGCAGTTCTTCAACGACGATTTCGGCGATGGCGTCTGTTGCTGTTTGTAGGAGGCGAGCTCTGAGACGGCGGCAGAATCGAGACGTGAGAATTTTCCGAGCAGATCCGTTTACCTCAGAGCACTATCTCGTGAGGTTATCTGGCCCTAGGTTAGCAGACGTAACACTTAGGATAGAAGTTTAGCAGACAAACCTCAGAATTCCGGAAGCATGACTAAAAGATTTGTATGATAAGAACGATAAGAAGCAAGATTTTCGTGACTGATGGTATATCGATAGTTGGTGATGGATAATGGATGAAGGGGGAAGAGGAATAAAGGGGGAATGGACGCAACCCCAGTGTTCTCAAGCGTCTAGTCCGTCCGTCTGTGGGTCTGGACGGGACGGACGGCAGTACCTGAAAGGGCACCCGGGACGGACGGTATCTTGTCGTCCGTCCAGACGACAGCCCGGGACGGACTTGCGGGGACTGCAGGTGTCTCAGGTGGCGCAATTTTCCTGGTAACTCCGGATGAAGGGCGGGCACTGTAGGTGGCTGGCGGGCCCTACAGGTAATTGGCGAGGACTGCAGATGACGGGCGAGGACAGGACTGCAGAAGGCGGGTGAGGACTGCAGGTACGATTCGGGAGTTACCGATACGTCGGGGACTGTAGGGCCCTACAGTCACCCTCTTAGACGATAGTCTTTCCCAAAGGACGGACGCTCTTACCCTACAGCTTGAGACAGACACCCGGGACGCCCGGGAATGCAGTCCTGGCGGTGCCAACAGGGCGGACGGGACGCTTGGGAACACTGTTTGGGGTAAGATGAAGGGAATGAGAACTCAACGGACGCAGCTGTAGAGTACCGGTACTATATTCGCTAGGGTTTGGTCCGATCTAATACAATCTAATATCATGCGGATTAGTCTCACGCAACAAGTAATATGATAGGTAAATTACTGTAAGTTATCAGCACGGGCGCTGACTCACTCCCTTCTTCGATTCCTCCCGGGGAAACCTTTTCACAGTCGACTCGTGCCATTGGAGCGGAAGCGAGGAAGAGAAGGTGTGGGACGGAACATATAGCCCTTGGGCATTCTTCTTTCAGCCGGTAGCTGGAGCGAGGGATGGGGGGAGGTTGAAGGTTTGCACTTCAGCTAGGTTAATTTAGAGGAGTTCTCCAACTGACGGGATAAAAGGATTACGGCGGAGTGAAGTAAAATGATTCAGGTGAACCAGAGCAATTTGTATTAAAAAGGTTAAGCATATGTAGGATATCTGGAGAAGAAACGAAACGAAAGACACGGCCGGGGAGGTGGAACAGTAGGAGGATGTTGAAAATAGAGAAACTGAAAATAAACCAAACGACCGGGCAAAATGGTTTCGGAGGAGTGAAGCGAGGTGGTTCGGGCGGATGCTAGTAATTTGTATTGAAGCAGTTAAGGAGTTGTACGATAGCTGGGGAAAAGAAAAGAAAGGGAAGAAAGGGGGGGGAGGGGAAGACAGGAAGGAAGGAAATTTTAGAGTAGAAAATGTTTCAGCGTTTGCATGCTTTGCAAGTGCATACGCGTACAGTTAGCTACAAGTCCGGGCAATTCAGGCAGGGAGAGTGGGGGACGAATAAGTGATGTTTTGGGATTTGACCCTCCCAATATCTCGTGTTGGATAGTATCACGAGGGAGAGGGTGGAGAGCGGTGACCAAAGAAAGCAAGTAGTTTGTATTGCCAAAGAAAAAATAAGGAAGAGGTTAACGGGAGAAAGGAAGAAGGAGAATGAGAAGCAGAAGAACAAACTGGGGCCTAGAAATAGGTATGGACATCAGGGGATGACATCTAAAGTCACTGGACTTTGCTCGTGACTGCCCCGCTTGTAGAATACAAGAGCACAAGCACAATTTCCAACACCAACTTTGAAGTATGGTCAAACAAATAGGATGAATCGCCTGGGTAAGAATCCGAGAGTGCAATTCTATCCATATGCCTTCCTTTTGAGAATGAAGCCTCGGGTTTTGCCTGCTGCTCTATCATCAAGTTTCAGCTCATTCCGCAATCCCGGGCAGCATGCTTGGGGTGGTAACCATCTTCCTGATTCTAGGGGATGAGAAGGATCCATTGATATGGGGTGCCTATGTTAGGCTTACGAGTGATGGATAATAAAAATGGTGTGCCATCATCAGGAGCACGTTTTACTGGAGTGGGCGGGTAATATAACTGGCGGGATAGGTGGGACACGAAGGAGTGAGAATAACTGTCGGAGTTTGTCCCACTTGCAGGGCGGGTGGACTAGACAAATTGGGAACACTGGGGCTCCGTTCTCATGAGGCGGTGTTTAATGTCTATTGAGCGGTGTCAGTCAAATCTGCGAGACTGCAGTAGTTGAAGGCGAGCAAGAATGTGGTCGCTTAGTCATAAATACCCTGGTCGTGGTGTTCTCATCGGTTTAAGTTGTAAGTGCTTTAACATCGAGGGTTTAGACCGGCCGCACTCCGCGGGAGAGAATTAAACACTAAGTGCAAGATGGCAAAAGGGAGGTTTTGCAGCCTTGCAGGTGTTGCCGAACGCCGTTCGATTTCTTGCGCGAGTATAATTATTCTGCACCATAGCGACTGACCAAAATCTACAGAGACAGTGGCAACCGCAACCCAGAAACTCCAATCATAGCCTTTGTTTATTGTATATTTGGGCGATGGTGACGGGTGAAGATTGTGTGTTTGTGGTTTAGTTTTTTTAGTATTTTTGTTTTGTTTTGTTTTTTGTTTTATGTTTTGAGGCGGCATGTACCAGTTAGGTTTGTTCACTATAAAGAATATATTATTTTATTGAACTTGTCTACTCTCCAGCGAAGTGCGTGCAGTGTCCCCAATCGGCTAGTCCGTCTAGCTTTGGGTACGATACGGCCGGACTGACTTAGGCTTTTTTAGAGACGGCGGGGCTGGCTGCGGGAAAGCGGCTCTCAAAAATAAAGGCCGGGCCCAGCCTCGGTGACCTGCAGGCCTCAACTTATTTAACTGTAACCTTAATATTAAACGTAGTTATGGCATTCTGCCTATTGAGGTTAGGATTAAAATACATCGTGATCACTCGTCTTACTGCATTGCAAATCGCTTAAAACCCTCACTTCAAAGTGACATGCCCATGAAATCGGATAGATATCCACAAAGCCAGAATTTTTACAAAAATAAAACCGCTGCATGACAGCCGAGATCCCGCACTAGGAACCAGAATTTTGGTTTTTCTTTAGAAGTGAGACATTGGGGAGCCTGTTCCATGTATCTGTACTGGGCATCAAGGGTAAGTCTGTTCAAGTTGAGCTCCGGGCAATTGGCCGGAGAGGTTCAGCTAATGGCGAACAAGCAACTGCAACCTGTTCAATATTATATAATCAGAATAAAGAGTCTCTACCAGAGAAAATAGTCTTGAAATTTAGTAGTCATAGTATACGATACAGCACAACTTTTGAAGAAAATGAGGAAGAAACGACAGTGTGCAGACAATATACTGGCTGGAATGAGTGCAAAACTTTTGGAAACAACACGGGATGAATTCTTGTAAATCCTCGGACTAAGAAAGAAGGCAGGAATGACTTAGAAGGTAACTATTCTATGAATTTTCAGGTTATTGCCTTGAGGACAATAGTAGCCACAGGAGCTAAAAAGAAAATAGGAAATTTGTAAAAAGCTAGATTTGAACATCCAAACCTACCAGAAAATATATAGCAAGGCAAGGGCTAATGCCTGACTATCAAATGGCCAATGGTCGAGACATCTAGTTATCTTGAATGAGGCTGAAAAGCAGCCACTACGGGCTTTTATCACTCAGGATAAGCAAACACAGCATCCACAATTGGAACACGTGATACACAAGCTTAGATATAATTGCTCGGCAAGTACTGTCAGGGAGGCAGTGACTTCAATAGGATATCATAAAAGATAACCACGTAAAAAGTATGTTAAAAATCAATTTTCAAGTATAACTACTAATATACATTGCTAGAGAGGGAAAACAAAGTTATAATAAGCCAAAATGAGTTGGTTGGTACCAGGAGATATTAAACTGGACGCAAAAGGAATGGAAGCGAGTTGTGTGGACCGATAAATCAACATTTAGCACAGCTGTCTTTCACTTCTGCCATAGGGTTACATGGCGTCCAGAAGCAGGATACTATCAGGATTAAGTAGATCACATCTGTGAGTCTGGGCACAAGGTGCCTATTGTATAGGGGGCATTTTGCAGGACTGTCTAGTCTCCACTCTATATAGTACCTGGTGATACTACCCTCCTGGTACTACAATTACCTTTGCAAGATATTTATTACTACTGTAAATTTTTTATTACATTATTAACTTTATAGATATACTACTAATGGTTTAGAGCCTTTATTGGTTTCATTTTGGCATGAAGCAGGTGAGGAGTATGATTGGGCAAGGGTAGTAAAGGATACTGCCCGAGGACACAAGCAATTTGCTATAATATCAAGGATAAAAAAGGGAAGTTAATAGTATAGATTGACCCCCTCAGTCTCCCGATTTAAATCTTATAGAAGCACTGTTGGCAGATATGGAAACTGAGTTAGGGCAGATAGATGGAAGGGCTGAGGATGTAGATACTTTGTTTCTTGAGGTTCAGGCTCCACTAGCATACAAGAGTATGGCTCGAGATAGATTGTCAAATCTTCTAGCTCGTATACCTAATTGACCAGCAGCAGTAATAGCAGCTGAAGGCAATGCTACTGTAACAGGTTTATTCCTGTCTAACGAAAATACAATAGGACCGGCGATAGACCTGCTAGCGCTGGTGCTAAGGGAGGCTTCAAGGGACCGGTAGCTAGAAGGATAATAGTTGAAGGACAAATTGGGC
>Ga0307513_10001196_pt1 | contig 37699 bp, 43 predicted proteins | sample 15_EM_MG_FD_202174 | JGI IMG/M metagenome (GOLD analysis project Ga0307513, IMG submission 202174) | Populus trichocarpa ectomycorrhiza microbial communities from riparian zone in the Pacific Northwest, United States - 15_EM | ecosystem: Host-associated > Plants > Roots > Unclassified | place...
GAGGTGAATTGGGTAACCACTATACCCAATTCGCTGCCCTTATACCCGATTTGCTGCCTTGGCCCCTGCTAGCGTAACACCCCTGCTAGTAAAATATTCAAAACTTAGGTGCTGTATCATACCTTCGTATGGTATCATATCATACCCCCCGTCAACAAGTGGTAGGGATCAAGTATCTAAACAGTTAATTTAGGTTAACCCGCAAAATAAACCCTGTCTTGTACGAATATATCCCCGACACTTGTAGTTCTTTGCTCCAACCGAAAGCCTCGGCAACATGAACGGGGGACGCGCGTGATGTGAGGGGAACATTGCGGGAGGAGTCGGATAGGGTATCCCAGCTTGATACTCTCCCTTGCTTTAGCACAAAGTGTAGCACCCGCTCGAGTACTATCCATGCCGCATGGAGACGTTGGGACACAAGTATTCGGAGAGGTTTAGGCCTTGGTACTGTGCATAAACCTGTGGCATACCGGTACTATAGCTTAGGTGGTTGATTGCATGACCATCCAAACAGGTGTCGCCCAAGGGATATGGAATGAGCCGGGAGAATAGTGGTCTCGTAGATATCCACCGAAAGAACCCCAAAAGTCCAGAGGAGTTTCCAATGCTTACCGGTACCAGTAATCGAGAATCCATCCATCCATCCAAGACAACAACCTACATGTACGAGCACAACTAGCCCTTATCATCACTCTTCCACCGCATTGGAAACCCCACCCACAACTTTCTCATTTTCTATCTTCCTCTACGTGCCACCAACAACCTTCATGATCGACTTGACACCTCCCCCTTCAGCTCGTAACAGCCGGGTCGCCGACTCACCCCCCACCAATTCAACAAGTGGAATGTACCGGTACACGAATATACCCGCCTTGAAGGAGATAACCACATGGCCCCGTGGTCTCCCATTCCACCACAACGGACAATTCCATCTCCCTATAAGCATTTGCCGGTATCCCCTAAACCGCTGAGACATTCAGGCCCACTGTTGAATGTTACCTATTTGAGGGGTCGTGATATGAAAAGCGCTCCTGCTTGTGAAGGGGTGTACTGCAGTCCTCAGGATGCAGCAAAGTCAGTGGACTATGATGGAAAGAGATTGTCAGTGTATGCTTGCTCCCGGTTACTCAAATAGATTAGTCTTCAACACTGCGAATGGACTTGAATGTTTCAGAGGTTTAAAGGATAAATACGGTTGAATCTCATGGAAGTCGGAAGGGCCCTGGTGCTGATTTCCCTGAACCTGTCCGATCGCCGCTCCTTACCTCGTATATGTTTAAACTGTGGCTACTTGGCGCTCTTCGTGCCTTCCTATTGGTTCGGCTGCCTTGGTTTCACCTTGGTTCGCTTTAGCACCATTCCGACTTTCATGACCATCGATTAGACTACCGGTACAGGGGCGTATCATAGTCCACGTTTGATCCCGGACAACCAAAGAGATCAAAAATTCCCGAATCGGGAATAGCGCCTCCTGGGGATGGGTGTGGTACAAGTATTCGAGTACGATCCCCTCCGGTGAAATTATTCACAGTACCGGTAAATGGTAAACAAGAACCGGCCAGCGGCCCGTGATCTCTTGCCTCCATGGGGCAAGTCAGCATTGGGAATGCTGCGCATCTTCGCCGGGTAGTCTCGGCAGCATGATTCTAGATTCCGGTCGCCGATTTTGGACTCATTACTCGAGTAGGGATAGGGCGGAGGCCAGTAGGCCCTGGCTTCGGAAAACAGGCTCTTTACAAAATCGCCAGAGGAATTAAGCCATTTTGAGAGCTTCTTTCCTCACAATTGAGGATAATCCAGGATGCCTGGATCTTCCAACTTTTTTTGGGGGGGTGGAGGGTAGATTTCGGTTGACCGGAGCGTCTCGCACCAGGCTAAGGGCAAGTGTCACCGGCAGAGTGGCAAGCTGGGTTGCGATATGATACCTGTTACGCACGAGGCTGTACAAAGGGTTCAAAAATTGACAGTGTGGTGCAAAAGTCTTTTGAATACTCCCTAAGTGCTTACAGATTATTGAAGGATTGTTGGCTACTCTGGCATGCAATATCGGTATTGTAAAATTGAAGTTGAGAGCAGCGCTAAGGCTACTGTAGCAATTTCCAATATAAAATGGTTGAAAACTGCACCAAGGCCAGTGTATCAACAATAGCCCCCTCAATAATTCCCTTGCTAGCCCAGGTACAGAGTTCTAGAGGGTTGGAAAATAGAATGCAGAGAATTATTTCATAATATGTAGGTGAGGATTTGGTTTGGATTGCTTCGCCGGCGTTTATAAAACGGATTGGACTGCTATTGCGTACCAAAGATTCTGAGGCTCTGGCCAATTTCCGGCTGTATGCAATATTTGTCGCGGGCAAGAAATGCCGGTATTCGATATCAGGGGTGAATTTGTATGGGTGCTTTGATACGCGTGGATTTTATTGCCATATATTTTGTGAACCCCCCCCTGCTATCGGGTACTTATTCTCCGCTACGAGCGGTCTGTTTTACTGTACTAAGTTAGTACCCGAGTACAAACGTCACGACATTACGGGTACAAGTACTTGTAATTTCATCGCGTATTCGGAATCTGGTATTAATAAACATTTATAGCTTAGTGCTATGTCCAAATATGGCTAGGAGGAGCCACTATTACATGTATTATTTAGTCTCATCTGGGTCAAGCTTCTGCTCAGTTCCCTACATTTGACAGGTCCCCTACCATGTGCTCCTACAGTTTTTCCTCACAGCTTTTACCCGGGTATCGGCTCACAATAGTTGTAATAAAAACTCTGCAGGTTTTTGAGACTCTTTCACCCCAGCTTTATATTAAGCCCAAAGTAACCTTTTAGAAATCACAACTTGCTCCTCTCATATTATGGTCACAATTGTGGTCACCTGCACCACAATTATCACCACTAAAAACATAAAACCGGAGTGTTCTGTCCCCTAGTCCGATCTGCTAACCTGTTACCATTGGCTGCTTTCCCCCCTTTATATTAACCCCTTCATACATTTGATATTTCTCATAATACTGACATACTGGCCGGCACTTTTGTAGCAACCGGATTCCGAATACGCGATGAGAATACAAGTAGACTATTACCGGTGATTTGCCCCTAGTCTCGCATACCCATACGAGTAATGGAAACGATTGTCCCCGCAGATTTGCTAATGATCACTCAAATAGGCTAGTGCTCAGCATTTTAAACAAGACTGAATGTCTCGAATGTCTTGGGGTAATGAGCACACTCCCCGGCAATCGACGGCAACAACGTTTCCCCCCCACGATCGTTCCTCTCATTGACCTTCACCCGGTTATCTAAGCACCTCTATATGCTACCGCATAGATCGCGAGACGTTAGCGCCGGGTTAGGGGAGGCGTCATCAAGACCCACCCCCACCCTCCCGCCCGCCGGCAATATCCCTGCAATCCGCGACCCCCACCCATCACGGCCATAAACAACGGCCCGCATCTACTGTAGTGCTAGATACCGCATCTACCTATACTCGAGTACCTCAACGGTAGGGTTCTCCGGTAGCACTAGAACACTATCCACATACCCCTGCCATGCGGCCCGGTCCGGTGCAGCGCTGTCCAGGGGTCTCTGTTATGCTATGCGCATTGGAATCGACCCCATAGTGTTAAGTAGCGAATCAGGGATGCACGGTTATCCAGTGCGACGGCGGTAAGTCCGGATATTGAGGGACTGGCGCCAGGGTCTAGGTTCATGGATAAGAGGCTTCCGAAGATGGTTCCTGAGTACGAGAGGGTGATGTTATAGGGACTCACTAAGGTGGGCAATTACCGTATTGGGTTCCGGGGGTGCTACCAATCTCATGGCTTTTATTTTCGAGCGCTCACTAGTGGAGTGAAGAGCTACCATGCCAGCGAGATGCCGCAGGTCCGGAGGATTGCTTTGGAGAGAGTTGGGGGGTTACGAGCACTGCCAGGTGGCAGTTGGTGCGGGGAAAGAATGGGCTTCTATAAGCAATAAGTTATAGGTAATGGGCAGGTGTTGATATGTAGAATTAGTTCCCCGGGGGTTAGGAGAGCAGATGGCTTGAGCGGTTCAAAAGGTGGACCATAGATGCGATGACCTCCCAAGTCTATTGTACCTGCAACAGCCAACACAGCCGAATGAAAAAACCGAGTAGCTAAGGATAAGATGAAGGAGAATAGCGCCGGGCGCCCCCCCTTTTTCTTTTTTCTTCCTTTTGAGCAATTAACGTAATGATTTGAAAAGTGGCATTATTGGTGGGGGAGACAGAAATACCGATTAACCTACATCAGCCACACATTGAATGCCAAGTATCACGATGATGGATTTTTTTTGCCTGGGAAATAACACAGTGATATGTAGCTTTATATAGAGATATATAGTAGCTATCAGGCAAATTAAGAATGTGAAATTGTCTTACTATTCGAGATTTTAATAACCACAGCTGATATCATTCAACTCCAGCTTATACAAGCCAGGAGGGACCTAAGCTTGCAGCATTCTATCCATATCCCAGTATGATAAGGTAAACCCTTCGGGCACGTTGCATGATTGGTTGAGGGCGGTTGATATAGATGGTGGTTGGTAAGGGCTTGGCGGTTGGTTGCTATGAGGATTTTATTCCTCCCAGCCCAAAATACTCTCCAAAAAACCAAGGCAGAAGGACAAAATTTACTTTAACAGATTCCCAGGAATTTCGCTTTTTTAGCCACTTAGGTAACTTTCATCTTTAGTATTAGGGCTCTTTATTCATATATCTACTTTTTTCATATTATGATACCTCTTATGGCCTCATAAATTGCCTTTGTTTACTCTTTACTATCGTTTCATGATTGCTTGCCTCGCTTCACTCAGTTGCCAACTCAAAATACCCATTAAGAACAAAGGTGACAGAACTAATTTCCACTTAATCCCCCACCAGGAATTTCGCTTCATTAACTACCTTGATAGATCTAATCTGTATCATTAGAGCTTTCTATTCCTATACTTGTTTTTGTCATATTACCTTTTACGGCCTCATAAACAGCCTTTGTTTACTCCTCACCGTCACTTTACCATTGTCTCACTTATCCATTACCCACCGTGTGATATTGTTACCCGGCCTTTGTGGTTGTGAGGTGCTGGGCTGGGAGCTTCCGTTGCACCACATCCAGCCGTGAACCCTCTTTTTTCCAAGCACAATCATAAAAATTTAATACAAATATGATGGAAAGACTTTTTGAGTTGCATGCTTGCAGTCATGGGAAAAAGTTGAGCTCACATTTATGGCTTGGCACACAGCGAAGTTTACCAACACCCCCGCTTTCCCAAACCATTGCTCCTCAGCGACGATCCATTTCTCTGATAATGGCAGAAGACGAAAGTTCACCACTCCGGAGACTATGTTAACATGTATCATATTGTAATAAGTTTCAGAGCTATAGGTGCAGTCATTTTCACTTAGAAAGCAAAATTTAGTTTGTGGTTGTGGTTGCCGAAATGTCAGTGTGAGCTCCACTTTTTCCCACAACTGCTTGCAAATTTAGTGAATTTAAAGGCATTTAGGAGCATAACTCCGTAAAATAAACGAACGATATTTAAGCCTTGCAGGTCATTCCAAAACATGTAATATTGTTTTCCCATCCTGGTCCCAAAGACCCCAGACAAAAATATAAACGTGGAGTGACAGTTGATGACTGTCCCCGGTTTTGATACATTTTGCGGTGGAGGAGAAAAACAAAGAACGGATTTATGAGGATTCATCGGCAAGACTCAACACATAGAGGGCGAATTTTTACCGTCCAGGAGCATAGCGGTTTCACACTTTGTTACCCTATGAGGTCACTTGAAGGAACCTGACCAGTTGCCTGTGCAAATCTGTGACCCTCCCAACTTCGGCCCGTCTGGCCGTGCTAGGCTTCAATGTATACCTGATTCTGCGGCAATGAAGACTGAGTATGAAGGAAAGAGTTAATAAGATGGAGGAGACATAGCCTAACAACTGATAAATTTTTAATTTTGAATCCGCTTTTCAAGACAATCAGACACTCTTCCTATCTGATAATGTCTCCTGCCATTCTACCTTTACTGCAAGCTCATAGGCAAAAAGTGCGACTTGAAGTCTTTCCCCTAGTGGAATACAAGGTAGGCTCCATGCTAGCGTCAATACGCTGGCTGGAGAAGCGCGAGACGTGGTTGATGTGTAGCGGGGATCTCAATGGCGTAAAGGCCGAACTGCCGAACTAGACTAGGGCTAAACTACAAGGTAGGAATAATCGGAAATTTCATTCACTAGTCATCATCGTAAAAGTAACTAACCAAACATAAGTCTATATTATAAGAATAATAAATCAATCTCAGTCATTCCATCGCTTCCCACACCTGCAGACGTCTCTCTATGAATGACCCCATTTGCCTGCGTGCTTCCGTGATAATAACAAAGGAAAGACGCAACCACAAACCCTTCCGTCAGTCCTTTCATCTCCAAGACAAATGAAATTACTAACACCATTATTCCTCCTCGTCACTCATCTATCCACTTCCCTTATCTCTGACGACTATCCGCTTTCGTCAACTTTGCCATGATGGGATACAAAAAAGAGGTGCGGTCACCGGTATTGTCCCTAGGGCCGTTTCCCTGGGATGGGGTTACCTGTGGTGCGTGCGGGTGGTGTTAGTCGGGCCGAGGGCGGCCTTTTGACTCGGCGGGAGGAATTGGGAGGGCTTCTACCACATACTGTATATAAATCTAGTACGTGGTTAGTTTCGGAGTGGGTTTACGATTCAGTTTGGGGATGGTTTGACTTGTCGGTAGCGCAGGATTTCATACAAGTGTGCTCGGAGTTTGAGGAAGCGTGTGGAGAGGGTTGGAGTAGAAGATTATTTTACAGTAGTGGGGAGGAGGTCCGCGAAGGGGCGGTTACTTAGCTTTCTCATGGGATGGTTTGTCCTGTTGGCTTGCAAGGCTAGTGTGGACCGCGGTAGTGGGTTTGGCCAGTGAAAGCCGGGATGGTATATCATAGCTAGCATAAATTTATTATAGTAATGATAATAATAATAATAATAATATTAACCTCCTCAGTACAGTACAGCGTTTTTATACCTTACCCTTGTATTACATTCTAATCAAGACCTATCACTCGGATGAATCATTGGGACACGACAGCCCGGTATTGTAGAATCTTGGCGAGAACAAAGGATCTTATTTGGTGTTGCTGTTTTCTTGTGCGAGGCTGTAAAAATGGGAATCACGCAGCATTTTACTCATCCACTACCCCTTGGGAAACAAAGGGTCGAGATAAATTCAAATCTCATACATTATAATTATCCGCGCATTATCGATCACGGCACGGGATTCTCAGATTTTGCTTTTGACACCACCAAGAACGACAACATCGAGCCACTCGCTCATGTGCCCGATAACGGCCTCCGGATTCTCCATTAGAGCCCAGTGGCCAGTGTCCACAAGCCGAGTAGTGAGATGTGGAATAAACTTTTTTTGGGGCTCAGCCATAGCAGGCGGAAGAGCCACATCATATTTCGCTCCGATGAAAAGGCATGGGACCTTGACTCCCTCGAACGGAAGGCTTTTGTATTAGTTAGCATCGTATTAACTGGTAACGACGGGAACAGGAGCTGGGGGAATACTCTTTCTCATCTTCATAGTTTGCCTTCCGAGTCTTATACCAGTTCAGAGGGCCGTGGAACCCGTTCCTCTCGAATTCCTTCGCAAAGTAGTCTAAATCCTCCTCGGACATAAACTTGCTCCTCCCGGGATTTCCAATCTTCTCGACGATGTCCTTGTCTACCTGGAACTCACCACTTTCATCCCCATGGCCTCTGTGCAGCCCGTTAAGGAACTGCCGGACCTTGCCTGGTGCTTCGGTATCCTTCTCTGTCTGTGGGTCTTGGAGGGCTATCTGGTATTTAAACGTGGGCATCTTCGTCGCCACCAGCTCACGAATAGGAATGTATTGTCGGGTTGGAGGTAGAAAAGGTGTACAAACGTTGGCGATATGAGATACTATCTCACCATGGTAGAGGTATATTCTCGACGTTACTACTCCGCCCCTGGGGTTTTGCCACATATTAGTGCTAGAGGATGCCAAGATAAGGTAGAGCAAATAGTACCAATCGTGTCCGAAAAGGATGACTTTCGGAACATTCAGAATTTTGAGCAACTCCACCATGTCTGCTGCATGGTTCTTCATGGAGTATACTGAGATGTCGGCCGGTGGGACCCTCGGTGCATCCTGGTACTTTGTTAACTTTTTTTAATTCTTTTTAAAAAAGTCAAGGCACGGCAATAACGAACTGTTTGCCCATATCCAATCATGTCAGGAACAATCACGCGGAAACCCTTTTCCAAGAGAAAAGGGATCATAAAACGGTAGCCATCTAAAATTATTATTCGCTATTCTGCCTAGCCTCTACTCCCCAAGAGACATACACCATAGATCAGGGAACCCGTGAATCTAACATTATTAGCTTTGTTAGCGATAATGACTTGGTATTATGAGTGGACTTACGCAAAGGACAGTCCCCTTCGCGTTTCCAGTTGGCATGCCATGGACATAGTCTAGGACACCAATAAACTAAGGTTAATGCGTAAAGTACCACTGTAGCCGCCTCCGGCTTGGGATCATCGTGGATGCATACGATAGTTCTTTCCATTGACCACTTGAAACTTGTGCGTGACTCTAGGGTCATCGTACGGACGGATAGCTTTAATATTGCTGGTCGCCATGTTGCTCTCCCTTTTTCTCTCCCACTGCCTCGCTCACACTTTGCGATCAGGGAAACTTAAGGAGGAGGAGGAAGCAACGGGAAGGTTATATATCCCACAGCAACCCACCTCGCCCCCAGATTTCTCGCGCCGAATGCCGCTGCCGCCTCACGCTCCACGGTTCGTACTCAAGGTACGAGCTCACCTAACAGCCGAGGATGCACGTGGTGTGGCTCCTGTCTCTCTCCTTCCCTCTTTTTTTCCTTTGGCAAATACTGCAGGTATGATGTCAGGCCCTCGAAACCGACAAAAAACCAACGCAATGGTACTCGTAGATTTCAGAAATCTACAATCACAGCCACATCTTTAGGAAGATATGGCTTCCTGCAGGTGCCCAGAAGACACTCTTCTCTGGCCTTATCTTTACCAGTTTTTAATGGGAGCAATTTTCGTGGAGATAGCAAACATTTCGGATTACCCGTGTAACCTATGGTCGTTTTCGAGGTTATTTTAGCCATGCCCCACTCCCCGCCGCCCGTGTGCGAGCAAGTGGATTGCTTACGAGTGTTGATTTCAAGTGCCGGACACCACACGCCCCATCTTTTACCCACTAATATCATTGCCGCACCCGGAAACTCTTAAGGATGATACTGTAACATAGGGTATACCGGTAGCTAGTTAGGAATGGAAAGACTAACGCTGAGCCTGTCAGGTACAGTACCGGTAGCTCTTCCTTCTAGAAAGTCGGCGAGATCGACCCTGCAGTGTCCGATTGCCTCCTTCCAGTTTTTGTTACCGGCAATTTGTAAGCCCCGGCACGGCCCCTGCGATATGGAAGATGGGGCGTTAATTGGGAGCCGCTGAACGCTGATTGCAATACTAAGATAGATTGACTCCGGTGGGCCTATATGCATACCGCATTCTCATTAAAACCCACAAATCGGCTTTGGAGACTGAAGGTCGATTCGCTGACTCCTGGTTTAAGTTAAGGATGAGGGTTTTCCCGACTGTAATTAAGACAGCTAGAATTAGAGGACTTGATTAATCCTATAAGAGGTTTTCTGTATAGGACTAAGACTACACGAAGCTTCCAACTGGTGTTGTACTAGCACAGCTAAACCGAGCATCTCAGATACGATCTCCCAAGTCTGGGATAACAGGCAATTCAAATAATTCTTAGTTTATGCTAAAAAATTGCTGAATTCTTAGTCGCAAAGCCCTCTATCACTTGGTACATATTGGTATTTGTTGAAATTGAGCCAAGGTACTAAGTACTGTGCTTGGATCCGTACTGCGCAGGCAAGTTAACAAAGATCTCACGTATCACTTATCATCACAAGAACCATCTCCTAGTATTGACCAAAGCACAGTATAATTCCTCACGGCCTATTTCAAGAATTCTGCGGAAAGCTCAATACTTTAGGATACTACGAGAGCAACAAACGAAGACAAGGTCACCTCGGGATTCCGGTGTCCGAATATCTTGGAATCCTACAAATGCAGATTGTCCGTACTATGATATAGTAGAAACCGCGGTAAAAATACATTGCCAGGCACAAACCAGCATTCATGAATCAGAAAGCTATGGTATAAGTGACCGTCCCGGTCTTTCCCCCCAACTTCTGAGCCTCACCTTCCCCACACCTCTAAGAAAAAGAAAGAGAAAAAGAACTCCCGACCATCAATTAGAATAGTACAACCAAAGCAAAGTGTGTGTGCTGTTAAAGGTAAAAGAGAACGAGAGATAATTCCCAAGCACTACCAATTGTAAGAATGGCGCGAGAAAGATGAGAAGGTATGAAAGGTTCCTTGTTATGGGATCTTTTAGTATATCACTGCATCCTCTCCAGCTTCCTCAACACTCACGTCCCCAAGGTCAACATCGGAAGCATGTCTCTGATGTTGCTCTTCGACAGGAGCATTGTCAAGGTTAGTAGCGGGATCCTCAGGTGCTTCATATACCATGTCTTCATCTTCGTGAGTCCTGTCTTCAGCGAGCTCTAGAGCGTCATAACGATCAGTTGCTATGTCCGGTTCTTGGATGTTAGCCGTTCCTGAATTCTGGTCATCTTCTGCAAGAGTCTCGCGCTTTTGCCGAAATTCACGCTGCTCTCTATCGATGGTGTCCTGGGCCGTGAGTACCTGCAGTTTGATGCGTTCTTCCTCTTCGGGGGCGAGCTTCCATGGGAGGTAAAACTAGGACCGTCAGACCAGAACAAAACATGTATATCCAACTCTTCCTTTCGCTTTTTCGAGGATCCATACCAACTTTGGAGACGACTTTGTGCTCAAGGTATGTGCCTGGTTGAGTAAATTATCATGGCGAATCTGCATCTATAATCCCCGGCCATCAGCCCCCGCCCGTGCCCAGCAAACCCCGCCGGCCCCGAAATGTCAGAACGGAGATTCCCTACAGCGCGCTCATCAAATTGCCTCTGCTCCACCATCTTGCGGTAATTGATGCCCTCGTCCTCCCGCTTAAGCTTCTCATCAATCTCCTCTGTCTGTGCCTTGAGTTTCTCCTGAAGTTTTGCTTCTACTTCTCTACGTTTGACTGCACTGTTCCTAGCCCTAACCGAGGAGTTGTCTGCTTGAAATTTCCCGATTGTACCTAGTAGTGCTCCGAACAAACGTTTCCCACGACGTTTTTCTTCATCTTTGCTTGTATCTTTAATGGTTGGCTTCTCTGGCGCCAAGTTTGCTTCTATCCGAGCACGTTTGGTAGCCTCGGGGGAAGACGATTGGCGGCGTTTGTGACGAGGGGACTCGTCAGAAGGAACTACGACGGCAGATGCAATGGTTCTATAAATAACTTGGTTAGCAAGAGGTTCTGCGAATACATTTGCGGGGAGGGGAGCTGCTCACTCGTGTTCCTCGTCCATCGCTGTTTTGATTGTGGAGATGCTGCGGAAAGAAGCAAGTTCAAGCAACCCAAACCAAAATTTCTGAGATTGGAGGTTGCCAAGACTTGAGCTCTCGGTTAAGCCTCCAACCCAGCCTATTACTAATATGCAACTTTATTTATGTACCGGGAAAGAGGGCAAAGCTGCAACACCATCCAAAGCTTCAACATCTACAATCTGCTACCAAATTATGTCTCGCCACCACCCGTATGTACCTCCACTCCCACTTGCCTGGGAATTAGTGAAACTAATTTAATTAACAGTGATTTAGTAATGTGCCGCAAGCAAGCCGGAATCGCAATCGGCAGACTCTGCGATAAATGTGACGGCAAATGTCCTGTCTGTGATTCATACGTTCGTCCTACAACACTGGTGCGCATCTGCGACGAATGTTCTTTTGGAAACTACCAGAACAAGTGCGTTGTCTGTGGTGGAGAAGGGATCTCAGATGCATTCTATTGCTTTGAATGCACGCGACTAGAGAAAGATCGAGACGGTTGTCCAAAGATTATCAATCTGGGCAGTTCGAGGACAGATCTGTTCTGTGAGTTCTTTCATATCTACCATAGGATAGGGATTAGGTACTAATGCATCTATAGATCAAAAAAAGAATTTTCGGAATCATTAGCGACGGTGCGGTATCTTTTTTCGGGCGATACCATACATCTTACTCCAGGGCCAACCCGAGGGCCTGACATGATCCCTAGAATCCTCATTCAGGTTCTTTCAGTTGTCATATTATTGTCGTGTATCATTACTGTATCATTTGACATACGGGCTTAGGTTTACTATAGATGAGCGTAAGGCAAAGAGGGCGGCGACTTGGAATATAATGAGAAATGAGAACCCCCCCGGTCATATACGAGCATCTTTTTGCCCGAGTGAAAGCAAAAAACTCGCGGGGAACTTCACGATCCTCCTATGTAATAGCCAAGCACTCTCTGATACAACAAAACCCCCCAAAACGTCTATCTTCTATGTCCCCCATTTCACATACCATCACAATCCTCCTTGCATCGAAAATGACGATAGCAGCAACACCAGAAAGTTTATTACCGACCAAACAAAAGGTATCCAAGTGCTCATCCGGAAATACCCAGCTTGATAAACCGCTCCAAGTCTAGCCCCACGTGCTAATCAGTATCCCACAGAACCAAAACCAGAACCGTCTTGGATAAACTCACAGAGATCCGACAATACCCCCAGCGATCGTAGCTTCAATCCCTCCAACCACAACGTAGAATAGCGGCACCCCGATGGAGAGCTTACTCGGCCTCATCGCGAACGCCCAAACCCCCGCCGAAAGGTGGAACACCGCATATACTATCAGGGTCCAATAAAGCGTGAATTTCCATATGTCGCGGGACATGTAAAGGTATGCTGCCTCTCCTGGGTTTGGATTTATCGGCCAGTAGAGAGACGGGAAAGAGGGAGGGGCATATCCTGGGGGGGCTATCGAGTCGGTTTCTGGGTAATATCTAGGGACAAGTGAGCAAGCTTGCACAATATCTATTCAAACGGAAAGGGTGGAAGTTTACTTTGGGGGGCTCATTGTTTCCCTTGTTCTATTGTAACGATTCTGCGCGATGTTGTATCATACCGCCGTTAGTTGTTTGTTTAGATAGAGCATTCTAGAGCAAAGCCGGTCAGCAAGCAGTGAAATGGGAAGTGAAGTTCGATGTAGAACCAACCGTGAACCCTTGAGTTGCCTCGGCCACGGAATGGCTTGGCTGGACGTCAACACTAGGCCCCACGAACACCAACTAAGCTCATCCAAAAATTCCTACAAGGGAGTCTACTCTTCGACTCTCAAACTCAACAATGGTAGTCGACCGCCGTCTAGATAATATACTCCGAATTCTACTTCAGCCCGGGGCGGCAGATCCGAACAATGCAGACGCATCCAGGTACTTCTCGTCGCGTTAACCTCCTTCATGGGAAATAACTAAACACTACTCCAGTGTCTACGCCTCGGCCGCAACGGTTCTCGCGACATTAACAAACCCACTAAATGTTTCCTTACTATCCACCCAAATCCTGATCTCCCCTGCGATATGGGAGGAGAATTTCGACGGGCTCAAAGCCGGACTACGTGTCTTTGGAGTCTTCCAGAGTGCTACGGTTGGAAAGTTTGAGACACAGGGGTCTATTCTGAGCGTTGAAGAATGGATTAATGCTCTCGTTAGGGGGGCTAACAACAACGGTATACTGGGCTTCCGTGAATAACGGTGAGGCAAGAGGGTCGGCTAATGGGGGTGGATTAGTGCCTCGGTGGAAACACCTGTTGCTTCTCGGGGGTGTACTTTCGGCGGATCAGGAACGGTCGCAGTTGCCCAGGGTTACCCGCACAAGTCTCGAGCAGGCGTTCTGTAGGGCGGTGAACCTCTCAGTGGAGAGCAATGCTCGTCACGGTAATGGTTCTGCCCTATCTAGAGAATTCAGAACTAACCCATGGGCGTTTAGAGCTTGAGGCGGACGTTCTCAGTCTTGTTTTGTCACATGCTATTCAATGCCTTTCAAGGAGAGCAAAAGAGGCTATACATTACGATGTAAGTTCCCCTCTGTAGTCCCTAATACCATTCTAATAGGATAGGCCCTGTTGCCCGTGATTGTAAAATCTATGTATAATTCTCGTGAAGGGTTTCAATCAGGGTATTTTCTTTCAACAATCGATCACGACATAATGACCATCGAGGGAAAACTTGTCTGGCCCGTGAGTTATATCTTAACACTGATTGTGCTACTAGTGCTAAGCTGTTAGAGTAAATCGAATTCCTTCCTAGAGCTTCAACAGAGGTCTGGACGACCTATGTTTGCAGCAATGAGTGGGCTCGCCCGACTAGCTGCAGCCTCTATCAGGCACTCGCAGGACCCAATGGTTCTGCATCAATTTGTGGACAGGTGTGTACGAACCTATTTTACAGGCCCGCCCACCACTAACTATTGTCAGCCTCTGGGGCTTCTCTCAAGTCCTGAGCGCGCAATGGAAAATGAACGGGCTGAGCGAGATACCAATGTCGGAAGAGAAAACCCGGGTAGATGAAGAATCATTAAAAGCAACACTTCCCGTTGTCTGGCAAATATTAAAGGCCATCCTCTTCGGATCGACAATGATTCTCCAAGAACTTACTGCCCGAATCGTTGAATCCCCACTGCTCTCTGGACCAGACCGTAAGCCCACACATACCCCACTTCTGAACAATACCTACTAACTTCTCAGACGGCCCAACCTTCTCCTCCAAAATCCTCCTAGTCCTGCGAAACTTCTACTTTATAACCTCCCGATTGGGTCCGAATGCCTTCTCCAGCTACAACTTCGTCTACCTCTCTGCAATTGACACCCTAACAACCTACCCAACACCCTCCGAAAAATTCATCACAGACATCGCTCCAGCACAAGCCGGGACCATCCCCCCCACACTTCCCGAACGCCTCTTCGACCTCTACTTCCTAAACACAGTAGAACACTTCACTCACTCACTCCCACAGAAAGTAAACGAAGAAACAATCCTCCCATGCACGTCCGCTTACCTCCTCCCCCCTTCTGATGCTTCGTTGCATGCACACTTTGAATCGGCGCACTCGGTCATGTTATCCATCATCGGCGCTCCCAAGTCTGCGGATCTTGGAGCACGTATATTACCCTTCTACGTGGACAGTGTGTTCAAAACTTTTCCTACAAATCTATCGGCAAGGCAATTCCGTCTCGCTTTCGGCACACTAATACGAGAATGCTCACCACCCCAGGCAATCTCATCACTACAGCCCCATCTAGCAGAGGTAATCATGGAAATCCTGGCCGAGCGCGCAAAGGTTGCTTCGACAGAGCCGTTAGGCAACAAAGTCGATGAGGGCGCGGTAGGGCTCAGTGAGAAGGATGTGTGCATTCTAGCATTGATAGATGGGCTGCCGGCGATGGAGGTCGGGGTTATGGAGCGGTGGTTGGGCCCCACAGCGGATCTGCTGAACAGCGTTGGGAATGAGGGGAGCAAAGGGAGGATACGTGAGCGATTTTGGGATGTGCTTAGTGGAGAGTTGGATGTTGAGAGGGCTGAAGTCGCTGTTAGGTGGTGGACAAGTGCCGGTGGCAGGGATAAGGTTTTGTTAGGGCTAAGGGAGGGGGAGGGGGTTGAGGGTATTAGAGCTATGTTGTAGGTGCACGACCGTTGCTTTTTCCACTACAGCACGGCGGCCACCTCGAGTTTGGCCCGGTATAGGTTGATTTGATGGTGAGGTTTTAGCAGTTTAGATTGTAGGCTTTGTGTCGATGTTCGTATCATACCTTAATTTATTCGTGAATCTTAATTTACTACGATACTAGATTATCACTATCAAGGCCAAATCCCCCCTACCAATCCCCTCCCTATCTACTCTAAGGAGAGGCGTCCTTTAATCTGAAGTAGCAGTTGCGGGCTCTGAAACTCTATACTGACTCTCGCCATTCCTAACTCTAGGAAACTGCTCTCTTGCCCTTTATCACCTTGTTGACCCCCCTAATAAAGCCAGAGGCACAACTGGCAAAAGATGGAATCCGTCCGACCCCGAGAGAACCTCAGCAAAGCCCTAGCTTCCATCAGAACCCGTCTATGCCGGCAGGGTTCACGCTGTTCGACCCCCAGGGAAAGGAGAACCCAGGAACAGCCCCTTCCCAATTACATCCTTCTGGCCACCTCCCTATGCGAATGCGGACACCCGAGCATTACATACCAGCAAACGGCCGCACAAAGCACACTACTACTACCACCCCCCACTCAATCTTACAGGGACTCCCGACAGAGAGAGAAAGGGACCCGGGAGTCCACAAATGCCTACCCTACCCCAAACCTCCCCCCCCCCCTACACACACTCATAACCAAAGCAGAGAGAAAACATCACTCCCAAAACCCGAAGGAGGAGGGGAATGAAGAATGAAGGAAAAACCACCTTTTCGACATGTAATAAGTATCCCCTTTCTATGGCTAGTCTTATTATACACGAAATGTCTAGGTGGATCAGTGGTCAACATGTCAAGGACCGGCCAAGCCAACCAACCCCTAGCGCAATTACAGTATCCGGAGCCCAGGAGCAGGAGGACCACAAAAGAAAGATACTGGTTTATGGGGAGTGGGAGGTTAGAGAATATACCTACCTGGCTAGTTAGCCCTTCATCAATAGGGCTGTGGATGGATGGGGCTTGTTTGTTCAATCCTGCTATCATATAATATATGAAATAGTGCTCGTTAGAGTTAGACTCCGGACCTTCACCTAGGGGTGAGGTTAGCGATCGATCGGTAGGCTAGTAGCAGAAGATGGAAGAAAGAAATCATTCTTTTGCATTCTTTGCCTTGGAAATGCTATTGTGGGTTCTGGAATATTATACCTACAGCACAGTACCACACTCCCTACAATACAGTGCAACATACTGTAAGTTTTACCACTTGGCACACCATACTTAGAAAGCAACACTCAGGGACAATTCTTCCTTTCCCAAGCATAACCCTCTTTCAGACCTTTCCCTAGGCTGGGTGAATACTGTCGCTATATACTGTATTATAACACCACCAGGTCACACAAGAAAAACCCGACGCGCCAACACCGAACGAGAAATTATGACTGCCCACCGCAACCTCCTCGATCGCCAGAGAGACACATGGCATAGCATGGCATAGACTTCGAAGAAAAGAAAAGGAAAAAGAAAAGGATTCAATCTGAGAAGGAGAAGCCATCATTGCCTGATTGCTAGACATGACCGGGAACGATTGAAAAACATTAAAGCAAGAGCTATGATGCTATATTATATCCTCTGTGATTTACGCATAATGGCCAAACCCTAACGACAAGAACAGGCATGGATGGAATTGGCGGGTGGGTGAGTAGTGATTAGCCAGCATGGGGGGGGGTTGAGGAATGCGCTACTGTCTCCTCCAATTTTACTAGGCTCGGGTTCTTGGGAAGGAAGTCAGGGATCTTAGCAGAATAGATCGCAGGGGTGGGACGTAGGTTGTGTCCAGTGGTGCTCACATTAACCTCACAGTGATCAGGTTCTAAAGGTTCGGTGGTGATAGGAGGTTCGCACATCGTGAAATAGAGTAAGAAAGGGTAGGTGAAAGTGAAAGGAAGCGGGAAGAGGGAGGGGTGAAAAGAGACAGCTTTAGGCTGTGTCCTCTCCCAGTCAAGAATGGGGTCCGGATATCTACACACAGTCTCACTCGTTCCTAGAAGCAATATGTCACCACCAAAGCTCCAAATCTTGGCCGAACCCGACAGAAACTCCTTCAGTGGCTCAGTACTGACAGAAGATTGGCAAGTTACGGTATTGGATCTGCGCTGGGAATTGAACCAAAGGAAAAGGGCAACGCACCCAGCGGCAGTAACAATAGCAGTAATAACCCAGATCAGTTGTTCTACAATTCCATGCTTTCTACCTTTGTCCCGGCAAAAACAGGAAAAACTCAGATCCTGATGTATTGCAAAAAAATAATTTTACGGCCAACAAAAAAGGGAAAAACGTAATAAACCCCGTTTAAAATACAATATACAATGCAAGAGAATAGGAGAGAAGAGAAGAGAGGGTATCTAAAGAATGAGCGATAAAAGGTATAGACGCCAACAAAAAAGAGAAAAAAAGAGACCAGACTCGGGCGCCCCTCCACGATTGGATATAAAAGAGAAAGAAGAAAATAGTAGCGACGCAAGAGTTTCGTTTTAGGAAGGAAAAAAAAAGGAGAAAAGGAGAAATGATACCTTTCCCCTGAAACCTAATCTGTCTCTAGAAGTATTGGATATCATCCCAAGTCGCACGAAAATAACAAAATGAAAGCCGTCGAGAGTGATCAGTAAACCGGATAAAAGAAATGTTAAACGTAAAATCAGGACTCCACCCCGTAAAAAGTAGAAAAACCAAACCCCACAAACCTTACAATGAAAAATAAAAGAGAGGATGCCGATGGCTACAGTAAATCAACCAGCGATGCGCCTGCTTCAGGATTGGTAGCATTGCGTTCATTAGCTTTCACACCGTTCAACTTCTCAATCAGTTTCTCCTCTGCTCCAGGCGAAAAGACATCAGTATGCTCTGGGACACCTGGAAGTTCATCCTCTTTCCTCGTTGGAACTGGAATCAGGCCAGTGTGGGAGCCTCGTCTGCTATTCGTAGAAGTTAGGTGCGGCAAACCAATATCATCGTCTTCCCTGCGAGAAAAGGGCTGTTGCGATCCTCGTCGGCTAGGATATAATGTACTGGGGAGCGATTCAGAGTCAAGCATAGAATCAGATTCCGTCCCGGTTCGATCCGACTTGTTTCGTCTAAGCCTATCTTCAGCAGATAGGTTTTGCCACTCGGAGCCAAAAGTGATAACACTGGCTTTCTTTCCTGTATGGTGGGGAGATATGGATGATAAGTAACCTATGGGTAATGGGCGGTAAGACAACAAGGTCTTGAACATACCATGAACGGTAAAACTCCCTGAGCCACGAGCCAAGCCTTCAGTCTCGCCGGGATGCCCTTCACTAGTCTTCAAGGGATCATCATTAGACACATCCCTTGACTTTCCTTTCCTATGGCCAAGCGCTTGGGATTCTCTCAAGGTCCTCTGCAGACTCCTTCGTATTTTTGGACGGCCGGAATCTTTATCCTTTCCTTTACTCTTGTCTTTGCTCTTACCCTTGCCCTCTTCATTATCCTTCCCCTTCCCCTTCTCTTTTTCCTTATCCTCGTCCTTCTCCTTACCAATTTCCGCGCCAAAGCTAGACTCGGAGAGAGTTGGTGTAGGTGAGCGGCGACTGCGACCAGTTTCAAAGCTTTGGTCATCATTAACCTGAAGAGAAGACCTCCCATTGGGCAACACGGAGGATAATGAGGGGGATCTGGGAACAACTGATGACATAGATCCTCTGGCACTGCGGCTGATTCCTGGAGTAAAATCCCGTGTAGATCCATTCTTGTGGGCTGACGCAGGAGAAGTAACCTGAGAAGGCTCCTCGACAGCAGAAACAGAGGCAAATGTGGCTTGTGTAGGAGTCGGTCCCCCCGACAATGGCGATGTAGGAGGTGCCCCATGTATAGATGCTGCAGGTGAATTCTGGCAACTCATCTGAGGGGTAACTATGGCCAAATTTCTTCCAGCTCGCTCCCTCGCAGACTTACGCTCCTCATCAGAGTCCATCGCCAAGATATCCCGATGACATCTCAGCTTCCACATCTCCATCCGTATCCACCGTAACTTTGCTGCCAACACGCCTGCGGCCGTCACAACTTGCTCCCTTACTTTTGGCTGGATCGGTGTCAATATGGTCAGATGCTTTGCATTCCGGAGATGGATCTGTAGCTGTCGATTGCAATCGGCTAGCTTATCTTCCGAGTCAGATATCTTGTGTTCAATCACTTCCCTGCGAGCTGCCGCAATTTCCGCAGCAAGCTGAGTATCTATACCACCCCTCAGGATATTAACTTCTCCGGAAGGAGTTTGAACCGAATGCGAGCCCGGAGATCCAGTAATGCTATCCATCCTTCGAATACCCCTCGCCCTCTGTCCCTCATAATTTCCCCCAACAACACCCCGCATCCGAACACCAGCTGAGCGAAAGGTAGCCGCATAATTTAATTTGGCAAGCCAATCGTTCATTTCCAGCTCTGAATCTGCGATGAAATATTCCTGCATACCCCCATGCCGCACGAATGCGAAGGCATTCTTATGTTTCTTGTAGCTTTTATCCAACAACGCAACCGCGTCGTCTGTCGATATCTGTGCATCGGGCTTGAACTGCTCCAATGGGGGCTTGAAAGTGACAGGAGTTCCAGGATTGTGCTTGTGGTGGGACTCGTACTGCTGCATAAGATTCTTAATCCAACTCAAATTCCTGAAAAAGTAGAGCTGCGACCCAGTGAGAATAGCACCCCATTCGTGCCACGGGCTTCTGGTCTTCTTCTTTTTCATTTCCTTTCTCCACAAGATACCGACTTTTGTTACCTTGAGATCTACTACCCCAGGATCTGCACCTTCTGGGTTCTCCATGGTGGAAGGCAGTAGGAATGCATCGGGCCTGGAACGCGCAGACATGATCTGTAAGACCCCGGATCGAAAGAACGCCCGATGTAAAGACGCCATATCCAATCGCGAGGCTGTGCCAGAATAGCTATATGGGTCCTCAATTTGTACCACATCTCTCAGACTGGGTCTCAAGAGGTCAAGCTGCTGGTCAATTATAACCGCATAGGGATCAATCGGCTCCTTGGGGCGCCTCCCATCCACGTGAACTCTGTTGAAAATACCTCTCTTTGGCCTATGAGGTACTATCTTCTCTCCGTTGATATCGAACTCGTCTTCCATGCGAATGAAAGGTGTGTAGGTAATATTGTGGTAGAAACACTGCAAAATCAGCACTACGCTTGAAAGCTCAATCATAACGCCTTACCTCAAGTATCTCGTTGGACAATCCTTCATTCGCAATGGCGCGTGATGTATTCTTGACATAATCTGGCTTCTGCATCTTATGCTTATTATTCTTGTTGAAAAAATCGGTATGCAACATGATCAACGAAAAAGCGACGTAGTATGCCTGATCCGAGTCTTGGTAAATAAATGGGTTGCACTCATGGTACCGATCCGCGAAGGTCTGAAGAACTCGATCGATTTGTTGAGTCTCTGAGGGCAGTTCAACTTCCATAAGCAATTTCCTAAGGACAGTAAGTGGGTTTCCTAGTAAATAAACTCCAGATATTAAACTATCATACCTTAACGCCATGTCCATCGGCACAGAGCCAAAGTCGAAGGTCGCCATATATGCCTTCAAAACTGCAAGATGAAAAGCATCTCCGTTCCGAGCTAATAATGATGCCACAACACTCTTGCTCACTGCCACAAAAAGTTTCGAAAGGTACATCTGAGGTGTATCGTCATCATTCCTCTCGGGGATGGCAACCACCTCCTGCGAGGTAGCCAGGGAATGTGGGCCCGCACCGTATGGTTGAGGTGAAGCATTTCTAGACATTCCACCACCGAACATTGGTTCACTGTCCCTGCGAATCCGACCAAATAAGCCACTAAAGCTACTTCGACCGGTCTGACGCCCATCCCCGCCCTGATCGAAGGAGGACATGGTAGAACTCCGGCCCCTCATGATCCCTCGGGGTGTTAAAGAGGTCGGACTGGAGTGAGCTGAATGGGTGGAGGCTATCGAATTGGTGCGAAGAATCGGAGCCGCCGGTGTAGAAATGCCCAACCCTGCCAACATCATAGACATGCCAGTATTTTCTCCATCACGCGATTTAGGCGGCTTCGAAGGTGAACCTTGAGGCGTTATCTTGGATGAAGAGCAGATAGATTTTCGACCCTGAGGAGTAAGCTCGGATTCAGATATCGATGGTCGCCCTTCTAATGGTGGTACTCTAATCGGTAAGGGAAATAGCGACGTCTCCTTCTTCTTCCGTCTAGGAAGTTTGAAGAAAGTGGTGGTAGTGGTGGTCGTTTGGGTTGTAGTCGTTGTAACGTAATGTTCACCAGAGCTAGCTGTGGAGCGTGATGAGTCTGAGAGCCGTGGGGCTGGAATCGGGAGAGAGGAATTCTGGTCTTCGTATGGTGGAAGGTCAAAAGCGCTCGAATTTGGAGTTGTGCTTGTAGGCGGGCGCTCTGGTTCGTCAAAGGTAACTCTGCTGACACGCATGCTGGAATTGGCACCACTCGCACTACTACTCCCTTCCTTCTTCCTCCTCGTAGAAAATGAACTGCGCCTGGAAGTCTTTTCGGCCGAGGGTATGGGTATTGTAGTGCTAGAGGCGGATTGTTTTTCCGAAGATTTTTGTCGCCATAGACGCATCGTTCCTGATCGTTTCGGAGGAGTGGGACTCCCAAAGTCAAGAGTAGGAGCGGTAGTAATAATTGCAGGCGTCACAGGTGTTTCGTTGGTGATTGGCAATGGAGGGGTTGTTTCTGCTCGAGCCTTACTGCCAACAGCAGAATCCGAAGCATGCCTGAACCGTAACATGCTGAAGCGAGGGTTAGACTTTGAAACCAACCCAGACGGAATGTTTGGAACCGGCTCCGGCACCAATGGAGAAGCTGGTCGACGATTTATTTGCTCACTAGAGCGAGCGTGTGCGGTTTTTCTAGTGACATCAAGACTTCGTCGAAGTCGAAGGTCCGTCTCACTACGTCTGCCCTGATGGCGTTTGAACATGACGAAAAACCTTCACAAACCAGCTTTGCCGATTCTAGGGAGAGAGCTTTTTTTTTTTTCAGGAAGAGTGGAGGGGCCAAAAGTGTGTAGAGGTGTGTAGGGAGCAAGAGATTTATTAACGATGCACCATGGTTCTTGGTCGTTGAAAAGACTAAATGGGCGGGTTGAGGGTTGACAGGGCGAGTGGAAGAGGAAGAGAAAAAAAAGGAAAAAGAAAAAAAAAGGGGAGCGGGGAGTCAGGGTGGGGCTTGTGTAAGAGCTCTGAATATATGCAAGGTCGATGAGAAACAGCCGCACTCTGTGTATATCTCTATCGCATATATGAATGTGTATGAGCAACCAGATGTTCTAGAAATATGGACACAGAGAGGATGGAGGGGGTGCAGCAAAGTGTGTGTGGAGATCAAGCACAATACGCATGTAGGTGTTTGCTACAAGGTGTGAATAAGCACTGTATGTAGTACGGAGTCCACAGCAGATATTTTAAGGCTTGGTGGAGCAGTGGTGATATTTCAGGATTCTAGGGAATGAAAATAATAGATGAGGTGATGGGATGACAAACAAGTAGATGGGGGGTCAGAGATGAGAAAGACTATTGTAGCGAATGAGATACCGGTGAGTGAACGAAGGGGGAGGGAGGGGCAAGAACGAATGTCACGAAGAGAAGGAATGAAAGGCAGTGGAAGTTAGAGATCCACCATTCGCAGCTGCTGCTGCTGCTGCTGCTGCTGCTGATGATGATGATGATGATGATGGTGACAATGATGGAGATTGTCTGGACAGAGGGGAAAGGATCCAAGGGAATGGATGCAGACAAGGAAGGAAAGTACCGGCAAAAAGGGAAAAGCAGAAAAGAGAAGGTGCTCTAGTCAATGGAACTCGTCGGATGCAAGTTATTGCATCTGAGCCTTGGCTTCTCTGTCCGAACTGCTGTGAACTCTTCGCCTCATCCACCTTGACTGGGATCGGGTCCAACCATTCCTTGAACTTCTCAAACGGGGCTGAGTACGGTAACTCACAGCAATTTCCCCCTGTAAATAGTTTTTCCAGCACAGTAGAGTTTCCAGTTTCTTCCTCTTTCATACAAGAAAGTTTCCCCAAGCCACCGGGGCTGAAGAATATGAGCCAAAGGACAGGAGAAAGAAGAAGGTAGGGGAGAGCAGAAAGAGAGACTCTGACATTCCCCTAATTCTCCCGAACCCTTCGATGACCCAGAGTTGTCGCTTGCTAGCTGGTCGGCTTGTTATCGCTACTGCGAGTACTCGTACTTGTACATTACAGCATCTGTATTATGCTGTACTCCCAGTCCTGGCAAGGGCACTCTACTCTCTACTTCTCCCGGCCCAATGCCTGCCCATCACTTTCTCCTCATGCTACTGTAACCCAAAGGCGCTATTCAACACCTCCACATCCAATGTCTTGGGTCCGCTAAGAACTAAATCTATGCACTTTCCATCACACCCCAGCGGGGTCTCAGCCATTCACCCCTTTCCCCCCTCCCCTCTTCACTTCCTCCATCTTCTCCAACACCGGATTCAAGGAAATGCAAAAAAAAGTCTTGCCCTCACCTCCGTGCTACATGTAAAACCAGATGCCCAGCGACAGCCCTTATCGTAGACTTCCGGAGGAGGGTGTGCAGTCGAGATATCCAGGAGGCCATTGCACGAGCACTGCGCTGAACGAACGAAAGACCGATTATGTCCAGAAGTTTACAACTCCCTCCTAAAATATTTCCCGCCCAAGGTGCCTCTCCCATTGATCTTGCCTTCTCCGAGTCTAAAGACCAATAGTATGCGAGAACCAGAAACCTATGTCGAGTTTTTTTTCCGTTTCTTCCCTTCACTTCTTCCCCCCACCGTCGCTTTCTCCTCTCTACGAAAAATATCGGTAGTCTACATGGCTCAGGGGTCCGCGGGTGTTTACCCGAGCACTCGGACAAGTGCCCTACAAGAAGTGCAGTGTAAGCCACGTGTGGGAGCGACCGTGCTTCCTAAAGGCCCGTAAAGGGGATAGTTTACACGGTAGGCACCAGGCACCGCCGTCCACCGAATTGATAACGGAGGGTGCCCAGCAAATTTATGCGAAATGAAGCGTTTCGGAAATTGAGAGGGTCTGCGCATCCTGAATGCCAATTCTGGCCATACATGCACCTTTATGCCCGGTGAAGATGTGGCTCCCTAGCCACGCCCCTCAAGTATAACCTCCACAAGAGTGACTTCAAGATACCCAAGAACTGGCCACTAGGTGACCCCTTGAAGGGGCCTAATTTAAGAGGGACGCCATTCGTCGGGGGCCGGATGGGCGTGTCTCGGAGATGCGGGTTCTTCCGAGCCGAGACATCACACTTGTGAAAATAAGCTATTCGAGTGATACAATATGATTAGGATATCCGAAGACGAGGAGTTGATGGCCTCCTAGCCACCCAGACAAATGCTAATTGGTGGGTATTGTATGAGGAAACCAGCGGTGGTCAGCACGGTAGCCACAGCTCATCCAAGTAAACACTAGAAGGTTTCTTATTCAGGCTTAGCTGTCCGGATGAAGGGAGTGCCCGGCAGCCGGATGGCCTGGGAGGCCATCTTCCCTTCTGCCTAATCTTTGACAGCCCACGACATGCTGTCGAGCGCACAGTATCAGCCTGTTTTGGAGGGGGCTACTTCTGTACTTGTACCACCGAGAAAACGGAATCTCACACGGTACCCAATTCTTCACGCTCAGCCAGGATTCCTAGCACCGCCCAGCAACCAGTTTCCGGAAATCCCAAGGATAGTCTACCGGTGCAGTAGCCTATGTCATAGCGAAAAGAATTCCAGAAGTATCCGGGAATCTGCGCGCTAAGCCTCTGAAAAACCAGTTAAGGCTTAGGCTTACCCAGGATAACTTATCGAATTCGCAAGTCTTGGCAGCAGGTCTCCCGAGTACTTTTGTTTGGGCACGTGGAATCAGCTAACATTGATTCCGAGGCTCTGTCCCGTTTAAGCAGACTACCGGTATGTACCGGCACGTGCTAACTATCCTATTACAGATAACCAGACGCTGCGTAGCGATGGAGAGCACCGATCATCGAGCCTTTACTCGAGTACAGTTATTCCGCAAGCTATTATATCATGGCTATCACTGGGATAGGAATCTGACTACGGTAGTCTACGGGTACTCGCTACTTCTTCTAGGGATCCCCCATCGATTATTGGCTCAGTTGGCCCAGTGATATCATAAATCAGCAGCGGGTTCTAGTACCGGTACCATACAGCTGCCCCCCCGTTGAAGCAAACCTGCCTAAAAAAGTCTGATAGACGACTTTACAAGCTACCGTAACCACTCGGATACCTCCCTCGGACGACTGGACCTGAACAGGAAAGTTTCTTGTGATGAGCTGGATAGAGTGTTGCAACTGAAGGGATTTGGCCGCTTGTTTTCATCACAGAAAATCAACCAATTAACATCTGTCCGAGTAGCTTGTGAGGTCGCTCTACCGACTGCTGTAAACCTCCACTAGATGCGAGGGGGGAAGATAATGGCAAGCCCGTGAATGGCCATACTAGCGGGCGTACTCGAGTAGTTACTGAGCCGCAATCCCCTGGGCCATATGAAACGGGAGGATTCGTTACCAGGCGCGCTAGACAAAAGTATAATAGCTATCAAGTGGCCGTCGTTGGTAGCAAAACTAGTTTTCAGACCACAACTAACTAACTTAATTAGCACCCCCAGAGCTACAGTACAGTAATTAGTGAAATCTCGATTCGTCCCACATCCGGGTAGCGCGCCTGACAGCGAATTTCTAGAGTTCTGATAGCGAATTTCTACCGTTTCAAAACATCCAAGGGGTACCAGTAGCGGAGGGGAGAACTATCAGAAACCCCCAAACTCAAAAGATCAGAGTGGGAGCCGCTGTAGACCACACAAGGACTTCTAGTCACCGGATCCCTTTGTGTTTGGACTTGATTCGCATTTGCGTCGAGTGCGCCGATTGTTTATCAATGCTACCCGGGTATTGGCCCGTAGTTAATTTATCGTTCGTACTAGACTATTATCCCTTCCGCCGCTGAGACATGCTGCACTAAGCAGGGGTTCCCAGTAGCGCAGCAATTTTCCCTATTAGAAGCTGCCAAGTTAAACACAGATATTGCGGTGGTGCGATTCCAGGCAGTTAGAAAACCCGATGTAGTTAGTGTGAGACGTATTTGGAGTGGCTTCGACATCCCTGCCTAGTGCAGCATGTCTCAAGGGATAGCGTTGGGCAGGTATGTAGCCCTTGGGGGGGGGGGGGGAACTTGAATCGCATTGATGAATTTCGAATCAAAGATGTCTCGAACTCGGGATATATAAGCACCATATAAGCCTTACTTGGTCACACAAAAGAGGACAAAGCCTACGTGAGATAGTGGTTGAAATGTAGGGAGGAGTCACGAAAATCACTTTCAGCTCCTGTGGGCGCGGGAACTCCTATGGGATGAATAAGTGAGGGACAGAGGCAAGGGAGTTTGGGTCCTCCCCCCCTTTTGGAATGGCTTCGGATGGAAAACTAGCTTCTGCACGGGGAGGATGCTACGTTTTGTAGTGTCGTGTGTGGTGGGCGAAACCCCTAGGAAGTCGCACATCCATCTGCTGAGTACTGATTCGCAATATTGGCCTACGGATGCGCTTCTTGAGTGCTGTGTCTCCGTGCTCGAGTAGTTTTTTCTCTGTTGCAGGGATATCACTGAATTAACGACCTCAAAATAGTTCTATGGTCAACATGACACAGGGATGGCGACTGCTTCGAACCATATCGTCACGTCATTGGACTAACGCCCCTGAAACACTGGGCCCTATACCCGGAGGTTCCTCACCAAGTCCGCGAATCCGGTAGTAGATAACACAATGCTCCTCACACAAATCTTAACCCCAGAAATCCAGGTTGGGCTCTCGTATCCGTGATTGATGCAATCACAGGAAATCACTCGTTACCAGTGCTTTTATTTTCGTAAGATAATCGTCACCCGTGACGATGGGGAAATAGATATGCACTTGACAAGAGCCAAGCAGTGTGATATTGTGGGGGAGCAGTGGACCGCTAGGGGGTTACGTAGGCCCATGCGTCTAGTTACACCAAAAACAGGACAGATGTCCCATACTCAGCCGTATACACGAGTATTCGAGTACTATGCGAGGAGTGGGTATGATATCTTTATTCAGGGGGTAGCATGTCATGAGGTGCGATTCGGCGGTATGAGGTTGGTTACGATATGTGGTGAAAGGTCTGATTTAGACGTTATGATATGGTAGGTGTTGGCTCAATATGGGTACGATCCAGTGCACTTAATCCGAGAATAGATGGATAAGTTCCCCGGCCCTTGAGGTGCAGTTTAGCTTACTGCGCTAGGCGGTGGTGAATAGTACTCGAGTACTGGAACTCGGGGCTTTTGCGGCTGTGGGGAACGTTTGGTTGCGGTATTCTATGCAGGGTTGTTTCCCCGTGCTCGAGGCGTCGAAACGAATTGCACCGGCGGTGTAGTCTACTCGTCGCAGTTGTTAAAAAAGTGCTGTTATCGCATACCACCCGGGTCCGAGCGGAAGGGCCAATTTTGGTGGCAGTCCTTTTTTTTTTTTAAAAAAAAGAGGAGCATTTTGGCATCACCAGTAGATAGACTATCGTACTGCAGCGCACATTTGGCGGGGAGGCCGAGGCAACCTTTCATAAAAGCTGGAGATATTAAACTACAACCATTAAAGGAAGTAAATAGACTTATCTATTGCTTTCCTGTTTTATGCGAAACCGGTCGCCTTCTCCTGCCGGTGGCAGGAGATAAGTTAGCCATCAGGACAGTTTGAAATGGCTCTTTCTATCGGCACTCGATAGCACTCGGAGGGTGATAATGAGGCTGCTGGTGTGACATCTGAGAGCACCCAACCATCCACGAATCTATCCACCCCCATCACCAGCTACCCATATTGTGATATGCATATGCACCTGCAATGCACAGCATTGAAACAGGAGGAACCTATCGCTTTATGCGGGGCGGACCCTGGAGCCTTTTTCCCACCCTTTTAAATAGGGTAATCTAAGCGGACAGATGGCAGAGTACTCGTAATTGCCTGACTGTTGTAAAATGGACTGTCATTGCATAGTGGCCAGAGGTTGGTCAGAGCCTCAGAATATTGGTGGTATGCAATCGCAGTCCTTTTTACAAACGTCGGGCGATTGTGGGTATTGCGCAAGTAACGCAACTCTGGGGATAAATATGATATAGCACTCAGAGTGCGAGTGAGGGCAATAGATATAACCGCCACGTCGCTTAAAGCAGCAATTTTCAGGGGGGAACGCTCACCAAGTTTGAAGCAGAGTGGCTTGTTGATGGACACCGTTATTGCTCTGTGGCGGTCACATCGCCCTCAGCCACACTTGTGGGGGCCGGGGGGGCATCCGCGGGGAAGTTTGGTATCGCCGGTATCATAGGGTATGTGTGGTAATGTAGAATGGTGGTCGTTCCTTTTTGCTGTACTGGGTGGAGTGAGTGATGAGCTTGATTATGCTCTGTTGGATGATTTGTGAGAGGGTGGGAAGAACTTTTGTCAAGGGGTGTGAAGGAATATGGGTTGCCAAGGACTGGGAGTATGGTAATTGGGATGGATGGACAGAAGGGAGGTGCGAGGGAACATTGCGGTGCTCGAGGATAAGTGAGTTGAGGTATTATGGGAGAGTACTTGGATAAGGCGCCGAGAGGGCGGTGTTTTTGATAAGAGCTCGGGGGAACAGCGCCTCTGGATTCATGATTACCGGCACCCAAGGACAAAAGTAGTCCTGGTGCAAGTACTTGTACTGTACTAGTACTCGCACTTTGTTTATACAAGTAATGTACTGTGGCTACTTACCTACCTGATAGGAGGGTTTTTTCTTCTTCTTTGCTGTGAGAGGCGTAGTTGTACTGTTTTACTCGGTATCATACTGGTATGCCCCTTGGGTTAGATACCGGTAGATTGATGGATAGGCTTGTTCAGGTCACAGCTTCTTTGAACTGAGCAGTCTTCGGGCACCGTATTGGTCCGTAAGAATTACCAGTATTCGACCGAATATTATGACTCGAGGTGCCGGTACCGTAGCTGCAACACCATTGCATTGATCCGGGTTCTTGGGGTTCCCCTCCCCCTAGGCGTTGCTATCTGCAACAAGTAAATTTAACTGGCAGCTGACAGCGGGCAGTTGGTACTTGTATGATCCGGCATTGGTTCTGGACGAATTGTGGGGCATAGAAACGAAACAATTCTCCGTTGAGTTGATATCTAAAGGTGATTGGGCCAATGATGGATGGATAGGTTGGAGCAGAGGTTTTCTACCTGATCAATGCATTTTCTTCCCTTGCACCTTTATTTATGTCTGAAAAAAGGAACACCCTGTACCCTGGAGACGTTACGTACGAGTTCCCAGTGTATCGCGAGTACCGCATAGTAGCGACAAAGTAGTGAGCGGACGGGGCCACGACTGTTTTATCATTTTTTGCTGTCATTCCATACATCAGACATAAATGATTCAGCAGCTATCGTCCGGTCATTATCTTGTCTCGAGAGTACGCGCAACCGATTGTTCCTATCCCTGTCGGTGCTTGTGCCTCCCTCTCGTTTCCATTCCCTGCTATCATATTCGCCCGCAGCAGGTCTGCTTGCCCAAAGAACGACACATTTTTTTTCTTGTGCCACCACCCAGTTCACTGCCCCCCCCCCCTCCAAGATAACTCTGGCTGAACTGTCATCGCCCGTTTTATTTGTTCGTTTCCACTCGACAATCCTTAGGAAAGGAAGGAGGAGGAAGAAAATCTACTCTGTGAAAGACAAAGAACAGACAGCTTCAGCCATTTGAGCCTTGGATCTTACAACTCTTTTCGATCCACCGTCTTGTTTTTTTCCATGCATTACAACATCCACCTTCTCGCACCGGCGGTTGTCTTGGTGGGAGCGGTGATCCAGTGCGGGACGAACGCGGCCATACTTCCCGACTCTCTGGGCCGCCGAGTCGCCGTTGAACCCAAGAGTGTTCACACTGTTCGCGAATTCCCAGATCCAAGAGCTTCGGCTCCTGAGCCGCCTCGGTGGTCCACCCGAATCCGAGATGCTGTTATCAGTCAATTATTCGGGAGGGCCGACCGGCAGGGAAGGCGGAGGGAGAATCGGAGATACTTGTCCGCGACGACGAAGGTTGTCTCGCAGTATGCTGGCGATGTGGTGTTGCGCTTTACCCTCAAGACACCCGAGGAGATAAAAGCCCTAGCCGAAGCTTCCAACATCTTGCTTTTGGACGTTTGGTCGACAACCAAGACTCACGCTGATATTAGGATAGCGGAGGCAGATGTATGTCTTGCGTTGCTACCGATTACCGAGGGTGCGAATTGTTAACCGTGATGCTTAGATCCCACCTCTATTGGACCTTCTACCCGCTTCATTACAACATTCGCATGCTCGCTTGATGCGCGACTTGAGCCAGACTGCTCGAGATACTTATCCTAGTGAAGCTCCTCTCAGCCGTTACTATGGGAAAACGCTGGACGAAGTCCAAGACATCTTCTTCCAGGAATACCAGCCACTTGATGTAATTCAGGCATGGATGAATCTCCTCCAATCACTCTTTCCTGGTCATGTGGAAGTTATAAGTATCGGGGAGAGTTATGAGGGGCGTCCTATTCAAGCCATCCGTGTGGGAAACCGGCAAGCGGATGGAAGCAAGAAGAAAACCGTCATTGTGACCGGAGCAGTTCATGCAAGGGAATGGATTAGCGTTTCGACAGTTTCCTATTTAGCATATTCTCTTATCACGGGATATAGAAGGGGTGATCGCTTGCTGGATAATATGGTTGATGGGTTTGACTGGTATTTCATTCCGACTCTCAACGTCGATGGGTATGTGTATACGTGGGAGAGCGATAGGCTCTGGAGGAAGAATAGACAGCCGACCACCTTAGCTTTCTGCAAAGGAATTGATCTGGACAGAGCATACAACTTCCATTTCGATGGGTCGTCTCAATCGCAATCGAACCCTTGCAGCGACAGTATGTCTCCCTACAGAAATTGTGTGACCCTTATCGGGAATTTTGTTCTAATGAGAGTGTAGTGTTCCCGGGAACTTCCCCCTTCGAAGCAACGGAAGCAAAGGTGTTTTCAGATTGGACGTACAATATCACCAAGGAGGGGGCTGGGATAGTGGGATTACTCGACTTCCATTCTTACTCGCAACAAAGTATGACGATATCGCTGGCTTGATTCAATACACATGCTAACATGATGCTAGTTCTCTACCCATACTCGTACTCCTGCGATAGCATGCCCCCGGATCTCGAGAACCTCGAAGAGCTAGGAATCGGCCTGGCTAAAGCCATTCGATTGACTTCTGGTGAGCATTTTGAGGTGACATCAGCCTGTGAGGGTACCGGGTTTGCCAAGTACCAGGGCACGACGGGCGGCGGGAGCATGATGGACTTCTTCTACGCCGAGGATCGTATCCCCTACTCGTACCAGATTAAATTGCGGGATACGGGCAGTTACGGGTTTTTGCTTCCCAGAGACCATATCATTCCCGCTGGCCGGGAGAGCATGAATCTATTGAGGCATTTCGGATTCTTCATTCTCGATGATGGATCTCCGGTACAGCGACACGGCGATTTGAAGAAGAAGTGAAATCTTCCCTTGTGTTCTGTTCTAGGCTATTGAAAGAAATTGACCCGAACGAATTAGGGTGGGTTGGTGGTTTTATTTTATTCTTTATTCCTTTTTGGCGTTTTTGTGATGGGTTTTGCCATGTATTCGGGCAGTCTACCAGAACGAGCAAACGACAGGTTGGCCTGTGCAGGTAGGCTGGGTATTTGGTTTTTATTCGGTGTTTCGGGGTGGTCATGGTTTGCTTTGCGTGTACACAAGTTAGGCATGCCCACAAAAATTGGCATATCTGGCATGGCGTGAGATAGGGGTGGAATGGATGGCAGGAGGGGGGGGTCTCAAAAAGCATTCTTCTTGGAGGGTTTTACTTTTTGTATATTCCGAGAACTTGTTTCTTTTCACCGTTTGTTCTTGCCGTCTTCCCTTTATCTTTTTTTGGATATCACTTTAATGAGCACAGTTTATAATAATAAAACAAACAAACCACCACTACATCTCATCCCATATCAGTGATCAAAGTTTCTGATACAACTCGAACCAGAACCTCACCCCGTTCTCCTCCCTGACGCCCACGGGCACCTCCTCCCCGACGAACGCGCAAAGCTCCTCATACCCCCTCCGCATCCACCCGGTCTTTTCCTCATCCCTGACATCCACTGGAAAAAATCGATCACAGTCAAACTCCCCCTCAATACTCGTCAACAGCACATTCCTGGCCCTCTCGTCCTCCATGGCAAGCTTGTATATCTCCGCTCCACCGATCACGAATATTCTGCCGCCGTCGCCGCCCGCGGCGGCGATTGCGTCGGGGAAGGAAGTGACCCAGATACTTGCGTCGTTGAAAGGATCAGGCCGCGGGGAGCGCGAGATGACGACGTTGCGGCGCGATGGCAGCGGGCGGAACTTTGGCGGGATGGAGAGGTAGGTTTTTCGGCCCATTATTAGGGTGTTTAACACCGGGTTGGTGGGGGGGGGGGATGGGGACGGGGGAGGACGTTTTGTGACGCGGGAGAAGTAGGAGAGGTCTGTCGGGAGATGCCATGGTAGTGTGCCGGATTTCCCGATTCCGAGGGATTGGGTTGCTGCGACGATAATTGTCAGATTTACGCTTGTGGTTGTCATTTTGGGTTTTTGGTGGTTGGTGGTTGGTGGTGGTGGTGGTGGTGGTGGTGGTGGTTGGCGGGGTTGGTGGGGTTGCGAGGCTCGTGAGGGGGAACTCTTTTTCTTTTTCTTTTTCCCTTTTTAAGTTTAGGTTGGCGTGCAGCCTTACGATATGCGAGAGGCAACCTGCCTGCAACGTCTTGTGGGGAGATAAGCTTTAACCAGGCGCCCACTTAGGCTCTGCAGGTAATATCATATGTACGAGTAGATTGTCATGCGTATTTCTCTTGGTACCCGTAAATGGTATGATTATTCGTTGTATTTGTTTGTTATTCTGGTTGGGCGTCGTAATTGGCGCACGAAATGCTAGCTTACTACTCAAGGGCCACCTTACTCTGTGGAATAACCAAGGCTATAATATCTCATCTTCTCCACAAGGCTACCCGTTAGCTTAGTTCACGATTTGAGCACAAGTGTTGCGAAATGCAAAATTATCTACTTATCAAAGTTCATCATATTTCTAGTGAGGAAGGTAGAAAATCTGCTGACATAATCTACTAAATATTACAAATATACTAGCAGCCCCTCGATCGACCGGTCAAGCTTGGAGTCAATGTTGCAAGTATAATAGATGACGAAGGAGCTGTTAGGAAAGGTAGCAAATTTGATCTCCACTAATACTTGGGTGAAGTAAACTTTGTGGGTTACAATTGGATATATAAAATACAGGTGTGGTCTCCCGCCCAAGCAATAATTTCACCACTTCCGGATGGAAGAAGCATTGTTAACCATGGTTGTTTGGCTTGTCAGGGTCAACCACTTTCTGTCTGAGTAGAATTTACACTACTCTCATGTGCACCCACAGCTGCATCCAAGACAGGTGTTTGGCCGCGATCATCGCTTCATATCCATCTCCCAACTCCAATCCACCAGCTATCTTTCTTGGCTTTTCTCTTCCCCGGGAGATTGTTGCTTTGTGTAAAGTTGCATCGATACCTAAGAAAGCCTATAGAATCTTAGCTCCATAGCCATTAGTGGATTGTCGTGGGGTTCCTAATAGCATTGCCCATACCTACATTGCCGACATATTTTTCAGAATCTTCTCCACAATATTTGCCTCTAGGCTCTTGTCCATTGCATCCGGTGTTTCATCCTCATTCAATCTAACATGAAGGTATTCGATGATATGATCCTTGCTGGTACCTGGAGATACACTTTTCGCTCGTTTGGCAAAACGCTTTCTGATCTCAGCCGGAATGCTAGGTCTTCCAGTGATGAATATCCTCATGCTCGGTAACCATTGCAAGATTTGTTGCAATTTCTAAAGAGGTATCAGTGGTAGATAATAAGGAGAAAGCAGGTCTACAGGTCCCTCCACGCCCATCGCCTTCCCCTCCACGGCCCGGGCAAACAGGGGTAGCAAGCCAGTAGTTTTGTTCATTCCTATTTGAATCAACATCGGGCTTGTCAAGTCGGTATACTTTGATGGAGCTGACTCAGAAATCTCATACCTTCATCAACGCCCTGAGGATAATATCATTTTCCTCAGCATCCATTTTGGCTATCATTACTTTTTCGTATCGACTCTTGCTTGTTTTTACCACCATTGCGTGCTTGGCCTTCAGGATCAGATGTTCAATAAATCCTATGTATCGCAGGAACCAGGTTCTGATAGGGTCACCGCCGCTCATATCGTCGTCATATTTCAGCTTAAATGGCTCCTTCTTAGAACTTGAGCTGTCCATAAGTGTAAAGGCTCGCCCGGTGCACCTGCAAAATACAAACGGAAGGGAGTAGTTAATAAAGCTCGCAACTGTGGAAGGGATTGATATTTACCATTTTCTGAGTGGCGCCTTTGGTCAATGTGTATCGATTGCGAAGGTGGTTAACTTCTATGTCTTTGATGCAGTCACCACCTGCGATATAAATGTCACAATTGAATATTGTTGTGCTAGGCGGGCTACAAGATTTTCCGGCGCTCTATTAAAATTAGCAAACGTAAACCTTATCTATGGAAGGAATTTCCTCACAGAAAGCACAGGCCGTACCAGCAGCTGAAGCAGCTACTCGATGTCAGTTAGCAAAATTAGAGAAGGGTCAGGTGGTACAGAGTGGACAATGGGCTTACCTGCTGTGGCCACTGGGTCGGGCCTCGGCTCTTTTGCTGGTTTGACAGGACGGCTCTTGGTCAATCTGCTTGTGGACGGGGGACTCCTGCTTCTCCAGCGATCGTCTCGAGGTTGAGGAAGGAAGGGTAATTGATGGAAGGAGCAGGGGAAAACTATTAACGAAGCTCGGGTTGTACACTCTAGCGTTCGGGTCCGAGGCGAGTGAATAGGTGGTTTGGTGTCAGGGTGTAGTGTGCGCTACAAATATTTGTGAATCCGGTCTTATGAGGAGATGGACGGCTGGAACTGAAGTGTCACGGGGGCGGGCCGATACTTCCAAATACTGTACTGAAGTCGAGTTGACACCTTTTTCTATTTTTTTGCCGATTTGAGAGATGAAGAGGATGGACTTTTGAGTAACTTTGTGCGGTGAATGTGGTTGAAGTAATTGCAGCAGGGTGAAGAACAGGTGAATGGTAGGGGAGTTGATAGCAGGTTCGAGGGGAAGAGGACGCCGTGTGTGGGTCTCATAGTGAAAGCGGTCAAACGCGAAATTTTAATAACCTAATCAGAAGATCTACAGGTATTATCAGATGATTGAGATCGAACAGCTCATCTCAAAGAGAAAAAAGACACTGCAAGCCCTATATCATTATGGGAGTCATGACCCTTATATGGTCTCTAGCCATCCTGGTTATTCTCGGTGGTCTGGGGCCGGGACGTGCCTCCTTTGGCTATAGGCTGGGTGTAGTTTGTGCTTAGCACAGTATCTGACTGGGCCACTGTGTTGTGGTACCCTGAATTTCAGATTGGGTGCTCTAGCTCTAGGATGTTGTCGGAATTGGTGTGTCGAGGCGATTTACTGTGTGGCTCCGTTTCCTATCTTTAATACAACTACCCCCTCTTTTGTATTCACGGAATTAAGGCTTAGACCGACTTGAACTTAAAAGGCCCATAACATTACTAAGGGTCCGTTCGGTTGCAACCCATATTTGAAATCTCATTTTTACTGAGCGGTTGAAAAATGCGGTTTTAGGAGAGAAAGAGGCAAATGAGATTTTGCGGTAGTGAAGTGTTCGGTAAAAACGTCATCTGGCACAGATCTCTCCTGTGGGAGATGCCACACCTCTTCTTTAGCATCAACTTTTTTTTTCCTACCGCTAACTTTTTTCCATCTATACCAAGAGCACACCTCAGGCTCTTGTCTTGTCAGAAAATTATCGTTTTCGCTCTTGAGAGAGTACATTTCTTTTCTTGTAAAAAACCTCCAGTTCTCTAAGGGAGAGCACTTGTCTACACTTTTGCAAATTCTTTTTTCCAAACCACTACTGCTTCCTTCTGGCTAGTCTTGCCTTTTCCCTTGTGGAATACCGCCTGTTCTCTCTTCTTTTCTGAGTAACTCTTACCTGTTACTTCTGGAAGGCATTATTTGTCTTCTTGTAGAAAACATTCTCTTGTCCCACCTGGAAGAGCACATATTTTCCCCTACTCAGGAGAGCACCTCTATTGTCCCTTCCAAGAGAGTACTTCTTTCGTCCAGAGCACCTTATTGCTTCCTCCGGAATAGTACCACTTGTCTCCCCTTGTCGGAGAGCACAAATTCTCTCCCATCTTTGGAGAGAACCTCTTTTCCCCGACGGCAGGAGAGTACCTCGCTTCTCCTTCCCTGGGAGAGCACAACTTCTCTTCTATCTTTAGAGAGAACCTCTTTTCCCCCGACCGCAGGACAGTACCTCTCTTCGGGCCATTACCTGTCAGCCTCCCTCTGGAGACTATACCTGTTCTCCCCCACAGGAGAGCACCTCTCTCCCTCCCTAAGAGAAAACTTCTCTTCTCCATACCAGGAGATCGCCTCTCTTCTCACATCCGGGAGAGTACCTCTTTTCTCCTCCCTGGGAGAGTACCTCTTTTCTCCCCCCCAGGAGAGTACCTCTCTTCTTCCCCCCCGGGAGAGCACCTCTTTTCTCCCCCCCCCGGGAGAGCACATCTTTTCTCCCCACCTGGGAGAGCACCTGTTTTCTCCCTACCCAGGAGAGCACCTCTTTTCTCCCCACCTCCGGGAGAGCACCTCTTTTCTCCCCACCCCCGGGAGAGCACCTCTTTTCTCCCCCCCTGGGAGAGCAC
>Ga0307513_10001197_pt1 | contig 37689 bp, 41 predicted proteins | sample 15_EM_MG_FD_202174 | JGI IMG/M metagenome (GOLD analysis project Ga0307513, IMG submission 202174) | Populus trichocarpa ectomycorrhiza microbial communities from riparian zone in the Pacific Northwest, United States - 15_EM | ecosystem: Host-associated > Plants > Roots > Unclassified | place...
CGGCCGACTTCCTCGACGTCGGGCGGTACCCGACGATCACGTTCTCCTCGACCGGTAGCCGCGACCTCGACGGCACCACGTTCACGCTGCTCGGTGACCTGACGATCCACGGCGTCACCCGCGCCGCCGAGCTCGCGGTGGAGTGCCACGGCGTCGTGGCCGATCCGTCCGGCGCGGAGCGCGCGGGCTTCTCGGCGATCACCAGCATCAGCCGCGCCGACTTCGGCGTCGACATCCGGCTCCTGTTCGGTGCCGGCCAGGTCGTGGTCGCCGACGTCGTCGAGATCGCCGTCGAGATCGAGTTCGTCGCGGACGGGGCCGGGCGATGACCGCCGTGGTGCTGGACATGTCGATCTCGGTGGACGGGTTCGTCGCGGGGCCGGACGACGGACCCGAGCACGGGCTCGGGATCGGCGGGGAGGTCCTGCACGCCTGGCTGGCCGACGGGGACGGCGATCCCAGCTCGTACCGGCCGGCCGACGAGGCCGGCGCACTCGTCTTCGACGAGGGGCTGGCCACCGGTGCCGTGATCACCGGCCGGCACACCTTCGAGTACGCGGGCCGCTGGGGCGGCGACCATCACGACGGCGTCCCGGTCTTCGTGCTCACCCGCACGGTCCCCGACGAGCCGGCGCCCGGGCATGCGCGCTACGTCACCGATCTCGCGGCCTGCGTGGCGCAGGCGAAGGCTGCCGCGGGCGACCGGAACGTACTCCTGCACGGCGCGACCGCCGCCCAGGCGCTCCTGCGTGCCGGGCTGGTGGACGAAGTGGCGCTGCATGTCGTACCCGTGCTGCTCGGAGCGGGCAGGCGGTTGTTCGACGACCTGCCGCCCGACCACGTCGAGCTCGATCTCGTCCGCGTCCTGGACGGGCCGGACGTGCAGCACCTGCACTACCGCGTGCGCAGGGAGGGCTGAGCAATGGCCACGATCCGGCTGTACATGACCATTTCGCTCGACGGGTACGTCACCGGGCCGCGCGACGACGCCGAGAACCCGCTGGGGATCGGCGGGTTCCGGCTGTTCAACTGGCTCGACCTGCGCAACGACCCGGGTCCGAGCGGCCAGGTCTACGCCGAGGGGACGGCCACCCGGGCGGTCATCGCCGGGCGACGCACCTTCGAACTGGCCGGTCGTTGGAACGGCGACCACCACGACGGCGTGCCGATCCTCGTGCTCACCCACGACGTCCCCGACGAGCCGCCACCGGGCAGCGCCCACTACCTCACCGACGTGCGCGAGTGCGCCGCACAGGCGCGGGCGGCAGCCGGGGAGGGCGATGTGCTGGTCCACGGGGCCGGCGCCGCTCAGGCCCTGCTGCGGGCCGGCGAGCTGGACGAACTCGAACTGAACGTCGTGCCGGTCCTGCTCGGGCAGGGACGGCGGCTGTTCGACGGGCTACCCGCCGAGCGCGTCGAGCTCGAGCTGGTCCGGCGGTTGGTCACCGAGGACGCCGCACCCGCGCAGCGGGTCATGCACCTGCGCTACCGCGTGCTCAGCCGCGGACGTTCAGGCCCACCCGCTGGAACTCCTTGAGGTCGGAGTAGCCGGTCTTCGCCAACGCCCGGCGCAGCGCACCGAACAGGTTGACCGAGCCGTACGGCTCGTCGGACGGGCCGAACAGCACCTGCTCCAGCGTCCGATCGCCCTGCGCGACCTCGATGATCTCCGAGCGCGGCAGGCTCGGGTGCGCGGCCGACGACGTCCAGTACAGGCCGCCACCGGGCGCGTCGGCGGCTTCGGCGAGCTGCTCGCCGAGCATCACGGCGTCGGCCCCGCAGGCGATGGCCTTCGCCAGGTCGCCCGAGCCGCCCATCCCACCGTCGGCGATGACGTGCACGTAGCGGCCGCCCGTCTCGTCCAGGTAGTCGCGCCGGGCAGCGGCCGCGTCGACGATCGCGGTGGCCATCGGCACTCCGATGCCCAGCACCTCGTCGGTGGTCGTGGCCGACGACTCGCCGTACCCGACGATCACGCCTGCCGCGCCGGTGCGCATCAGGTGCATGGCGGTGCGGTAGTCGCCGCAGCCGCCGGCCACGACGGGCACGTCGAGGGAGTTGATGAACTCCTTGAGGTTCAGCGGTTCGCCGCGCGACACGTGCTCGGCGGAGATGATCGTGCCCTGCACGACCAGGATCTCGACGCCGGCCGCCAGCAGGGTGGGGGTGAGCTCGCGGGCGCGCTGCGGGCTCACCCGCGCGGCGACGGTGACCCCGGCGTCGCGGACGCTCTTCAGCGCCTCACCGAGCAGGCCCTCGTCGATCGGGGCGGCGTGCAGCTGCTGCAGCATGCGGATCGCATCGCCCGGCCCGGCGCTGGCCTCGGCGGCCTCACGGACCTGCGCGACGGCCGCGTCGGCGTCGGCGTGCCGCGCCCACAGACCCTCCGCGTTGAGCACCGCCAGCCCGCCCAGCCGCCCGATGGCGACAGCGCTGGCCGGCGACACCACGGCGTCGGTCGGGTGGGTGACCAGCGGGATGTCGAACTGGTAGGCGTCGAGCCGCCAGTCCGTGGACACCTCTTTCGAGCTACGGGTCCGCCGCGAGGGCACGATCTCGATCTGCCCGAGGTCGTACGCCCGACGGGCCTCACGGCCCATACCGATCTCCACCACGTCACGCACGGGTGGTCAGCTTAGGGCCTGTCCTGCAAGTCCGGGGCCGCGGGCTTCGTGATCGAGATCGTTCCGGGCAAGGCGCCGGCGCGATCCGTCACACCGGGCGTATCCGGTCGTGCCGGCAACGCCGCCAGGGACGATCTCGGCGGGAAGAGCGCGGTCCAGGGCTTGCAGGACAGGTCCTGACCGCCGGCACAGGTGCTGCCGGGCTGGGTGTGGGGGATTCGCGTGCGCACGACGGCCGGGCTGATCGAGGGGACGCAGGACGGCGGGGTCGCGGTGTTCCCGTTCGCCGCTCAGGCGCTGCTGCGGGCCGGCGAGCTGGACGAGCTGGAACTGCACGTCGTGCCGGTCCTGCTCGGGCAGGGACGGCGCCTCTTCGACGGGCTACCCCCTGAGCACGTCGAACTCGACCTGGTCCGGCGGTTGATCGTCGACGGCGTCGCACCCGTGCAGCGCGTCATGCACCTGCGTAACCGCGTGCGCCTCGCGTAGGGATATCGGGAACGGCTCAGTGCGCCGCGTAGTTCGGCGCCTCGACCGTCATCGTGATGTCGTGCGGGTGGCTCTCCTTGAGCCCGGCCGCGGTGATGCGCACCAGCTGCGCCTGCTGGAGCTTGGAGATCGTCTGCGCGCCGGCGTAGCCCATGCCCGACCGCAGCCCGCCCACCAGCTGGTGGACGACCTGGGCGAGCGGCCCGCGGAACGGGATGCGGCCCTCGATGCCCTCCGGCACCAGCTTGTCCTCCGACAGCACGTCGTCCTGCGCGTAGCGGTCCTTGGAGTAGCTCTTCGCGTCGCCGCGCGACTGCATGGCGCCCAGCGAGCCCATGCCGCGGTAGGTCTTGAACTGCTTCCCGCCGACCAGGATCAGCTGGCCGGGCGACTCGGCGGTGCCGGCCAGCAGGCTGCCCAGCATCACCGTGGACGCACCGGCGGCGATGGCCTTGGAGATGTCGCCGGAGTACTGGATGCCACCGTCGCCGATCACCGGCACGCCGGAGGCCGCGCAGGCCTGGGCGGCCTCGTAGATCGCGGTGATCTGCGGTGCACCGACCCCCGCCACCACGCGGGTGGTGCAGATCGAACCCGGCCCCACCCCGACCTTCACCGCATCGGCACCGGCCTCGACGAGCGCGGCCGCACCGGCCCGGGTGGCCACGTTGCCGCCGACGACGTCGACGGACTGCCCGACCTCGGCCCGCAGCTTCGCCACGGTCTCGAGCACGCGGCGGGAATGCCCGTGCGCGGTGTCGACCATGACCACGTCGACCCCGGCCTCGACGAGCTGCATGGCCCGCGCGTAGCCCTCGTCGCCGACGCCGACGGCCGCGGCGACCACGAGCCGGCCGTCGGGATCCTTCGTGGCGAGCGGGTACTTCTCGGTCTTGTTGAAGTCCTTGATCGTGATGAGCCCGCGCAGCACGCCGTCGCCGTCGATGATCGGCAGCTTCTCCAGCTTGTGCCGGCGCAGCAGGCCCAGCGCGGCCTCCGCGCTCACCCCGACCCGCGCGGTGATCAGCGGGGCGCGCGTCATCACCTCGCTGACGGGCCGCGCGTGGTCCATCTCGAACCGCATGTCGCGGTTGGTGATGATGCCGACGAGCTGGCCGGCGGCGTCGGTGACCGGCACGCCGGAGATGCGGAACTTCGCGCACAGCCGGTCGACGTCGGCCAGCGTGGCCTCGGGCGAGCAGGTGACCGGGTCGGTGACCATGCCGGCCTCGGACCGCTTCACGATCTCCACCTGCAGAGCCTGCTCCTCGGGCGCCAGGTTGCGGTGCAGCACGCCCAGGCCGCCGGCCCTGGCCATGGCGATGGCCATGCGGGACTCGGTGACGGTGTCCATCGGCGACGACACGATCGGCACCCGCAGCCGCACCCGGCGGGTGACCTGCGTGCTCGTGTCGACCGCGCTCGGGACGACGTCGGATTCGGCGGGCAGCAACAACACGTCGTCGAAGGTCAGGCCGAGCATCGCGAACTTCTCCGGCAGGCCCCCGGTCTCGCTGGTCATCGGCGGTGTCCGAGCCTTCCGTACGACATCCCGGCGGCGGTCACCGCCTTGACAGCCATCGTAAACGGCCGCGGTGGCCCGGTCGCGCCGCCCGACCACCCCGGGGCTGCGAATCTGGTCACCCGTCAAGAATCCGGCTCGGCAGCGGTGCGAACCACTCCGTCGACCGCGCGGCGACGACCGATCCGACATTCGGGTCTGCTCCGACGAACGGTCGATCGCCGGCGCGGGTATCGTTGACAGCGTGTCACCCGATGCACTGCCGCCCGACCCGTTCGCCGGCGACCCCCACGATCCGGCTCTCTCCCTCGATGGCGAAGAGTCGGATCAGGAGCGTCTGAGCGAGGTCGAGCGCGACGAGGTCATCGCCGACCTCGCCGATCTGGCCGTCTACCAGGCGTTGCTGGAGACGCGGGGCGTGCGGGGCATCGTGGTCGACTGCGGCGACTGCGGCGAGCAGCACTTCCACGAGTGGAGCCTGCTGCGCGCGAGCCTGCAGCAGCTGCTCGACGAGGGCCAGATGCGCCCGCACGAGCCGGCGTTCGATCCCGACCCTGCGAGCTACGTGACCTGGGAGTACTGCCGCGGCTACGCCGACGCGGTGCTCTCCGACTCCTGAGCCTGCGCCAGACGCGAAACGGCCCAGCGATCCGCATCGGATCGCCGGGCCGTTCGCTGTGGTCAGGACGTGGGTGGGTTGTCCTCGTCGGCTTCCGGGGTGCTGCCCATGCTCTGCGGAGTGCTCGGCGACGGAGCACCCTCCGGCGTGGCCGACGGGGTCGGCGTGGGTGACGGCGTGGGTGACGGCGAGGCGCTACCGGGGGCCGGCTCCGAGCTGGCGCTGCCGGACGGATCCGTCTGCGCCGCCCGTGGATCACGACGGGGGTCGTTGCCGCCCGAGCTCGGGTCGGGCCGTGGGCCGCTGGTGGGTGCGGTGGACGGCTCAGGACGGGTCGGGGTGGGCGAGGGGTCCTCGCCGACCGCGGCACCCTGAGGCACCCGGCGCTGCTTGTCCGTCTTCAACGGCTGACCTGGATCGGTCGGCTCGCCGGGTGGGGTCTCGTCGGCCTTCGCGGCGAGGAAGGTCTGCACCTCGGTGAGCTCGGCCTGCCCCTCCTCGGGACGGACGGCCGCGAGATCGGCCTGCGCCTGCTGCAGTTCCGCCGCGGCCACCTGGGACTGCCCGGCGGTGAGTGCGCGCTTGGCGTTGTCGATGCGGGTCTCGACCCGGGCGGCGGCCTCGATCGAGCCGGCCCGTTCCGAGAACAGCACCTTCGAGATGCCCCACAGGGTGTCGCCGGGCTCGGCCGAGGCCGATCCCACCGACAACCCGCCGACCGCGAGGACGGCGAAGGCAGCGGCTGCCGCGACGGGTGCCAGGTGGCGGGTGCGCCGGTTCGGCCGGCTCGCCGAACGGATGGTCGCGATGGCGGTGTCGATGTCGACGAGCTCGGGGATCGGATCGACGTCGACGTCCTCACGCCACGACGCCAGGATCGCGGCGACGTGATCGTCGGCGTCGTAGCCGCCGTAGCCGGGCGCGGAGACCGTCATACCGGCCGCCAGCGCACTGATCAGCTCGTCGTCGGCCTGCACGGCCACGAGATCGATCGGCTCCTCGGCCGGCCGCATGTGCACGGGCCGGGACGTCATGCCGTTGGGCCGGTGGTGTCCGTTCGTGCGGCGGCGCTGATGCCGGGGGTGTTCGTCGTCGCGCATCAGACCACCTCCTCCTCGGGCATCGATTTGCGTAGGCGGGCCAGAGCCCGGTGCTGGGCGACGCGGACGGCGCCAGGTGTGGAGCCGACGGCCTCTGCCGTCTCCTCCGCGGAGAGTCCTACGACGACTCGCAGGACCAGGATCTCGCGTTGTTTGTCGGGGAGCGTGTCGAGCAGCCGGCCCATCTCACCGGATGTCTCGATGCGCATGGCGCGCTGTTCGGGGCCGTCGGCGACCTCGATCGAGTCGGGGAGGTCGGCCACGGGTTCTGATCTGTTGCGGGAAGCGGCTCGGTGCGCATCGATCACCTTGTGGGAAGCGATGCCGTACACGAACGCCAGGAACGGTCGGCCCTGGACGCGATAGCCGGGGAGGGCCGTCAACACGGCCAAGCACACCTCCTGCGCAACGTCGTCGGCGGAGACCGACGATCGGTCCATCCGTCCGAGGCGAGCGCGGCAGTACCGCACGACCAGCGGACGAATGATGGCGAGCACAGTCCCGACGGCCCGACGGTCCCCTGCCATTGCAAGGGCCACGAGCTCGTCTGGAACCTCTGTCGTCTCACTCATCGCGCGGTCTCGTCCTGGTGTTACGGCACTATTAGGTCGTCGTTCAGCCTGGTCCGATCACGGAGAGTTTTCGACCGTGACTTCTCCGCTCACACCGTAGCGAAGCGGCAAGCACCTTCCGCGGACGGCTCCAAGGCCAACGTCACCATGACGATCCAAAGTACCGATCCGTTGCACGGCGGGGGGCATCACCACCCGAACGGTCCCAGGACCGGGCCCGGACGGCGCCGGCCGCGGACGAAACGTCAACGCGACCGGGACCACCCGGTACGACGACGGGGACGGGCACCGGACCGACCTGTGCCGGCGGTGCACGTCACCCGTGCATGAACGACCTCGGCTCGTGCCCTCAGCGGGCACCGAGCGTGGTCAGTACGGGGTCAGCTGTGAGCTTCAGGACACCAGCCCGCGGCGGAAGCCGTGGGCGACGGCCTGGGCCCGGTCGCGGACACCCAGCTTGCGGAACAGGCGCCGTGCGTGGGTCTTCACGGTGTCCTCGGACAGGTAGAGCTCGCGGCCGATCTGCCCGTTGCTCTTGCCCTGGCTCATGCCGCGCAGCACCTGGAGCTCGCGCTCGGTGAGCTGCACGCCAGGGTCCGTGGGAGCACGGGGCGTGGGGACCGCGGTGCTCGCCAGGGTGTGCGCGAGGGCTGCCACCAGCTCGGGACGGGACGCGTCCCAGCGGAGGTAGCCACGCGCGCCGCCGGCGATCGCCGCAGCGATGCTGCCCGCGTCGTCGGGCGCACCGAAGACGATCACGTTGGCCTGGGGATGAGCAGCCACCAGGCGCCGGGTGGCCTCGACACCGGTGGGCACGGCGCGTTGCGTGCCCACCAGGACGACGTCGACCGGCTGCCGGGAGAACCGGGCCAGCAACTCGTCCCCATGGGCGACGCAATCGATTCGGTGCACGCCGGGGACCGCGGACATCACGCGGGTGAGGCCCTCGCGGACGCTGCGACGATCGTCGCAGATGAGTACCGTCGTCACGACGATTCCTTCCTGCAGCTTCCTGCAGCCGGGTGATGTGTCACCCCAAGCATCGGCGAGTGACAGCTTCACCTTGACACGATCAGGGCGGGTTTGTGCCCTCCATTCGGGAGGGTTGCGCCAAGTGGCACTCGTCATGTGGGTGACGTGGGTCCGAATGGAGTAATCACATTACCGCTTGGAACCCGAGTGGCTGCATCGACACCCCGATAAGGCGCCTCCCCGCGGGATCGCAGCGCCGTTCGATGACGCTCATCGTGGCAAGCGCGGCGTGTCGTCGGCGTGCCGCGCCGGTCATCGTGCCAGCGGCCGATTGTTGCGCCATGTGGGTGGTTGCGTCGTTTGCGGTGTCGCCCGTACGGAGGATCAAATCGGCCGCTGCGAGCTGGCAAGGCCATTCGAGGGGCGCAAGGCCCCGTTCGGCGCACTCGTCCGCGAGCCGGTCCAACTCCGACAAGCCGCTCTCCGCGATCAGATCACCCGTCAGAACGGTGGCCACGACGTGCACGATCAGGGACTTGACGAGGTGCCGAACGGACCCGACCATTCGCGCCCGGCGTACAGCGTCGGCCGCCGGCTCGGTCGCCGCCGCCGGCTCGCCGCGCAGCAAGGCCAGCTCGGCGCGCACCCAGCCGATCCGGATCGGCATCCGCCATGACGGATGGTCACGACTCAGACACTCTGCGCTGTCGAGTAGGCGCTGTGCGACGAGCGGCCTCCCGAGGCCCACGTTGTCGGCGGCCAGCCCGATCAGCGCGTCGATCCGGGCGGCGGCCACATCCGTCCCGTCGACGTGCGGTTGTTCGGCAGCGGCAGCCGTCGCGACCCGCAGCGCGAACGCATCGTCGGCCAACGCGGCCCCGTGCCCGCCCAACTGGCGCCGATGCGCAGCTGCCGTGACCGCCGCGTGCGCCACGATCGCCACCGGCGTGGACGGCTCGGCCCGCAGCCGCGCCAGCTCCGCCGCCGCAGCCGCGTAGCGCCCCTGCCCACCCAGCGCGACCGCGGCCATCCACCGGTCCCGATGATCAGCGCCGGCGGGCACCCGCACCGGCGCGCCCGGAGTTGCGCCGAACGCCGCATCGCGCAACCCGCCCGGCTCACCCACCCGTCCATCGTCGGGGTGCGGCACGACGTTGTCGACCTTGTAGCCACAAGCACCCGCACCTACTGTGGGTGGCACCCGCGCTACGGAGTGGCAGGTGATACGCGTGGCCGACACGCACAGGCTCCCGAATCCGGTCGCCGAGACCTACGAATGGCAGCTGCGCGGAGCATGCCGAGGGATGGACAGCGCGTTCTTCTTCCATCCCGAGGGTGAGCGCGGCTCCGCGAAGTCGCGGCGCGAGGAGCAGGCCAAGCAGGTCTGCAGGTCCTGCTCGGTGCTCGACCAGTGCCGGCGGCACGCATTGGCCGCCGAAGAGCCCTACGGCGTCTGGGGCGGGCTCTCCGTCGCCGAGCGCGGCGACATCCTCCATACGCGGGACCGGCAGCTGCGGCTGACGGAACACACCCCGTCCAACACGGGCTGACCCGATCCGGCCGCGCACACGAAAGGGCCGCCCCGGCTGAGCGGGGCGGCCCTCACGTTTCGATCAGGTACTACCTCAGTGGCCGTGTCCGTGGCCGTGTCCACCCGCGGGGGCGGCCGGGGCCTCCGGCTTGTCGACCACGGCGCTCTCGGTGGTGAGCACCATGCGAGCGATCGACGCGGCGTTCACCACGGCGGACCGGGTGACCTTGACCGGGTCGATGACACCGTCGGCGACGAGGTCGCCGTAGGTGAGGGTCGCGGCGTTGAAACCGTGGCCCCACTCCAGGTCGGCGACCTTGCCGACGACGACCGCGCCCTCGAGACCGCCATTGGCGGCGATCCAGAACAGCGGCGACTTCAGCGCGGTGCGCACGACCGCGACACCGGTGGCCTCGTCACCCGTCAGGCCCAGGTTGTCGGCGAGGACCGCGGAGGCGTGCACGAGGGCGGAACCGCCACCGGGCACGATGCCCTCCTCGACCGCAGCGCGGGTGGCCGAGACGGCGTCCTCGATGCGGTGCTTGCGCTCCTTGAGGGCGGTCTCGGTGGCCGCGCCGACCTTGATGACGGCGACGCCGCCGGACAGCTTGGCCAGCCGCTCCTGCAGCTTCTCGCGGTCCCAGTCGGAGTCGGACTGCTCGATCTCCGCCTTGAGCTGCGCGATGCGACCCTCGACGGCCTCGGCAGTGCCGCCGCCTTCGATGATCGTCGTGTTGTCCTTGGTGACGACCACGCGACGCGCCGTACCCAGCAGGTCCAGGCCCGCCTCGGACAGCTTCAGGCCGACCTCGGGGTTGATGACCGTGCCGCCGGTGGCGGTGGCGAGGTCGTCCATGAACGCCTTGCGGCGGTCACCGAAGAACGGCGACTTGACCGCGGCGACCTTGACGGTCTTGCGGATCGAGTTGACGACGAGCGTGGACAGGGCCTCGCCGTCGACGTCCTCGGCGATGATCAGCAGCGGCTTGCCCTCGCCGAGCACCTTCTCCAGCAGCGGCAGGAGATCGGCGATCGCCGAGATCTTGTCGCGGTGCAGCAGGAGGTAGGGGTTCTCGAACGACGCCTCCATCGACTCCGGGTCGGAGACGAAGTACGGCGACAGGTAGCCCTTGTCGAACTGCAGGCCCTCGGTGATCTCCAGCTCGGTGGCGAGCGTGGAGCCCTCCTCGACCGTGATCACACCGTCCTTGCCGACGGTCTTGAGCGCCTCACTGATGAGGTTGCCGATCTCGGCCTCGCGGGAGGCGATGGTGCCGACCTGAGCGATGTGCTCCTTGTCGTCGACCGGGATGGCGCGCCTGGCCAGCTCGGCGTTGACGGCGTCGGCGGCCTTCGAGATGCCGATGCCCAGCGCTGCCGGGTTCGCACCGGCCGCCACGTTGCGCAGGCCCGCGGCCACCATGGCCTGGGCGAGCACGGTGGCGGTGGTGGTGCCGTCGCCCGCGACGTCGTTCGTCTTGGTGGCGACGGACTTCGCGAGCTGCGCGCCGAGGTTCTCGAACGGGTCCTCGAGGTCGATCTCGCGAGCGATGGTGACGCCGTCGTTGGTGACGGTCGGCCCACCGAACTTCTTGTCCAGCACGACGTGGCGCCCGCGCGGACCGAGGGTGACCTTGACCGCGTCGGCCAGCTGGTTCACACCCCGCTCCAGTGCACGGCGGGCGGTCTCGTCGAAGCTGATCTGCTTCGGCATGTCCTGCCTATCCCTTCGATGAAAAACGCGACAAGGGCCGCCGTCCCCGGCATGGGGACAGCGGCCCCGTCAGGACTGCCTACGAGTCAGTTGACGACCGCGAGCACGTCACGGGCGGAGAGGATGAGGTACTCCTCGCCGTTGTACTTGACCTCGGTGCCGCCGTACTTCGAGTAGATGACGACGTCGCCGACCGCGACGTCCAGCGGGACGCGGTTGCCGTTGTCGTCGATCCGGCCGGGGCCCACCGCGAGGACCTTGCCCTCCTGGGGCTTCTCCTTGGCGGTGTCCGGGATGACGATGCCGGACGCGGTGGTGGTCTCCGCCTCGCTTGCCTGGACGACGATCTTGTCCTCGAGCGGCTTGATGTTCGCCACTTGATGACCTCCCCTTCCTGGGGTGTACCTCGCGAAAACACGCGTGCGTATGTGGGTGGTACGACCTCGATCGCTCCGTCGTCGCGGGTGCCGGAGCGGCCGGTGGCGGCCGTGCACTTGGCACTCTACCCATGAGAGTGCCAACGGCTCAACGCCCGCCTGCTCCGGCGCGTCCCCGATGCGGCATATCCTCCGATCCGGTGTCACGAGCTGGGGGGCAGATGGGCACGCTGCACGACGACGACCCGCGACAGCTGGGGCCGTACCGGATCACCGGCCGGCTCGGGGTGGGCGGCATGGGCACCGTCTTCCGCGGTCAGGGACCCGACGACGAGGTCGCCGCGATCAAGGTGGTGCACCCGCACCTGTCCGACGACGACGAGTTCCGGGCCAGGTTCGCCCGCGAGATCGCGACGGCGCAGCGCGCGCGGGCCCCGTGGACCGCGGCCGTGCTGGGTGCGGACCCTGCGGCGCGGCCGCCGTGGCTGGCCACCGAGTTCGTGGCCGGCCCGGCGCTCGGTGCCGCCGTCGCTGCCGGCGGCCCGCTCGATGCCGAGCAAGGTCGGATCCTGGCGACCTGTCTGGCGGAAGCACTGGCCGCACTGCACGCCGGCGGGGTGGTGCACCGCGATCTCAAACCGTCGAACGTGCTGCTGGCCGCCGACGGGCCGCGCCTGATCGACTTCGGCATCGCGCAGGCGCTCGATGCCACCCGCATCACCCGCACCGGGACCGTGCTGGGCACGCCGGCGTACATGTCGCCCGAGCAGGCGCTCGGTGAGCACGTCGGGCCGGCGTCGGACGTGTTCTCGCTTGCGTCGGTGATCGCGTTCGCGGTCACGGGTGTCGGCCCGTTCGGGGCGACCACGAACGCGGTCGCGATGCTGCGCCGCATCGCCACGCAGGAGCCGGACCTGTCGGCCGTTCCGCCGCCGTTGCGGGAGGTGCTGGCCCGTTGCTTCGCCCGCGATCCGCGGGCGCGGCCGACGGCGTACGCGCTGTGGGAGCGGCTGGGGCCGCCCGGTCCGTGGACGCGGCCGACCACTCCCACGCTGGTCGGGCGGCCCGACATCACCCCGGCGCCGCGGCGGCGGCGCGGTGCGCTCGTCGCGGCGCTGGTCGCGGTCGCGACCGTCGCCGCGGCCACGATCACGGTCGTCGCGCTGAACCGTCCTGCCGACCAGCCCGCGCCACCCGTCGCGGCAGGCACGAGCGCCTCGCCCACCGCACTCCCCAGCGCCGCACCCCTGCCCGCCACCGCGCAGGTGGCGTTGCTGCCCGCCACGATTCCCGGGTGGCGCGGCGCCTACGCCTCCTCCCGCAACGCCGCCTACGACGTGCCCCCGAGCTGGACGCCGACCTCCCCGAGCTCGATCCGGGGCTTCCGCACCGACGACGGCACCGGGATCGTCCTGGGCGGGATCGCCAACCTCCCGCTGGACAGCGCCTGCACGAAGGGCGATCCGGGCGGGGTGCCGCAGTACAAGGCGTGGGCCGGGATCACCGGGTTCCCGTCGGCCGACACCGCGGCCGGGGCCACGGAGATGGCGAAGCGCTGGCTCGGCTGGTTCAGCAGCGACGACGGGAAGCAGGCCGGCGCCCGGCCCGGTCCGGCGCAACCTCTGACGGTCGGCGGCCGGGCGGGCAGCCACGTCGCCGTCGAGATCCGGGACAACCCACGCGGCGGCTGCGAGACGCCACACGCTGCGCTGCACGTCCTCGCCGTGCCGGACGGCCGCGGGCAGAGCGTGGTCCTGGTGGTGCTGGCCGATCTCGACGCGCCCGGCGCCGTCACACCGGCGGAGATCGACCAGATCCTCACCACGCTGCGTCCGGCCGGTCAGCAGGCCGCCTGCAAGGACGGCAACGCCACCGGGACGTGGTGCTCGTGAGCGCGCCCGCCTTCCCGCTCGGTCCCACCGATCCGCGCCGCCTGGGCCCGTACGCCCTGGAGCGCCGGATCGGCACCGGCGGCATGGGCGTGGTCTACCTGGGCCGGGACCCGGCCGGACGCCGGGCTGCGGTCAAGGTGGTGCACGCCCACCTGGCCGACGATCCGGCGTTCCGGGACCGGTTCACGCGCGAGATCACGACGGCGAGTGCCGTGCGGGCGCCGTGGACGGCCGTGGTGCTCGCCGCCGACGCCACCGCACGCAGGCCGTGGCTGGCCACCGAGTTCGTCGACGGTCCCGATCTGGACCGGGCGCTGGCCACCAGCGGCCCGCTGCCCGAGCCCGGACTCATGCTGCTCGCGGCCGCCATGTCCGAGGCGCTCGCCGCGCTGCACGCGGGCGGGGTGGTGCACCGCGACATCAAGCCCGCCAACGTCCTCCTCGCACCCGACGGCCCCCGCCTGATCGACTTCGGCATCGCGCGGGCCCTGGACGCGACAGCGGTCACCGGCACCGGACAGGCCGTCGGCACGCCCGCCTACATGTCGCCGGAGCAGGCCACCGGCGAGGACACCGGACCGCCGTCCGACGTGTTCTCGCTGGCCTCCGTGGTCACGTTCGCCGCCGGCGGCCGCGGCCCGTTCGGCGTCGCCCCCAACCCGGGGGCGATGCTGCTGCGCATCGCCGACGCCGAACCGGACCTGTCCGCCGCACCTGCGCACCTGCGTCCGCTGCTGGCCGCCTGCCTCGCGAAGGACCCGGCCCGCCGCCCGACCGCCGAGCAGCTGGCCGCGCAGTTCGTCCGCCACCGGCCGCCCGCACCACCGTTGCCACCACCGGACCGGGTGGTGGTCCCGCGCCGGAGGCGGCGCCGGATGTGGGCGGCGCTGGCAGCCACGGCGCTCGTGGTCGTCGCCGGGATCGTGGCCGCCACCACGCTGCTCCCGGTCGGTGGCGCCGCCGTCGACCTCTCCCGCGGTCCCGTGCCCACCGCAGGCCCGGCGCCGGCGTCGCCGCGGCCGGCGAGCGTCAGGCGGTCCGTCCCCGTCGGCAAGCTCCCGGAGCAGATCGCCGTCGGCCCGGATGGGCGCGCCTACGTCGCGACGTCGGACGGGGTCTCGGTCATCGACCCGACGACCGGCACCACCGTCACCCGGATCGACGCCCAGAGCAAACCGGTCGGCATCGCGATCGGTGCCGACGGTCGGAAGCTCTTCATCTGCTCGCTCTCCGGGAATGTCGCCACCGTCGAGCTGCCGGGCGTCACGACCGCCGGCAACGTCACCGTCGGCCGGCAGACGTTCCAGTTCGCCGCCGCGACGACCGCCCAACGGATCTTCCTCCAGGACACCGCGCGGAACGTCGTCGTCGGGTTCGACATGGCCACCGGCGCGGTCACCGGCGAGACCCCGGTGTCAGCGGACACCCATACACTGGCTGCCGGCCCGGACGGGCGCAGCCTGTGGGCCCGCGACTCCAAGGCCGGCCTGTGGACCGTGTACGACCCGGCGACGGGTGCGACGCGCGCGACGATCCCGTCGGGTTCGTTCGGCGACCCCGTCGCGTTCAGCTCGGACGGGACCCGCGCCTACGTCAAGGGCGGCAACGGGCTGAACGCGGTCACCGTCGTCGACACGACGACCTGGAAGAGCATCGGCGAGTTCCGGCTCGACAAGAGCGGCTCGATCCGCAACCTCGCGATCACCCCCGACGGGCGGTACCTGTTCGCCAGCATGCTCACCACGTCGACCAACGGACCGGAGATCCTGATCATCGACGCGTCCACGCACGTGATCGTGCAGGGGCTGGAGATCACCGGCCAGATCGACCACATGGCCGTCTCCCCCGACGGCGGCACGCTCTACGCGTCCGACTTCGACGCCGGCGCGGTCCACATGATCGACATCGGTGGTTTCCGGTGAGGCGCCCGCTGGCGGTGCTCGCCGCGGCGCTCGTCCTCGCGGGGGCGGCGGCCTGTGGGTCGACAGGCCCGCGGGTCTCCGCCCAGCCCTTCGTCCTCCCTGATCTGGCGGTCGGGTTCGGCGGGCTCGCCGTGACCGCGGACGGCACGGTGGTGGTAGTGGGCCAGAAGGGCATCACGACGGTCGATCCCACGACGCTGGCGATCACCGGCACGACCGGCGGATCAGGCTTCGAGAAGGTCACGACCGGCAGCGACGCCGGCCACGTGTTCCTCCTCGACTCGAGCGCGGGGCTGGAGCAGCTGGACCTGCGCACGCACCTCGTCACCGTCCGGTTGCCGGCCCGATCGACGATCGAGCTGCCGACCGAACTGCTCTGCGTGTGCGCGGGAGGCACGCTGCTGTTCGGCGCGAACGCGACACACTCCAACCTGACCGTCATCGACCTCCCCGCGGCGCGGATCGCGACGACGATCACGATGCCGCCGGCGTTGCGGTCCGCTGCAGTCGTCGTAGCCGATGGCAGCCGCATCTACCAGCTACCACCGCAGACCGTCGGCGGCCCGTTCGACGTGCCGGTCAGCGCGGTCGACGTCGCGACCGGGAAGAGCACACCGGTGCCCGGTACCGAAGGTGCGCAGTCGCTCGCCCTCTCGGCCGACGGACCCCGGATCTGGGTCATCGGCGTGAACGGGCTTGCCGTCATCGATGGTGCCGGGAACAGTGCCCGCCGGGTCACCCGCAGTTCCCCGGGTGGTGGGGAGTTCGTCGGCTCCCCGGACGGGCGGGTGCTCGCCGGCACCGACCTGCCCGATCACGTCACCCTCATCGACACCGCCGACGGGAGCGAGATCGCGAGCGTGCCGGTCGGCGGGTTCCCCCGCGCTCTCGCGTTCGCACCGGACTCCAGCCGGCTGTGGGTCGGCACCGACAAGGGTCTCGTGGGCGTCCCGCTCGGACCGTGACCGTCCGGCGTAGCGTCGCGTCATGACCACCATCGCCGGTACCGACGTGTCGGGGCTGTGCCTCGGCGGCAACGTCTTCGGCTGGACGGCCGACGAGAAGGAGTCGTTCGCCGTGCTCGACGCGTTCGTCGAGGCGGGCGGCACGATGATCGACACCGCGGACTCGTACCTGTGGCGCAAGCCGGGCAACTCCGGCGGCGAGTCCGAGACCATCATCGGCCACTGGCTGGCCGATCGCGGTCTGCGCGACCAGGTCGTGATCGCGACGAAGGTCGGCTCGTGGCCCGCCCATCCCGGGCTGTCCGCGCCCAACATCGGCGAGGCCGTCGAGGGTTCGCTGCGCCGCCTGCGCACCGACCGGATCGATCTCTACTACGCCCACAAGGACGATCCCGACACCGCGCAGGAGGAGACCCTCGACGCGTTCGACATGCTGGTGCGGGCCGGGAAGGTCCACGAGATCGGGGCCTCGAACTTCACCCCGGAGCGGCTGCGTTCGGCGCTGGAGATCTCCGAGCGCGACGGGCTCGCGGCGTACACCGCGATCCAGCCGCAGTACAACCTCATGGAGCGCGACGCGTTCGAGGCCGGGCTGGAGCCGCTGGTCACCGCGCACGGGCTGGCCTGCTTCCCGTACTACGGGCTGGCGAAGGGGTTCCTGACCGGGAAGTACCGCGGCGGCGCCGTCGAGAGCGTGCGCGCGGCGGGCGCCCAGGAGTACCTGGACGATCCGCGCGGGCCCGGCGTGCTGGCCGTGCTCGACGAGATCGCGGCCGGGCACCACGTGCCCGTGGCAGCGGTGGCGCTGGCCTGGCTGGCCGCGCAGTCGGGGGTCACAGCACCGATCGCGAGCGCCCGCACCGTCGCGCAGCTGCAGGAGCTGCTCGCGATGCGGACGCTCGTGCTCACATCCGACGAGCTGCGGCTGCTGGCACACGTATCGGCATGATCTTCGCGTCCCGGTTCACCAGCAGGACGCCGGCGAGGGTGACCGCGAGGCCGACGAGCGTCTCGGGACCGATCGGCTGGCCGAGCACCGGCACGGCGAGCAGCGCGGTCACCGGCGGCACGAGGTAGAGCAGCCCGCTGACCCCGGCGCCCGTCCCGCGGCGCAGCAGCACGAACAGCAGCAGCACGGCCCCGACGGAGTTGACGATCGCGAGCCACGCCATCGCGCCGGCGCCGATGGCGGTGGTGGGCAGCGGCAGCCCACCGTCGACGAGCAGCGCGGCCGGCAGGACGACGGCCGCGCCGGCCATCAACTGCACCGTCGTGCCGGTGCGCAGGTCCATCGTGGTGCCGCGCTTCTTCTGGTAGAGCGTGCCGCCGGCGAAGCCGACGAGACCGACGACCAGCAGCGCGAACCCGACGGCGGAGCCGCCGTCGTCCAGGTGGCTGACGCCGGCGATCAGCGCGCCGAGCACGGCCAGCGCCGAGCCCACGATCCCGAGCCGGCCGAGCCGCTCGCCCAGCACCGGCCCCGACGCGACCGCGACCAGTACCGGCGTGAGGCACAGCACCATCGCGACCAGCGCGGCCGGCACGCCCAGCCCGATGGCCGCGTAGCCGGCGCCGAACTGCACGCCCTGCATCAGCGCCCCGGTGATGACGAGATCGCGCCATTCCTGCCGGCTCCGCGGCCACGGCGCCCTGGTGACGTGTGCGACGAGCGCGAGCACGGCGGCGGCGATCAGGAACCGCCACGACGTCAGCGCGAACGCCGGTGTGTCTCGGATGCCGATGGCGCCGACGAGGTAGCCAGAGCTCCACAGCACCACGAACAGCGGGCCCATGATCCGGTTCATCCGTCCTCCTCAAAGTAACGAGTTGATGCGTTACATCATGAGCACGCTTCGGGTAACGGGTCAAGGCGTTACAGTGGAGGCATGCGACGAGCGATCGCCGATCCCGGCTTCCGGTTCGAGTCGGGTGCGCCGTGGCTCGACCTGCTGGCCACCGTCGGCGGCGCCTACGGACCCGACCCGGTCGAGCGCATGCGCGGGCTCCCCGAACTCGTCGAATGGCTCGACCACGAGCACCTCACCCCGCAGACACCGCCCGTCGAGGCCGACGTCGCCGCCGCCCGCGAGCTGCGCGAACTACTGCGGCCGCTGGTCGTCGCGGCCGTCGCCGGTTCGCCGGTGTCGTCCGACGGCGTGACCGCGCTGCAGCCGTGGCTCGACGGTGGCACCGCGCCCCGTCCGGTCGTCGTGGACGGGCAGCTCGCCCTCGCCCCGCCCCCGACCGTGCGCGCCGCGCTGGGCAGCCTCGCCCGTCAGGCCGTCGAGTTCCTGGCCGACCCCGAGCACATCCGGCTCGGCGCCTGCGCCGACGACGACTGCCACATGGCCTTCCTCGACCCGGCCGGCAAGCGCCGCTGGTGCGCGTCGGGGATCTGCGGGGTGCGGGCCCGGGTGCGGAAACACCGCGCGCGTACCTGACCGTTCCGGGAGGGTGAGCCCGTGCGCACACCGGTGGAGCTCGTCCACGAGCTGGTCCGCGACATCGAGCCCCTGGACGAGCTGGAGGCCGAGCACCGACGCGACGCCCTGCAGTGGCTGGAGAGCACCGACGACATCTACCGGCGGATCAAGCCGGCAGTACCGCCCCGCCACCTGGTCAGCTACGTCACCGTGGTCGATCGCAGCGACCGCAGCAGCCTGCTCGTCGACCACATCCTCGCCGGCCTGTGGCTACCGCCCGGCGGCCACGTCGATCCCGACGAGCACCCGGCCGTCACCGCCGATCGCGAGGCCCGCGAGGAGCTCGGCATCGAGCCGGTGCTCGCCGCGGACCGGCCGGCCTTCGTCACCTGCACCCGCACCCGGACCTTCGGGGCCGACCCCGGCCACACCGACGTCAGCCTCTGGTACGTGCTCGCCGGCATCCGCGACATGCCGATCACGATCGATCCACGCGAGTTCACCGAGGCCCGCTGGTGGTCCCACGACGAGGTCCACACGACCGACCCGAGCCGGTTCGACCCCCACTACCAGCGGTTCCTCACAAAGATCGGCACGTAGCCCGGATCGCCTGGATCAGCGCGGTGGTGGCGGGCGGGTCGGGTGGTTCGCCGAACGTGACGGCGTGGATCTTGCGGGAGAAGTCGGGGATCTCGGTGGTGTGCACGTCGGGCAGGCGGTGAGCGCGGAGCGAAAGCCCGGGCAGGGTCGTGACACCGACGCCGGCGGCGACGAGGGCCTGCACGACGACCATGTCGTCGCAGACGGACTCGACGCGCGGGGCGAAGCCGTAGCGACGGCACACGGAGGTCAGTTCGCCCTGGCACCACTGGCAACCGCCGATCCACGCCGAGTGGCGATGGTTGGCGACGGTGTCGTCGGGTCGTCGGCTGACCAGGTGGATCGTGTCGTCGGCGACGTGGATCAGGCGGAACCCGTCGTCCGGCGGCGGCGCGTCCGCGTGCCGGGGCGCGAGCGCGATGTCGATCTCGCCCTGACGCAGCATCTGCAGCGCCTCGACGGGATGGCGGTCGATCACGTTCAGCGTGATGCCCGGATGCGCCTCGGCCAGCGCGGCCGCCGCGGCCGGCACGATCGTGGCCAGCACGGACGCGTTGGCGGCGAGGCGCACCCGCCCCGTCCGCAGGCCGACCTGCGCGGCGAGCTCGCCGGCGGCCGCGTCGACCCGGCCGAGGATCTCGACGGCCCGGTTCGCGAGCAGCTCACCTTCCGGGGTCAAGCGGATCCCCCGCCCGACCCGTTGGACGAGCTTGGCGCCGGTCTCCGCCTCCAGGCGCGACAGGTGATGGCTCACCGACGGCTGCGAGTAGCTCAGCTCCTTGGCTGCGTCGGTCACGGAGCCGTGCCGGGCCACCGCAGCCAGCACCTTGAGGTGGACCAGGTTCAGCATCCATCAAGTTTATCAATGAGATCTTCGAGAGATTGGCATTAGACGTCATCTCCCGCTCCATCCATGCTCAGCACATCAACCGAGGAGGCGCAATGAGCAAGCTCAGGTGTCACATCTCGATGTCGCTGGACGGGTTCGTCGCCGGTCCGAACCAGAGCGCGGAGAACCCGCTCGGCGAGGGCGGCGAGCAGTTGCACGACTGGGTGGTTCCGCTGGCTGCCTTCCGTGCGGCCCATGGCGGGGAGGGTGGCGAGGTGAACGCGAGCACGCCGGTGTTCCAGGAGGCGACCGCGAACCTCGGTGCAGCGGTGATGGGTCGGGGCATGTTCGGGCCCATCGGCGGCGGCGACTGGGGCGACGAGAAGTGGACGGGTTGGTGGGGCGACAACCCGCCCTACCACTACCCCGTCTTCGTCCTCACCCATCACAAGCGCGACCCGGTGGAGATGGCGGGCGGGACGACCTACCACTTCGTCACCGACGGGATCGCCGCCGCGCTCGAGCAGGCCAAGGAGGCCGCCGGCGGGAAGGACGTCATGTTGTGGGGTGGCGGCCAGGTCATCGGGCAGTACCTGGCGGCCGGCCTGCTGGACGAGCTGGAGCTGCACGTGGTGCCGATGCTGCTCGGTGGGGGTTCGCGTCCCTTCGGCGACCTCGCGAGCACCGGGGTGCGACTCGAGCAGGTACGGGCCGTCCACGCGCCCGGCGTCACCCACCTGAAGTACCGGACCGTGGCGTCATGATCGACATCGCGATCGTCATCGGCAGCACCCGTCCCGGCCGCAACGGTCCGGCAGTGGCCCGCTGGGTCCGTGATCTCGCGGTCGAGCGCAGCGACGCCCGGTTCGAGGTGGTGGACCTGGCCGACTTCGACCTTCCCCACCTCGACGAAGCGATGCCACCGATCCTCGGTCAGTACACCCAACCGCATACCCGCAGGTGGGCGGCGAAGATCGCGGCGTTCGACGCGTACGTGATCGTGACGCCCGAGTACAACCACTCCGCACCCGGCGCGCTGAAGAACGCGATCGACTTCCTCTACGCGGAGTGGACGAACAAGGCGGTCGGGTTCGTCGGCTACGGCAGCGCCGGCGGCGCGCGCGCCATCGAGCAGCTGCGAACGGTGCTCAGCTGTGTCCAGGTCGCCCACGTCAGCGCACAGGTGGAGTTGTCGCTCTACACCGACTTCGAGGGGTTCACGGTCCCGCGCCCCGCGGCCCGTCACGAAGCCACCCTCACCACCCTGCTGGACCAGGTCATCGCCTGGGGCACCGCCCTGAAGCCACTACGCACAGAACAGGAGCAGAGCCATGCAGCCTGATCGCCTGCAGACGTTCGTCGACGACGTGGAGCGCGTCGTGCGCAGCATCGACGACGAGCACGAGATCACGGTGCGGGTCGCGGAGCTGATGTCCGCCCTGCTGGCCGACGGCTACCGGCTCCCGCCGGAGCTCACCCAGCCGTCGACCGCGCGTCCCGTCACGTATCCGCTGCACATCGCCGCCGACGACAGCTGGTCGATGGCGTCCGTGGTCTGGGACCCGGGTCAGCAGACCAACGTCCACTCACACGAGACCTGGGGCGTCGTCGGCATCTACGCGGGGATCGAGCTGGAGACCCGCTACCTCAAGCCGACCGCTACCGTCCCGCTCACCCCGGCCGGCGAGACCCGATGGATCCCAGGGCAGGTGAACGTCTGCTGCACCACCGACGACGACGTCCACTCCGTCACGGCGCTCGGCAGCGAACCCACCATCGGGATCCACGTGTACGGCGGCAACATCAGCAGGATCAGCCGGCGGGCCTACGACCCCGCCACCGGCGAGTCCCAGTGGTTCGTCTCCGGCTGGGACTCTCCTGCGGTACTTCGTTAGACGAGCACCTCGGTCACTGGCATCGCGGAGTCCGCCGGTAGGTCCAACGGGCTGGGCGCCGCCCCGGCCGCCACGAGGTGCACGCCGAGCGCGGCGACCATCGCACCGTTGTCGGTGCAGAGTCCCGGCCGCGGCACGCGCAGGACGATCCCGGCGGCGTCGCAGCGTTCCTGCGCCATCTCCCGCAACCGCGAGTTGGCCGCCACCCCGCCGCCGAGCAGCAGCGTCTCCATGCCGCGCTCGCGGGCCGCACGCACGGCCTTCGCCGTCAGCACGTCGGTGACGGCCTCCTGGAAGCTCGCCGCCACGTCCGCGACGGGCACCGGGGTGCCGGCCCGCTCCAGCGCCTCGACGTGGCGGGCGACGGCGGTCTTGAGGCCGGAGAAGGAGAAGTCGAACTTCGCGTCGCGCGGGCCGGTGAGCCCGCGCGGGAACGCGATGGCCGACGGGTCGCCGTCGCGGGCGACGCGGTCGATGTGCGGGCCACCGGGGAACGGCAGGCCGAGCAGCCGCGCGACCTTGTCGAACGCCTCGCCGGCGGCATCGTCGATCGTGGCGCCGAGCGGGGTGATCGGGCCGGCGAGGTCGGGCACGTCGAGCAGGCTGGAGTGCCCGCCGGACACCAGCAGGGCCAGCGCGGGCGGCAACGGCCCGTGCTGCAGGGTGTCGACGGCGACGTGCGCGGCGAGGTGGTTGACGCCGTACAGCGGCACGTCCCACGCAGAGGCGTAGGCCTTGGCCGCAGCGACCCCGACCAGCAGCGCACCGGTGAGCCCCGGCCCGGCAGTGACGGCGACGGCGTCGATGTCGCGCCCGCGGATCCCGGCGGTCGCGAGTGCCCGGCGGACGGCCGGCACCATCGCCTGCAGGTGCGCGCGGGAGGCCACCTCGGGCACCACCCCACCGAAGCGCGCGTGCTCCGCGACCGACGACGCCACCTCGTTGGCCAGCAGCTCCGGGCCGGCGCCGTCCTCCTGCCGGACGATCCCGATGCCGGTCTCGTCGCAGGAGGTCTCGAACCCCATGACGATCATGTAGCGGCCTCTCTACGCATCGTGTGGGCGTCGGCGCCACTGCGGTAGTAGCGGCGCCGCGTCCCGACCACGGAGAAGCCCTCGCTCTCGTAGAGCTTCTTCGCCGGCTCGTTCTCGGTGTGCACCTCGAGGAAGACGACGGCCGCGGAGGCGTCGGCCACGGCGAGCAGCGCCGCCAGCAGCCGCCGTCCCACGCCCTGGCCCTGGTGCTCGGGGTCGACGGCGAGGTTGTGGATCTCGGCCTCGGCCTGCGGCGGCGAGGCGACGAGCCCGATGCCCCCGTACCCGACGAGCGTGTGGCCGTCGCGGGCCGCGTAGTAAGTGCGCCCGGCCCGCAGCTCGGACACGAACGCCGACGCCGTCCACGGTGCGTCGTAGGGGAAGAGCACCTTCTCCAGCTCGGCGCACCGGTCGGCGTCGGCCGCGGTGAGCGCGTCGATCGTGACGGTCATGCGGTGGTGACCCGCTTGCGCGCGGCCGGCTCCACGGCGTCCGGGCGGCGCAGGTAGAGCGGCTCCAACGGGCCCGGCGCGATCCCCGCGAGCAGGTCCGCGGCGGCCACCCGGACCAGCCCGGCCGGGCTGGGCGCGTCCGGTCCGACGACGGGGCGGCCGAGCACGGCAGCCATCCCACCAGCGGCGACGTATCCAGTAGCCCGCTCGGCCAGCGTCGCCGGCGCCTCGACGTGCGGACCGTCGGTCCGCCGCCCGGCCGCGTCGTACGCGGCCCAGTAGACCTCGCGCCGGCGCGCGTCGGTGACGACCAGCAGCGGCTCGCCCGCTGCGGCGTCGACGGCGATCGCGTCCAGCGAGCAGACCCCGTGCACCGGAATGCCGAGCGCGTCGCCCAGCGCAGCGGCGGTGACCATCCCGACCCGCAGCCCGGTGAACGGGCCCGGCCCGGCCCCGACCACGACCGCCTCGACGTCGCGCAGCACCACCGCGGCGTCTCCGCAGGCCTGCAGCACCAGCGGCATCAGCAGCTCGGCGTGCTTGCGGGCATCGAGCGCCACCCGGACCGCACGCTGCTCCACGCCGTCGTCGGAGACGGCGACGAGGCCGGCGGTGACGGCGGGAGTGGCGGTGTCGATGGCCAGGACGAGCACCAGGCGAGGGTAATCCGCCGCCCGGGAGGGCCGTCACCAGGCCGCGATGATCTCCGGCAGCTCGGAGAGCTGGTCCAGCACCGCGTCGGGAGCCGCGTCCACGTCGACGAGCTGGTGTGCAGGGACGTCGCTGTGCGGCACCCACACCGCCCGCATCCCGACGGCCTGCGCGCCGTGCACGTCGTCGAAGAGGCGGTCGCCGACGTAGACGCAGGTGCTGGGGTCGGCGACGCCGACGGCCTCCATCGCCGCCATGAACGCGGTGCGGTGCGGCTTCGTGAACGGCAGGTCGCTCGACCACACGCATGCGTCGAGGCGCTCCAGCACGCCGTCGCGCGCCAGCCACACCTCGTGCCAGTCGCGCGGCCAGTGGGTGGAGGAGAGCAGCCCGAGCCGCAGCCCCTGCTCCCGCAGCTCGTCGAGCACCGGCACGGCCTCGGGGCGTACGTGGGTGACCTGCACCCAGAACTCCTTGTAGGCGTCCAGCGCGGCCGGGTCGCCCGTGGCGGCCGCGTCGGCGAGCACGTGCGCCGTGGTGAAGGCGCTGTGGTCGTCCAGCACGGCGGCCCAGCGCTTCTGCTCCGCGCCCAGGAGGGCGCCGGCAAGCTCGTCCACGTGCGCCGGATCGTCGTGGACAGCCCTGGCGAACGCGAGCCAGCCGTCCCGTGGCTCGACGCTCGACCACGGGGTGAGGGTGCCGCCCCAGTCGAAGATCACCGCCTCGACCGTCACGCCTGCTCCACCCGGCTCACCGTGGCCACGCGCACGTCGTCGGGCCGTCGGTCCAGCCGCACCAGCAGGTGCCGCTGCGCAAGGCGCTCCGCCACGCCCTCACCCCACTCCACCGCGACGACTGCGGCGTCGAGATCGGTATCGAGATCGAGATCGTCCAGCTCGGCGGCACCGCCGAGCCGGTAGGCGTCGACGTGCACGAGCGGCACCCCGGCGCCATCCGGGCCGGGGCGGTGCTCGCGCGCGATCACGAACGTCGGCGACGTGACCGCGCCGGTCACACCGAGCCCGCGCGCGAGCCCGCGCACGAACACGGTCTTGCCGGCACCGAGCGGGCCGGCGAGCACCAGCAGATCGCCGGCGCCGAGCCCGGCCGCGAGCCGCTCGCCGAGCGCCTCGGTGTCGGCGGGATCGGGGAGCTCGATCGGGGTGTCGAGCGGGACGGTGTGCATCTGGGTCATGCCTGCCTCCGCAGCCTGCGCAGGAGCCCCGGCCGGGCCGTCGGCTCACCGTCGACGCGCTTCACGCTGCGGCGCACCAGCTCCACCAACGCCTCGTCCATCGCCTCGTGCTGCTCGAGCATCGGCATGTGCCCGACGCCGGTGAACCGCACGAGCGTGGCGTCGGCGAGCTCGGCCGCGATCCGTTCGGAGTGGCTGAACGGGATGACCCGGTCGGCGTCGCCGGCCGCGACCAGCACCTCGCACCCGGCCAGCGCCGGCAGCGCGGCAACGCGGTCGTGGGTGTTCACGGTGTCGACGAAGTCGGTGAGCGCGTCGACGGCGTTCGCACTGATCATGGTGTCGACGAGGTCGACCAGCCACGGCGCGACGTTGTTGTCGCCGTAGGCGAAGCTGCGGGTGATCGCCCAGATGATGTCGCCGAGCAGCCGCCGACCCGCCTCGACGAGCGTGGGCTGGGCCTTCGCCAGCAGCCCGACGCCGCGGGTGAGCGGGTTGCGCCGGGACAGCAGCGCCTTGGGCAGCCCGGCCGAGCCGACCTCGCCCGCCGACGTCGACACCAGGGCGACCCCGACGATGCGCTCCTCGAACAGCACCGGATGCTGCTCGGCCAGCGCCATGATGGTCATGCCGCCCATCGAGTGCCCGACCAGCACGATCGGGCCCTCGGGCGCGAGCGTGCGGATCACCGCCTCCAGGTCGTGACCCAGCTGCTCGATCGTGCAGCTCTCCCGCGGCCCGCGTTCGGAGCGGCCGTGGCTGCGCACGTCGTAGAGCACCTGGTGCACCCGAGGCTCAGTCAGCTCGGCGAGCGCCTTGCGCTGGAAGTGCCAGGTGCGCCGATCCAGGGCGAACCCGTGTACCAGCACCACGGTGATCTTCGGATCGCCACCGTCGAGCGGGGCGATCTGCTCGCAGTCCAGCCGCAGACCGTCGTCCGCGATCACGGAGACCGACTCGCCCGGCGGCTGCTCCCCCGGCCCGCCGACGCCCTCCGCGAGCTGGGTGGCCAACCGGCGACGATCGGCGGCGATCCGGCCGCGCTTGCGCGCAGCGGCCCCGACGGCGAGCCCAGCCACGGCGGCCCCGGCTGCGCCGACGGCGCCCCAGATCGTCTGCTGACGGTTCACCACGTGTCCTCCCGGAGGGCGCGGGTCACTCTGGGGCCACGCACGCCGGTGACCACCTCGTAGTGGATGGTGCCGAGCTCGTCCGCCCAGTCCTGCGCCGTGGGTTCGCCGTCGCGCCCCGATCCGAACAACACCGCCAGATCGCCTTCCGCGACGGCGGCGTCGCCACAGTCGACGACGATCTGATCCATGCTGATCCGGCCGACCGCCGGCCGCAGCTCCCCGCTGAGCAGCACCCGCATCCGCCCCTCCCGGTTGAGCCGGCGCGGCACGCCGTCGCCGTAGCCGATCGGGAGCAGCGCCAGCGTGGTCTCGACCGGCGCGAACCACTCGTGCCCGTACGCCACGCCCGCACCGGCCGGCACCCGCTTGACCAGCGCAACCCTGGCCTGCAGCCGCATGACGGGCCGCAGCGGGCTCTCCGGGACGGGCCGGTCGTAGGGATCGAGCCCGTAGACGGCGATGCCGGGCCGGACCAGGTCGAGCGCCAGCTCGGGGCGCCGCATGAGCGTGGCCCCGGAGTTGGCAAGGTGCCGGATCGGGTGCAGCCCGCGGTCGAGCGCCGTCTGCCAGGCGGCGGTGAGCCGTTCGGCCTGCAGGTCCAGCGTCGGGTGCCCGGGGATGTCGCCGTGCGAGAGGTGCGAGAACACCGCCACCACCTCGGCCGTGCCCTCGGCGACGGCCTTCGCAGCCGCGTCCACCAGGTCGGCCCACTGGGCGGGCTGCGCACCGCCCCGCGAGAGGCCGGTATCGACCTTGAGGTGCAGCCGGGCGGCGCGCCCGGCCGCCCGTGCCCCGGCCAGCACGGAGTCGAGGTGCGCGACCGAGCCCACCGAGAGATCGATGCCGGCCGCCACCGCGTCGGTGAAGTCGTCGGAGGGCACGTGCAGCCACGACAGCACCGGCGCGTCGATCCCGCCGGCCCGCAGCGCGAGCGCCTCCTCCAGCGTGCACACGCCCAGCCAGGTGGCGCCCGCGGCCAGCGCGGCCCCGCCGACCGCGACCGCGCCGTGCCCGTACCCGTCGGCCTTGACCACGGCCATCAGCGCGGAATCCGGCGCCGCTTCCCGCAGCACGCCGACGTTGTGCCGGACCGCGGCCAGATCGACCACGGCCTCGGCCCGCGGGATCTGGGGGTGAGGCACGAGCTGCATCATCGCATCGGGGACCGACGGTCTCCGGGTGGAGGGCGGCTTGGGTGACCTACCTCGCAGGCGCAACGGCTGGTGGTTCGGGCTGATTCCGTACGGGCTCCAGCATGGCGAGCGGCACTCCATTGCTGGTCACGACGATCTCCTCGCCCGCGACCGCGCGATCCATCAGCTCGTCGAGACGCGCCTGCGCCTCTTCGACCTCGAACGCCGGCACACGGCGAGGCTGGTGCCGTGTCAAGGAAGGTTCGGCACCGAACTCGGCGGCCCAGGCGCCCGCAGGCGGCGTTGCCGCCCTTGCACATACACCCGGTATGAGCCTGCGGGCGGCGCCTTGCCTGCACACGCCTGGACCACCGATTCCGGCACCAACCTTCCTTGACACGGCACTAGCGGCTCCGATCGGAGAGTCGGCGCAGGACGTCAGGGATCGCAGCCTGGATCGCCGACGCCGGTGCGGGTGCGCCGTCCGCCGCCAGCCCGGCCGCCCGCGCATGCACCCACGCCGCGCACCCGGCCGCCCACCACGGCTCCAACCCGGCGGCGAGCAGCGCGCCGATGATGCCCGAGAGCACATCCCCGGAGCCGGCCGTGGCCGCCCACGACGTCGGCGACGGGTGCACCAGCGCCCGACCGTCCGGATCGGCGACGACGGTGGCGTTGCCCTTCAGCAGCACCGTCACCCCCAGCTCGGCGGCAGCGCGGCGAGCGGCGGCGACCCGGTCGGGCCCCACCTCGCCGGCGATGCGGGCGAACTCGCCGGCGTGCGGGGTGATCACGATCGGCCGCCCGCGAACAGCCGTCCGCAGATCGTCGTGCCCGGCCAGCAGGGTGACGGCGTCGGCGTCGACGCAGACCGGCACCTGGGCGTCCAGCACGGCGGCGAGCAGGTCCCGGCCGGCGTCGTCGGTGCCGATTCCGGGCCCGACCGTCCAGGCCTGGACCCGGGCCGCGGCGGCGAACGTGTCGGTGGCGACCACCTCCGGCCACCGGGCCTTGACGCCGTCGGCGGCGCTGCCGGCGAACCGGACCATCCCGCTGGTCGCGAGCACGGCCGCGCCGGTGGCGAGCACCGCCGCGCCGGGGTAGGTGGCCGAGCCGGCCGCGATCCCGGTGACGCCTTGCGAGTACTTGTCGTCGGTCGGACCGGGCAGCGGCCAGTGTGCCGCCACGTCGGCCGCGTCCAGCACGTGCGCGTGCGGGGCCGGCAGATGCGGGCCCAGCCCGATGTCGACGAGCTGAACGGGCCCGCAGCGGTCCGCGGCCAGCACGTGCACGGGCTTGCGGGCGCCGAACGTGACGGTCGCGGTCGCCGTGACCGCGGCACCCATGACTTCCCCGGTGTCGGGATCGACCCCGCTGGGCAGGTCGCACGCCAGCACCGGCACGCCGGCGTTCGCAGCCGCCGCCACCAGCGTGGGTGCGGGATCGCGCAGCGCACCCTTCCCGGAGATACCGACGATGCCGTCGATCACGAGCTGTGCGCGCTGGACAGCCCGCGCTGCGGCGTCGGCGTCCTGCGCGGCGACGATCCGCCCACCGGCCCTGCGCAACGCCGCCAGGCCGGCGGGATGGGCGCGCTCGGGTGTCAGCAGCACCGCCGTCACCCCGACCCCGCGCCGGCGCAGCTCCGCTCCGGCCCACAGCGCGTCCCCGCCGTTGTCGCCCGCGCCCACCAGCAGCGCGACCCGCGCCCCTGCGATGGGCGCGCCGAGCATCCGCCGCGCCGCCACCGCAAGTCCGAACGCGGCCCGTCGCATCAACGTGCCCTCCGGCACGAGGGCCATCAGCTCGGCCTCCGCGACACGCACCTGATCGGCCGTCCACACCCCGTCCACGGCCGCCGACGCTACCCCGGTGGTCCGTCGATCAAGGGCAAAAGGTTGCTCGTGGATCTTCGACAACGACCATCTGCCCTTGATCGACGGACCCGCATGGGCGACTGGGCGGGCATCCGGCGCCGCGGACCACTAAGTTCTCCTGCTGTGAGTCGAACCGCGGTCCAGGCGCGCCCGTCGAAGGGCGGCAGCGCCAAGCAGGCCATCGAGGAGCTGTCCCGGCCCGGCCCGCACAGCCCGCTGCGCGGCGACCTGGGCATGGTCGGCATCCCCGGCATCCTGTTCGCCCCCGCGCAGGGCCTCGGCCTGCCCGCGGTGGTGTTCGGGCACGACTGGCTGCAGCCCGCCGACCGCTACGCCGACCTGCTGCGCCACCTCGCCACCTGGGGCTTCGTCACGGCCGCGCCGTCGAACCACCGCGGGCTGCTGCCCAGCGCCCAGGGCTTCGCCGCCGACCTGCGCACCACCCTCGACGTGTGCGTCGGCGTCCGCCTGGGCGATGGCCGCGTCAGCGTCGACTCCCGGCGCACCGCGCTCGCCGGCCATGGCATCGGGGCCGGCGCCGCCATGATCGCCGCCGCCGCGCGTCCACGGCTCGCCGCCGTCGTCACGATCGCCGCCGTGCAGTCGCATCCGGGGGTCGTCGAGTCGGCCCGCAAGCTCACGGTGCCGGTCCTGCACCTGACGGCCGGCCGCGACACCATCGCACCCGCAGCCGGGCACACCGACCAGATCGCGGCCGCGGCCGGCGGGCCCGTCCTGCAGCGCACCCTGCCCAAGGCCCAGCACACCGGGTTCCTGGACGGCACGCACTGGAGCGACCTGCTGCTCACGGGCCGGCCCGATGCGAAGACCCGCAAGCTCACCCGCGCGCTGGTCACCGCGTTCCTGCTCAAGCACCTCTGCGACGAGGATCGCGTCGACGTGCTCGTCGACGGCAAGGTGCCCGGCACCGTCCTCGAGGAGGTCGGCGGGCACGTCGACTGATTCAGCTGCCGGAGGTGTCCGGCAGCTGCATCCCCGGCCGCTCGGCGGCACGGGCCCCGTCGACGTCCCCGAGCGTGACGCCGGCGCGCTGCGGGTCGCTCCCGCGCGCAGTCCCACCGATCGCGGCGAGCCGCCCGAGCAGTGCCGTCAGATCACCCAACGGTCCGACGCCGGAGGCCGCCCGTTCCAGCCGGCTGCCCAGCTCCGCCGCGTCCTCCGCGCTGCGCAGCACCGACCGCTGCACCAACGTCAGCCGGTCGGCGCGCAGCGCACCTTCCGCGTCCGACCAGTCCTGCGCGACGTGGCCGGCCAGCCGGCCGATCCCGTCGCCGACCTCGGTGAGCGCAGCACCCAACCGCGTGCACCACGCCGCAGCGCTGCCCGACGGATCTATCACGGTGCGAGCGCCCGGCGCACCCGATCCCGCACCTCGACATCGACGTCGCCGACCACGGACGCCGCCTCCAGCACCGCCGCGGTGTCGGAGAGCTCGGCGACCGCGTGCCCCACGGCGGTGACCAGCCGGTCGAGCTCGGCCGCATCACCGGGCGCGAGCGAGTGCTCGTGCCAACCACGCACGGCGGCAGCGGCCGCCTCCGCCAGATCGGCGGCCGTGCGGGCGTGGGCGCGCAGCAACTCCGTATCCCGCTGCACGTCGGCCATCCGCCCATCGTGGCGCATCCGGCGACGTCCAGGGGCCGGAACGGGAGAACTAGGAAGCGCTGCCCACCACGGCGGCCAGCCGCTGCGCGACCCCGTCCGCCTCGGCCTGTGTCGGCGCCTCCACCATCACGCGCACCAGCTGCTCGGTGCCCGACGGCCGCAACAGCACCCGGCCGGTGCGCCCCAGCTCCGCCTCCGCCGCGGCGACGGCCTCGGTGACGGCGGCGGACGCGGCCACCGCGGCCTTGTCGCCCACCTTCACGTTGATCAGCACCTGCGGCAGCGTGGTGACGATCCCCGCCAGCTCCGCGAGCGACGACTTCGTCGCAGCCATGCGCGCCATCAGCTGCAAGCCCGTGAGCAGGCCGTCGCCGGTGGTGGCGTGCCGGGGCAGCACCACGTGGCCGGACTGCTCGCCACCCAGCGAGTACCCGCCGGCCCGCAACTCCTCCAGCACGTACCGGTCGCCGACGCCGGTGGTGCGCACGCTGATGCCCATGTCCTGCATCGCCAGGTGCAGCCCGAGGTTGCTCATCACGGTGGCGACGAGCGTGTCGTCGACCAGCTCGCCCGCCTCGCGCATGGCCACGGCAATGACGGCCATGATGCGGTCGCCGTCGACGACCGCACCGGTCTCGTCGACGGCGAGGCAGCGATCGGCGTCGCCGTCGTGGGCGATCCCCAGCGCGGCCCCGTGCTCGACGACGGCCTGCTGCAGCGACTCCAGGTGGGTGGACCCCACCCCGTCGTTGATGTTGAGCCCGTCCGGATCCGCGTGGATCGCGATCACGTCGGCGCCGGCCCGCCGGTACGCCTCAGGAGCGGCGAAGGACGCCGCGCCGTGCGCGCAGTCGACCACGACCGTCAGGCCGGCGAGCGGCTCGGGCGTGGAAGCGACGAGATGGTCGAGATAGCGCTCGATCGCCGCGGTGTCGTCGCGGACCCGGCCGATGGCCGATCCGGTCGGCCGCGGGCCGGGCGCACCCATCCCGGCCTCGATGGCGTCCTCGACGGTGTCGGGGAGCTTCTGCCCGCCGGCCGCGAAGAGCTTGATGCCGTTGTCGGGCATCGCGTTGTGCGAGGCGGAGATCATCACGCCCAGGTCGGCACCCAGCGCGCCGACCAGGTGCGCGACGGCCGGGGTGGGCAGCACCCCGAGCCGGACCGCGTCGGCACCGGCGGACGTGAGCCCGGCGACGACGGCAGCCTCCAGCATCTCGCCGCTGGCGCGGGGATCCCGACCGACGACCGCGACGGGGCGGTGCGATCGGTCGCTCTCGGCGAGCACGCGTGCAGCGGACGCGGAAACCGCAACGGCGAGCTCCGGGGTGAGGAGCTCGCCGTTGGCGAGGCCGCGAACGCCGTCCGTGCCGAAAAGGCGTGACACTAGTGCCCTCCGCCAGGAATCCGTTGCGTATATCGACGGATCCAGGTTCTCGCTGGGTGTGCCGGCGGACCCGCCTCGTACTGGGCGTACTCGGCAGGTTCGCCGGTGCGCCCAGCGTGGAGCTGGGCCGTCGAGATATGTAGTGGATTCCTGGCGGAGGGCACTCGGGCGTTGGCCTCAGCGCTTGCTGTACTGAGGTGCCTTGCGGGCCTTCTTGAGGCCGTACTTCTTGCGCTCGATCACGCGCGGGTCGCGGGTGAGGAAGCCGGCCTTCTTCAGCGGCGGGCGGTCCTCGGAGTCGACCTCGATCAGCGCACGGGCGATGGCGAGGCGCAGGGCGCCGGCCTGGCCGGACGTGCCGCCACCGTGCAGGTTGGCGAAGATGTCGAAGCGCTCGGTCTTCTCCACCGTGACCAGCGGCTCACGGATGAGCTGCTGGTGGAGCTTGTTGGGGAAGTACTCCTCGAGCGACTTGCCGTTGAGCGTGAACTTGCCGCTGCCGGGCATCAGGCGGACGCGAACGACCGCCTCCTTGCGACGACCCACGGTCTGGATCGGGCGGTCGGACAGGATGGCCGACGACTCCACCGGCGCGATCTCGACGGCAACCTCGTCGAGCTCGTCGACATCGGCGACGTCCTCGGCCTCGGCGACGTCCTCGGCCTCGGCGACCTCGTCGGCCTCGGCGACCTCAGGGGCCTCGACGGTCTCTTCGGCGATCTCCTCGACGGCCGCCTCGGGCTCGTCGCTGATGCCCTCGGCGGGGATCTCGGGGGTGCTCACAGCGTTCAGGTCCTCTTCGGGTGTTTCGGGGGTGCTCATCGCTGGCCCTCGCTTCGCTCGGGCCGCGCTGCGCACATGCGCTGCATCATTGGTTCGCTCGCAAGCTCGCTCACTGCGCCACCTGCGTGATCTCGAACGCGGTGGGCTGCTGGGCGGCGTGCGGGTGCTCCGGGCCTGCGTAGACCTTGAGCTTCTTCGCCTGCGCCCGGCCGAGCCGGTTCTTCGGCAGCATCCCCTGGATCGCCTTCTCGACGAGCCGCTCGGGGTGCTTCTCGATCATCTCGCCGACCGTGCGCTTCTTGAGGCCGCCCGGGAAACCGCTGTGGCGGTAGATGAACTTGCCCTCGAGCTTGTTGCCCGACACCGCGATCTTCTCGGCGTTGATGACGACGACGAAGTCGCCGGTGTCGAGGTGCGGCGCGAACGTGGGCTTGTGCTTGCCCCGGAGCAGGGTGGCGGCCTGGACGGCCAGCCGGCCGAGCACGACGTCGCTGGCATCGATGACGTGCCACGCGCGCGTGATCTCGCTGGGCTTGGGGCTGTACGTGGACACGGACCTACCTCTGTGCTTCTCGACTGCTCGTCTGTGGTGCGCAGGTGCGGGTCCGGGGGCACGGCCATACATCGCCGCGAGCGCCCACGCGCCGCACATCGAAATACGAGGGTACCCGCCGGTTCGGCGGCATGTGAAACCACCCCCGTGGGACTCGCCCGACCCCGTGGACCTGCCCCCGGTTCACACCACTTCACGTCCCGGTCGACTGCCCAAACTCCGGTGCAACCCCCGCTCGTGGCCCGTCGCTGAGTTGCGGAGGAGGCGCGCAGCGCCCCGGAGGAACGACGCGGGCGCGAGCACCGGGGGAGCAACTCAGCGACTCAAGGGGGGCCACGAGCCCGGAGCGCCGCAGGCGCGACAATCAGACGCTAGCCGCGAGCCGGAGCGCCGCAGGCGCGACAATCAGGCCCTGAATGCCTGGCCCACCCGCATCTCCACCTCACGGTAGCGCTCGAGCGCGATGAGCGGCAGTTTCGCCATCTGGGCCATCACCGCCTGCTGGTCGGCCTGCGCGGTGTTCCAGATCCGCTGCTTCTCCTGGTAGGCATCGGCCGCGGTGCCCGTCCAGGTGGCCACCAGCGGGGCGAGGAACTTCTGCAGGTCACCCAGCTGGGAGTTGATGGCCGCGGCGGTCTTCTGGATGTCAGCGCTGGCGGCGCTCAACCCCGCGTAGTTGACCTTGATGTTGCTCATGCCAGCCCCTTCAGCGCCGCGGAGATCCCGGAGGACGCCTGCTCTGCGGAGCGCACGACGTCGCGGTGCTGCTCCTGCTCGGTGGTGTCGTAGGCCACGCCGGACGAGCGCAGCTGGTCGGAGATCCCGCCGAGTGCGCCGGCGAGCATCTTCGAGTCGGTGTCGCAGCGCGCCATCGCCGTGATGAACGCCGCACCCGCCTCGCCCTGCCACAGGTCCGGCAGCGCCTGCAGGCGGGTGCGCAGCGCGGCGAGCTGTGCGTCGATGTCGGAACGCACGGTGGCCACGTGCTGGGCCGCCTGCGCCATGACGTCGGTCTGGGTGCCCAGACCGGCTCCTCCTTGCGTCACGCCTACCTCCTGGATGTGCGCGGTTGATCTCGCGACCATCGCAGGTCAGGGCAGGTCGCCGAGGCCTTTCCGTAGAAGTGTGTGCAGGTGTGAACGCTTTTCCCGTTCGGCCACGGGAATGGCCGTGCTCAGCTACGGTGCAGCGTTCCGACGACCGTGGCACACGCCGCCGCCACCGCCGCAGCGCCCGCCGCGGTGTGCTGGCAGCCCACCGACAGCTGGGTGTCGCGCTCGAACAGCACGTACCAGTCGACGACGAGCCCGTCGGGATGCTGCTGCCGGTAGGCGGTCACCGGACGACCGGCGTAGGTCGCCGTCGGGTCGTAGTCGGTGAGCTGCGCGCCACCGGCCATGCCGGCGTCGTAGACGGCCCGCAGCTCGCGCGCGGCCCGCTCCGGCTCAGCCCCCGGGTCATAGCCCAGTGGCGAGGCCTCGATCGCGACGAGATCGCTGCCCTGCGGTGCCGCAGCGGGGGTCAAGAGGGTCCGGCGGCGCTCGGGTCGGCCGCCGGTGTGTGCCCAGCCGTCGGGGAGGGCGGCGCGGTACCCGTACTGGACGACGCCCGCGAGAGGAGTAGCGGCTGCCGGACGCGGCAGCGCCTGGCCCAAAGCCAGCAATGCACCCGCCAGCACCACCGCCGCCAGCGCCGCACCGACCCTGCGGCGCATCGCGGACGGGCGGGCCGGCAGTGCCGGCAGCAGGCTGGGCGGCGGATCGGGCTCCGTATCCCCAGGTCCTGACGAAGTCCGCAACGCCCCGAGCACAGCAGCCGCCTCAGGACGCGTGGGAACGATCGCCGACCGGACCCCGGCGGCGTCCACCAGCTCGGCCAGCACCGGGGTGCGGGCCAGCCCGCCCACGATCAGCACCGGACCATCCACGCCCGCCCGGTCGAGCGCCACCCGCAGCGCCGCGACCGGGCCGGCGAACACCTCCGCGAGGATCGGCGCGACGCCGGCAGTGGTGAGCGACCCGGCCTGCGGCTGCAACGACAGCCGTTCCCGCATCGCGGGAGCGACACCGAGCTCGGCGTCCAGGACGGCGCCGCCGCACGGGAGGTGCGCATGCCCACCGCCCAGCACGGTGATCTCCACCCCGGAGTGCCCCGCGTCGAGGACGGCCACGGCGTCCGTGCCCTCCGCGGCGGCGACGGGCGCCGGCACCGCCCGTACCGAGGCCGCCAGGGGCGCAGCCGCCGCGAGTTCGGCCGCCACGTCCGACGTGCCACCGGGATGGACGAGGACCAGCTCGGCGGGCTGGGCGCCGGCCCAGGTGGCGACCACCTCGGCCAGCCCCGGGTACCGCTCCCGCGGCAGCTGCGCCACCAGCTGCGGGTCTGACCGCGGCCCGGCCACCGCCACCCGCACGGTGGCCGCGCCGACCTGCACGGCCACCCGGATCCCGCCGGCCACGTCAGCCGTCGGTGGTGCCGGCCGGCGGCACCCAGGCGAGCTGGATGCGCCGCGCGCCGCGTCTGCGGTCGACGAGCGTGCCGCGCCCCGGCGGTTCCGGCGCGGGCCGGACCCCCTCCACGAGCGCGCCCTCCTCGCGGCTGCCGTTCATCACGAGCCCCGGAGCGCCCAGCTCCCGGAGCCTGCCCAGCACCGGGTCGTAGAGGGCGCGGCCGGCACCGCCGGTCCGGCGCGTGAGCACCAGGTGCAGGCCCACGTCCTTGGCCAGCGGCAGGAACTCCACCAGCGGCAGCAACGGGTGCGCCGCCACGCCGGACGGGGCGACGAGGTCGTAGTCGTCGACCAGCACGTACACGTCCGGGCCCGTCCACCAGGAGCGTTCGCGCAGCTCGCGCGCGCTCACGTCGGGGCCGGGGAGGCGCCCGCGCAACGACTCGGCGATCTCCTCCGCGGCGGCCTGGGTGGCCGTCGAGGTGCTCGTGTAGCCGATGAGATGGCTGTCGGGGACCTCGCCGAGCATGCCGCGCCGGTGGTCGACGACGACGATGCGCGCCTCCTCCGGTGGGTGCGCGTCGATGATCCCGCGGGCCAGCACGCGCAGCAGGGTGGTCTTCCCGCTCTCCGCGTCGGCGAAGGCGACGAGGTGCGCCTCGGTGGCGAAGTCGAGCTGCACCAGCGCGAGCGCTTCCTCGTCGACCCCGATCGGCAGCCCGCGGGCCGCCCCCTCGGGCGCGGGCAGGTCGGCGAGCTCGACCAGGTCGGGCAGCAGCCGCACCGGCGGCACCCGGGACATGCCGGCGTCGGTGGTGATGCGGGCGATCAGGTCGGCCATGTCGCCCGTGGACGCGTGCGGCGCCGCGAGCACCATCGCCGCGCCGTCGGACGCGAGCCCGTGGCCGCCGCGCACCGGCACCCCGGCCGCCTTGCGCCGGTCGATCTCGCTCTCCGACGGCTCGCCGAGGCGCAGCTCCAACCGCCCGGTGACCTGGTCCTTCACCGCGGGCCGCAGCTCGGTCCACCGGTTGGCCGTGATCACCACGTGCACGCCGTACGACAGCCCCTGGGTGACCAGCGGCAGCACCCGCATCTCCACGTCCTCGAAGTCGGCCCGCATCGTCTGGTAGCCGTCGATCACCAGCAGCAGGTCGGTGGCGGGCTCGTCGGGGAACGAGCCGGCGGCGCGGCGGGCCCGGAACTCCTCGACCGACGTGATCCCCGCGTCGCGGAACAACCGCTCCCGGCGGGCGACGGTGGCCGACACCTCCGCGACGATGCGCCGCACCAGGTCGGCGTCCTGACGGCCGGCGATCGTGCCGACGTGCGGGAGCCCGGCGATCGCGGTCAGCGCCGCACCGCCGAAA
>Ga0307513_10001198_pt1 | contig 37686 bp, 39 predicted proteins | sample 15_EM_MG_FD_202174 | JGI IMG/M metagenome (GOLD analysis project Ga0307513, IMG submission 202174) | Populus trichocarpa ectomycorrhiza microbial communities from riparian zone in the Pacific Northwest, United States - 15_EM | ecosystem: Host-associated > Plants > Roots > Unclassified | place...
TTAAGTTTTACCGCTTGATTCTACTTTGAATTATCTTTATCTTTATTTTGATCCTTACTTCTACTTTGAGTCTTCGGTGCGGTCGCAATCTTAGGATCCGTCTTCCTACAGAGTGCCCCCGTTACAATGGCATCTAGCCCCAGATGCTGGCTGCATCAGCATTGTCCAACAGGCATCCCCCGCGCTTAGCTTTCTTGCTGGATGGGGGTTATCCTGTCAAAACTCTCTATATCCTTCCCTTGTAACTCACTGTATTTATGAGAGAACCAATAGTATAATTCATTTGAGAAGCTATCCAATCTTATATCCAGCCTTCTATCTTGACCAGCAGGTGTGAGCTGTCTGAGACTTAAACTAAGCAAAGATTGGGTTTCTTTCACATCTTAGGTGGAAACTATAGACGACTGCAAATAAGAGATAACAAGAGAAGATAGATGAGAAACGACTTTATCTCCTATATTTCTGCAGTGATACAATGGTTGGAAACGCCAGATACAGTTTGACTATTATTGTACCTTTAAGTACTAGTCAGCTCTTCTCTCATTGCAATATAAGCTAATATTTAATTATTGACTAATATACTTGTCTTACTGTTGACCCAATTCTTCTGATATAATAAAGCGATGTAGTAACAATAGGGGAGACTATAGTGGGAACAGAATGCTTTATGCCACTCTACTGATATTAAGTATCCTAATGAAATCAGCTTCCTGTAAGAGTATCCATTGCAATGACTACACATTCCTCCTAAAAACATGAGAGATAAGCTCCCAACGGGCCTATAGAATCAGTTATAAAAGGAAAATAAACTGCCTATTACTTCAGTAATGTATATCATATGTGTTGAATAAACTTATAATTGGTGTAAATTAACAAGAAATAACTAAGACAACTTTTACGAAGATAATATTGAGATATATGCCAGAAGTGGGTAAGTTTTATTTAACTATATACATTAAATTTGAACATAGTTGAAAGTGCTGATCTCACAAACAGTATCCTCCTCTGAGCCTAACTCAGAGGCCTCATGTAGGCATGCAGGAATAATTGCGGCATCGGTGGGAATCCCGTCAAAATTGGGAGAAACGCTACAGAGGCGGGCACTGGTAACCAGCACATGAGCGAAGTTCATGTATGCCAAATAGGACTGACTCCTACTGATATTTTGGATATCCTGCATTCCGCGAACATCCTGTACCAGTAATGTCCATTGCTCAAATAATGACTTCCCTTTCAGAATCTAAAACCCTGTTGGTTAATAGTTCTACATGAATCATCAATGTAAAAGGTGACTTACCGGGAGCAATTGGTCGGCATATAAAAGACACTGGTCTAAGCCAGCAAGGACAAACAAGGTTGCAGTTTTCTCCTTGATTGATACAAATAGGGGGAAGATGGAGCGATCGGTCGCCATTGGGAGCACAAAGAATTGGAAGGGAATGTTAAACCGGCGCCCTCCTGCAGCTAAAGTAAAGGCCAACTTTGGGTCATTCTCCCATTGACCCACCAATACCTTCATTGTATATGAGGGAGAAATCATAGCCCAACCCGGCAGTCCAAGTTGGTTCCACAATGCGCTCAAGCAGTCGATTACATCATCGGCTATCAGCCCTGGCTCAAGGAAAGAGGTAAACGCGGCCAGTTTAATAGTAAGCTTTTTTTTCAACAGGACAGTTGGATCACCAGCAAGTTCTACAGACTCTTGCTCATCCTGCAAAATTAGCTATTCAACAAGCTTAACCTGCTGGCTCTGCGGATGAGGGAACTTGTTTTGAGGAAACTAGGTCAAAGATAAGCCAAATTCTGACAGAATCTTGGAGGTGGACTGGTGTGTAAAACCTGCAGGTATCAGATATCGGCGAATGGCAGGTACCACATAGTTAAAGTGGGGGTCTTGCAGAACGTAGGTATAAAGAAGTTGAGTTGATCTACCAGAAAGAGGTTCTAGAGCGAGATAACCAAGCAAATCTGAGATAGAATAAGTTGGGCAGGAACTGGTAAATATTAGTTCAACAGCAACTATACTCAAGGCTTAACATAGTGACATCCAGACCGTGCTCACAGCCAATCGTGTTGCCAATACGGGTATGTTATTAGAAAGAACCCCAAACTGATGCATGAATAAGCTTATTCCAGGTCCAGCCACCGCAAGCATAGGCAGGATTAAAACCCCGGTCAGCTTCACCATCTCCCAGAATACCTTGCCATACCTCATCTTCTCCTTAAGCGATGCCTGCTTGAGTTCAATCCCGTGATACTCTTGAGGTGTTCTTGAAAGACCCTCATCTTGTTACGATCAATGTACTGAGGACCGAGACTTGGATCGCCCGCTTGCATGGAGAGGACTATACCCTTCTCAAGAGTTAGATAGAGCATGGTATAGGTGTCACAAATTGTGACTAAGCAAGGCAGATTTCACATGACTCATACTTATGAGTCATAAGGTATGTTGGATTTCACACTATGACATCACTTGACTCATAGTTCTCACATGACTACGGACTTGTGAGTCATCATTATATTATAATTGGTTAATTGTTTCATGACTCACGATTGTGACGTCATATGATGTAATGACTTTCGCACATGACTCACATTATGAGTCAGGGTTAGGGTTAGGCACCGAGCAAGCGAAGCGAGCGAGGTGTAGGGTTTGCTGAGCAAACAAAAGGAAGTGAGGAAAGAGTTTTTGTTGACAAAAAAGCGGCGTGAAAGTCTTCGGCACTGGTGGTGGTACTGGTGGAAGATGGTGCTGTTTCGTCTCTGATCCAAGAAACTCTTCAGACGCCGGGGAGAGGGGAGTATTTATCCTTGCGCCCCTATACCTAATGCCGAGGCGTCCCCCGTTGCATCAATTGAACTGTTATGTCTAGACAGCCGGAACCATAACACCCACTAGTATCCCTACCCCCCTTGTGAGGTTTATCGCAGGAGGACTTTAGGCACCTGTCTGCCCTTCATCTAGTCATCAAAGATTTAGCAATTGAGTACCTCCTTTCCAAGGACATGATACCTTTTTGGCAGCTCGCGTTCCACATCTGGACTCGGGAGTGTTAGAGTATCTACTCATACGCATCCATTGTCCACGAAAAACCAGCACCTTAAACCGTTTGTTACTCCTTGCACTTTGTGGAATATAATCCGCACTAATAAAATTACATTCCGTTAATTAATAGAACTTAATGCAAACCGTAATATCACTTCGTATAATCTAATCCCGTATTCTACATGATCTCACAACATGTACCCGAAAAATACAACTCTTATTAGAACCCTCAAAGGGAAAAGGACAAATATTACAAGTAAATTCCCCTCATCATTTCGGATACAAAAAAGTAAGGGAATATTCAAAAAAACTGGGGCATACTTAACCTATGGAAAGCATTCTGGGGTGAAGGACATTGGGTTCCCTTTCCCTTTAAAGCTAAGTCTCCGCTTAAGCACCCGCTTGATCTTGTCCCTCTTTCTCTCCGCCCTATTCTCAACAACAGGAGCCATTCCACGAGGCACTCCATTTCTTGAAGACGGTCTGAAGCCCAATCTCGTCAGAGATATCCTTTCCCTTAGTGTTTTACCGGTACCAGCTGAGGTAGTCGGGTTCTCCGGAAAGCGAATTGCATGAACCAACCTCGCAGTAGACTCCTCCACAGCTGTGGCGGTAATCCCGAGCCCATCATCCTCCACATCCCTCTCCCCCTCGACCTGATGAGCACCTGGAGACTCCACCTTCACCGCTGAACTCCCACAGGCCTCCTCCTCCTCCGCTTCCTCCGCTTCCTCCTTGATACTCGCAAGCTTCGTCCGGCCAGTGTTCCCAATTTCAAAAACTAGATCCCCAAATATCGTCAGTAGATTATCCTTGGCCTCACCAATATCCCGGATGAACTCCCTTGTGCCAATATCATCGTGTGAAGACCAGTAATCTTGGATGCATGATGCCATGTAATTGAACTGAGCGAAGGCTTGCGTTTCGTAAACCCGGGCTCGAGCAAGGTTGTGCTCACGATTGCGGGTGCCCTGGGACCAGCGATCAGCCTTGCGGCGGATTTTAGTCATTGTCGATCCGGCTGTTGTGAGGATGCTGGCGATTTCTGATTCGGTCTCCTGGTTGGTTAAGCGGGCTGGTGTGTTGGGAGGTCTGCTGGGCCCGGAACCCGTGTGGTATTGTGGGGTGGACATTTCGCACAGTTTGCTCTGTCAGTTTCCACCTGGGCCGTTTTTCCGCACTCCTATAAATTGGAACTGATTAGTGGGTGGTTTATCAAGGTAGTTTATATACACCAAAGTAGACTTGAATCTTGATTCCGAGTCATTTGGGTTGCAGAGCCAGTTCTCCCAGAGCAGTACAGCCTGCTCGTATTCTCCTGAGATCGGCTTTTTCATCATGGGCGGTTTCTAACGAGGCTGTCTTAGAAACCCGGGAGAGTAGAGAGCCGTCTACCATTCAACCATCAAGGTGCCAACCCAACCAAACTACTTTAAGAACCGAAATAATTGAGAATGACCCTTGGATGTCCAGAATTTCCATCTTTGGACTAGGGGACAAAATACAAATAAGAATATTCTCCTTCAGCCCTCACTTGAGACACAGACCTACTACGAGAGGCAACTCCAACGTCCTAGCAAGATTCTCAATTATTTCTATTTTTACGGTATTGATTTCAGCCCATAATAGGAGTTTCACACACCCCGGGAGCCAGGCTACTATTGGCATAAGAGCGTTGAAGCATATAGGAAGTCAATTTTGGTAGCGTTGATGTTTGTTAAATACCCCGGATCAAGATAGCTGTGAGTATCGCTGGAAGTGGAGAGTGTAATATACCGCGGCTAGTTGTGGAAGTTTACTGAACATCCTCAGCGGTAGCACCGGCTTCAGAGTTAGAGTGGTTCATGGAGATGGCTTGAAGATCGCTCTTCCCTTTATTAATACGGGACTAAGTAGACAAATCCGGGTATATATAATGAGAAAAATCAGCGGGTGGAGGAAGCGGCAGAGAGATGAAGATGATTTATTGTATTACCTATATAGTATACTATCGTTTTGGCTAGTTATTTTGACGAGGAACGAGTAGAGGAAGCTTATGATTATACCTTTCCTCCAGCCAATCCCTATTCTAGCACTTGCGTGATTGCTCCATTGATTAGCTACCCTCTGACGAATTTAACGCAAGTTTTATCCTTTAATTCTGGGTTGCATAGTTTAGATGGCTATGGTAGACAATCTTTGATAATCGGTGAGTTTTGGTTCTTTCAGAATTTCAAGAGCGCAATATGTGCAGTCTCAATCAGCTTGCCCTTATGCTCTATCTCAATTCAATTTTCTTGAAAACTATAATACTATTGTTAGGCTCCCGACCCTGTCTCATACAACCTGATGGACCCGTCATTCAAGGAGTGGTCCCAATGCCACTAGTGAATAAAGCACAACCTTTTCAAGATACACCCCACGTTTCAAGACCCTAACCTCCCCTATATAATTCCCCGTCAACTTCCGATCAATTCCACAGTATCCGACTTTTGTAGGACAACCTCTCTATAACCACCCCCAATTACCAAACAACTGAACCAATACTCTAGCTAACATTCCCGAAAAGATGTGTAAGCTAACCGCAATAGTCTACGCCTGCAACCACACAACATACATCCGCAACACACGCTGCCCTCAAGGCCGAAACTCTCGCTTTGTCGCTCACCCTATGTGCTTGAGTTTTGTCGTTGAGCGGCCAGATTTTACACCTCCGGTTGAGGTGATTAGTGACCGGACATTCGTCTGCGACAGGACATGTGGGAGAAGGGAGTTGGGGTGTCAATATAGGTTCGTGCCCGAGGTTTAGGCGTGAATTTGGCTCCTGGGGGGGGGGCGAGACTGGGGGCGGCTGGGAAGGGGGTTGTTCTGGATTGGCAAGGGGGTTTAGTGAAGGCATTCTTCTTTCTACCCCACTTTTCGACTGTTCTAGTATGTTTTTTAGAGTGTGGCGGAAGGTTATTTTGCACAAGTAGTGGTTAGGAGCAGATAGAAAAATGATAATTTCCGGTTTCCCGGTAGTAAAATAGCAAGGCTTCTAGCTCTGTAATTCTTAACCTTAAATAGTGATGGAGGACCCTTCCCCCACTACAATTCCTATCCTCGTCAGGCACATGCCGGAGAACCGTGCAACCGAGAACAACCAGAAAAGCGACTTTGGCCATGAAATCTATCACCTCTTTAAAAGCCTGAGGAAAGAAACAAATTCCAGAATAACCAGAACACCAGGAATCAATCCATAGCCCCGGAGTTCTGATAAACTCTCTTGTCCCGTTGATGTCACATGCTTGCCATTGTTTTTGTATGCAGCTTTGATATTGTCGCAAATGTGCACGAGAGTACGGTAATGCAGTGAAGGAAACACCTTGGGGGTCGTAGTGGACTCAGGAAACTCACAAAATTAAAATTAAAAAAACATTCGGCTGAGCCACGGTACAGTACTAGTACTAGTACTCCGCCCCAACGCTGAGCGTTCACGTTGGTTTAATGACCCTGCATACGGCCCGCCAGAGTTCATCGGGTTTCCGGAGCCGTTTCGCGTGTCAGATCTACAATACGTATATATCATACTCGGATAACTTTGTAGAACACTCTCGGCGGCGACGCAAGGGCAAGCTGCAGATAGATATATTAGTCACGTGGTTCTGATAAGAGATATTTGGTGACCCTTCTGATTGGGATGCGCGAAGAGAAAGCACGTGACAACTATCTTTCGGCCCCGCTCCGCTAGTATGATACTTGGCCTTCAGCCTTCTCGACTTTAAATCAGCGATCGTGGGCAGCTTCAATAATATTCCCTCCAACAAATACTGATTCTTCAACCCGCCCACAGGATAGTGCCATCCTCCCTTTTCCAGGAGTGGGGTCCAATGCAGTTTGAATATTACGATGAGGTTAAGGTGTAGCTCCGCCGCCGCCCTAGTGCCATCTAGCCTAAGTTTCTCCTAATCCATCTTCTCCGTATGATACAGTTTATCAAGGACGTCGCACTCAGGTTGATAGAATTACCATGACGGTCCTGTACTGTACCGGCGTGCTGGTATGATACACCTGCATTACCACCGGTTAAATCATACGAGCGTTCCCCAAAATGGTCCCACTACGCACTCCATCTTGAACTACTGTAGCAGATGATGTGAGAAACAAAGCTACCCAATCCACACCCCAGAACGTTCAAAAATTCCCACCGATGCCATGCGGCAGCCACGAAAACCTTCCACAACAACCAACCAACCAACCAGAGCCATCACAAATAGTCACCCGTGCCGGAGAAGAGATACTCCCGGTCGGTCTCATATTCCTATTGTTCCCGATGGCAAAAAAAAACAATGATTATGAAGCGATTAGTCTGACTATAATAATAATCCCTTCTCAGACCATTTATGGCTCCACCCTTTGTCACGGAAACCCCCGGCACATCTCCACCCCCGTGGAAAATTCTTCCACAACGCCCGGGGATGACTAATCCTTGTCGGCCAATAGGGTTTGTTCCGAAGGTCACGAATGTGGTGTAACGGGTGCGGGAGAGCGGGTATATTGGCAGTGGGAGGCACAAGTACTCGAGTACCGTATGATGCCAGAAGAGACCGTGTATAAAATGGTGGGTGCGCGGTGCATTGTATTAAATTTTTCATTTTTCCCATACTATTATATACCACCAGCATCTGGCTCAATTTGTTACTACAAGTACAGTACTGAATTTTTCACCCCTCCTTCACACTCCTCCCTACTTTACACCCCCGGCAACCAAAATGCAGTCCATAGATCCCAAATCCCTCTCAACCCTGCAATCCCGCATCACATACCTAAAATCCTTCACAAACTTCACCGAAGCCGATGCCGCGGCCCTCCACGCCGCAAGGCCCGTTGTCGAAGTCCTCATCCCCACAGTTGTCGACACGGTCTACAAGAAACTCCTAAGCTACGACATCACCGCGAAAGCATTCGTACCCAGACAAACGGGCTATGACGGCGTCGCGCCCACCAAGCTGGAGGAATTGGATCTGGAGCACCCGATGGTCAAGTTCCGGATGAGCTTTTTGAAGGGGTATTTGCAAAAGTTAGTCGTGGTAGATTACGACGATTTGCGGACTTGGGTATGTCATCTCGCTCTAGAGTACGGTGTTGGTTGGAGGAGTTGCGCTGATGGTTCATAGGAGTACTTTGATAAAGTGGGTATTATGCACACTGGTGCTGCGGGGTTTGCTCATCGGTAATTTGTATTCCCCACTCCTTAATCCAGACTGTACTCTAACCTGTGGGTTGATCTCCAGCGCGAAGAAACCCGCCCTCCGCGTCGAGTACATCCACATGGGACTACTCCTCGGCTACGTTGTCGACATCGTGATTGCGGCGGTCATAGCTCATCCAGACTTGGATAACGAGACTAAGAGTGCCGTCCTGAGGGCGCTGAATAAAGTCATTTGGATACAGAATGATTGTCGGTTCCCCTTTCCAGCTTTTAATGGCATAGCGGTTAACGGGGTTGCAGTGTTTGCGAGACATTATGTTGTGGATCTGGATACTCCTAATTCGGTCGTTGTTCCGAAGAAGGGGTTGTTGGAGGGGTGGATCGGACAGATTGTGACTGGTGTTGCCGTCGCAGTTGGCGTGTTGGGAGTTCAGACAATCCTTGGGCGGGGGTAAAATTTTCGCGTCTTGCGATGGCTGGAATAAGGGTGCAGTGTTGTGTTTTTTCCTTGTGTTTTTTCCGGTTTTCCCAACGTCGTAGTTCACCGTTTTACCGCTCTAGTTCTGTTACTAGAATCTCTACTCTTGGGTATTGGGAGGGTCTGTGCGCTGGCTGGCATATCCAGCTTGGACGCGCAGGATCCTCGGGAGACGATATCTCTCGAATTTGTCTTTAATGATTAGCTAGAGCTCCCGCTTAATGAACGATACATCTGCGCAATTCCACATTTCCCGCCATCCTATGATATATAGAGGCGAAGCAGGTCTTGTCGATAAGGGCCCCGCCAATGATCATTCCTCCATAATTCGCTTACCTCACCTCACACAACACCGAGAGATGTCGCTATCCCTCTCAAAAGTAAACCCAACCTTTATCACCGAAAAGAAAAAAGGAACTCCAATGATTCATGATCGGTCAAGCTCGAAGCATTATACCACCGCTAAAGCTACCTGGCTAGTCTACCCGCATCTCCGATCCATTTCATAAAGCTAAAAACCACGGCACCTCCTTACCAACCCATGGAACCCAACAATTCTAGAGCCTGGCCAGATAGCCCTGCCCCTCTCAACAGACATAACCGGAGGCGGAAAAAAGCATCAAAAAAAAACTCTCTAAACCCTCCAAGGCCCGAAGTCTGTCTCTCTAACATCCCTAAGCCTGACCAGACCCTTGCTTCCAGCACTGCTGCCCGTCCCTCCACCCCCGGCCCTACTCTTCCTGTTCACATCGGTAGAAAACTTCACCCGCCCAATGCTCCCCCCACCCCCAGAACCATACTTCCTAACCTTCATATCTCTCCAAATCTTCTGCGCCTCGTCCATGGCATCCTCCGCCTCATCCTCACCGTCTGCATCCGATTCTTCCAAACCAAGCCTAGCAAGGGGCGCTTCATCGGGGGGTGACACGAATAGAGAAGAGCGCAATTCCTCGTCACGCCAGTGTTCCAGAACTTCGTCTGTGGCATCACTTGCAAAGCTCAATTTTCCCCGCGCACCGTCCACCAACCCATCACGAGTAGATGCCGCAGTAGACTGCGAAAACCGCTTCTCCATCCTGGCCCGATACGTCAATTCTCGGGAAATATCGTGTAAATCGACCTTCCCCTCTGCCCTCCGCGCACTCGCACGAATAGCCTTGATTTCAGAAAGCGCGCGATCCGTGTTGGAGTACATGCTCGCCACCTTCTGGCTACGGATTCTGTACACGTATTCCCCATGGGTGGCTGCCGGCTTCGGTGAATTCTCGCGGGAGGCAAAGAGTTTGGTTTGCAGTGCGGGGGAGGAGTGCCAGCGCGAATGTTCGTTGTAGCGGTGCACTCCTGCAGTCCTAGAAATAGAGAGGATGGTGCCAGGGGGGTGGCTGCTGTGCTGGTATGCGAGCGTTACAGTTATCAGGGGGGTTTCATATACCCCGAGGTCGGCTTGGATTGAGTTGATTTGTTGCTCAACGGCGGACCAGTCGTCGGTTGGATCTCTAGCGTTGATGTGGGTGGCAGTAAGGGCCGTGGGGTTTCCCGGATCGACTTTGATGAGGAGGCTTCGTTTTTCACCCGGGACGAGGCGGGGGTATTCGGTTTCGCCGATCACCTCGAGGATTCGCGAATCTCCTGCGCCGCATAAACGGACTTCGACGTTCTGGGCTTCACCGAGATACACCCCCGTTCTTAGCGTTGATACAATCTCTTCCACAGTAATAGGCATTTGCTCGCTGCGATTGTCTTTGCTATTAGGCCTTGGGCCGGAAGTGCTCAACGGAACACACCACCCCGAGGACCCCATCTCGTTTCTGGGCCAGAACACAGGTCCGATACCAAGGATGTGAATCTGCATCTGCCCCATGAACACCTCCGGGAGTAAATCTATAGCCCCATCATCTAATTGGGAAGTCAGCAAGAATAAATGAACACTTCTATCTGCCCGCGGATATCTTGTCTGGTCTGAAGGCATTGCCTTCAATTTTCTAATCGCGGCCATTACCGCTTCCTTGACGTTGCGAGACGACGGCGGGATACTCGTCTGCGGGAGAGAGAGAGACATAATATCTTCTAGCAGCTGTTGTCTTGCTACGCTTCCTGAGGCATTGAGAGTGTACACGTTATTCGGCATAGCGCATGGAAAGGTCATTACAGCGACTCTATCCCTCGCGCTTTCCATCGACTCTACGATTCTTTTCGCCCCTGACTTCATACTCGAAAAGGATGTACGGGAGGTATACGGACTACATTTGTCAGAAAAATTGCGAAGCAGATAGAAATGGGACTCACGATAGATCCATCAAGACACCAACGTCCAGACCAACACCCTGTGACTGCCCGGCGTATCCAGCACTACTGCTAACTTTCCCCTCAATCTCAACCGACACCCAAAACCCATTCTGCTCCCCAGATTGACTGCTGTGTATAGGAAGAGTATCCCGTTCGGGAGTAATCGCTAGGTCAAGGATCAACATCGGTGGCTTCCACTGTCCGCACTTTTGAGGCCTAGTTCTATTCCTCCCACTAATATTGCTATCAATCATCCCCAGAACATTGGCACTGCGGACACGGCCGGAGGGTGGGATGCTCCTCCCATCGCGGGAAAAGTGTCTTGATCCATCCCGGCCATCCAGTCGCCACATATCGCATGCTGCGAAATTCTCTGTCAGACTCCCGCCGGGTTGCTTTCCCGCATCACCCGTGGCATCTGGTTCGGTGGGTGAAACTTCCGGCGGCGGAGCGTATGTGAGAACAGATTTTGTGGAAGATATGCTATCACTCCTCTCCCTCTTTCTAGAGTTGGCGCGCTTGACCACCGTCTGGCCGGGATTGCTGTTATTGCCTTGGAATAAATCTATGGCCATCTGTCTCCACCCTCTTGGCGGGGACTTCACCGGGGCAGTCTCCTCGAGAACCCAGTTCGCTGTTCCCAATTGTCTCTGCTCAAGCCTCCGCCGTGCTGACTTGTCATATTTCGCACTAGTGCTTGCTGCCCGTCGCAAGAATGTATTCTTCCTATGCTTATCCCCCGTGGATTGGTAGTCGGAGTAAGGTAGTAAACAAGCATCCTCTCCGGTGTAACTAGAGGAATTATGCGACTCGTGTCCTTCAGAATTATTGGGCTCCATTGGGACAGAATTCTTGCGAAGATGGGAATTAGCTTCGTTGCCGTGGTTCGAGACACTCACCGCTCGTCTTGGAGCAGGCCGTTGTAGCCAGGTCATCCTCGCTCCATTAGGGCCCGATCCTGCACCTTTTCCGCCGAGGGGGTTCCGACCATCACTGAAACCTCCGTCCCCATCAAGATCACTTGTATCCCTATCCTTGCTCAATACACCGGCAGAAGAGCTACGAGCCCTAGGGCTCGGTGGGAAGTTCATTCCAAGAAACCCCCTCTTCGATTCTCTATCCTTTTCCTTCCCTTCTTCTCCACCTCTACCTCTCTTATAGAAGGGCATCGAGGGAGATTTTTTAACCTTCTTGATGCGTAGGGGCCGGGGTGTAATGTCGTTGTCATTTCCAGCAGGCCGTCGATCCGTAGGGGTTATCGTGTCCGAACGACGGATGTCCAAGGGTGTGTAAATAGCTGGGAGGGAGGGGGGGTGACGAAGGGGAGAGGTTGAGGGCATAGGGTGGTAGTTGTACATTTCTGTAAAAAGCATCACAAAACTGGGGCAGGTAGCACAGGTTTTGCGAGGGTTTGCTAGGTGATTGGGAGTGATGAAGTGAACCCGGTCAGATCATGGAGGAGTGACGATAAAAGGGGTCCGGGGTTGAGAAGGGGGAGTTTGGCGGCGACGAGGCAGTTGCGCAAAGCTACGACGCTGGTTTTCAGGACTCGCAGGACCCAACGCACTGGATTATAATATTAGACTAGAAGGGCTGCAACAACAAAAATGCATCGAAGGAATGCGGTAAATCGAGAGAGTAAAAAGGAACGGGCAAAAAAAGGAAACTCTCGACAATGGTATGATAGATTAGGAATAATTGGGAACTAATGATTGATTAGCCCGCGGCTTGAAGAAAACAAGCGGGGGCAAGACGCATTAGGGAAAAATAGCAAATGACAGAACGTGGTATGATATCTCTTTTCTACAAAAAACTCGTTCTATAAGCTTGCACCCCAATCAAAAGCCCCAGATAAGAGTAAACCTCCCGATAAACCTCAGTCAAAGTAGCACCGTGCTCTCCCCACTCATAAGACCCTTAACCCCCTTCTCTACGGGCTCATCCAACTCTACAAAACGAATCTAGAACACGCCCATTAGCACCAGACCGCGCAGCGTTACAATAACAAGATCGGAACGCACCACCCCATCTCCCTTCTCCGTATGACTCGCCTCAACAACCCTCCGCACCCGTTCCTCCCAGCCAGCCTTCCAGCCCCCAACCTCCTTCACGACAACCGCCTCATCATCAAAGCAGCTCTTGACAAACTCCAGCACCTCCACGGTACCCTGTCCCTCCCTGCGCGCCCACCAATTCCCCCACTGGAACAACCCATTATTCAGCATCGGGTGCCAGATATCGGGTGAGAACTCGATCCGCGGCGGGTCGTCAGGGTACCAGTTCGGGAACTCGATCGTGAACGGAAGAACGGCAGATGCGTAGGGCCCTCGGCGGGGGAAGAGTACGCAGTGCCAGGTACTGTGCGATGTTGAAGAGAGCGATGAGTATAGACCTGGGGGAGAAGTGTGTTTTAGGCTTGCGCTGTGGGAGTTAGTGAGGGTGGGCTAAGGAGGAAAGAATGGGGGGGAACAATTCTACGAGGAGGTTTTGCTTCCGCGCAGTGGAAACTTGAGCGAAGGTTTGGCGGGGCATCTCGGCGATGGGTTGGTTGTTGGCGCGTCGGATTCAGGCACGCAACAAGCACAATTGTCGGTTGAGTTAAGCTTTGCGCACGGACATTGCGGATGCTTGGCGGGGAGGGAGCGCGCGCAGGGATAGTGCCTTCCGGAAACACGAGCGACCCCCCCCTACAAGATTCCACCCGTGCAATGTAATCAGAGTCGATATTTATAGGTTAAAGTTAGGGCCAAAATAGGATAAGTATCTGCATTTTTCTGAGGTTATTTAGTATGATAAAAGTTCCTGCTTCCACAGCTCACTCCACACTTCTAGGGTCAGTAAGACGGTGCACTCATTGGAGATATGACACGGTGGGGAGTAAAAGGAAGAGCGCAACTTCTGAAGCTTACTTTTTTCGGCCCGGGGGATGGATTTTGAGGCTCTTCCGATACTAGCATACAGGTGTCTCCCTTTTAGTGAGGCCATCCATTAACGTACTGTTCCTGAGGGTATACAACGCGGTTGCTTCTCTTAAGGTATCCTTCCACTCGCTGGATTTTTCGTTGTGCGGTATCTTTCTGTATGCCCTCCGGCACGTTAGGTTGCTCATTCTGGGGAGAGGACTTCAAGCTGCTTATCCACCATTTACTAATAAAATACCAACTGTCACCGAGTATCACAATAGTTTAAGTTTCCCATACTACAAGACCGCGCCTTCAAGCCGCCAGGTACCACCAAACCCCGAGCCCCACCCCGACAGGCCCCACCACAAAACTGCCACACAACATTCCCTGGCCAGAATCTAGTATGTAGTATTTGGATAGTTAATTGGTTTTTCCATTCATTCAAAAAATATAGAATTTTAGATGTCAAGGTCTCGTGTTCCCAAGAAGCAGCGGAAAAACGTTGTCACAGATGAAGTTGATCACCCCTCCGCACTCCCGGTGGGATTTCCGCTCTGACCGAGGTAACTTGGACGGCCCTTATCGCTATGCCAACGGTACTAACATTTCCTGATGTGCTATATATTTTTTCTCAACTTCTCCATAGCCTTAAGAACATTCTTCATAGAGTGGCGGCGCCCTACCCAGAAGGGAAAGTTGGGAGCCCGAGGCAGGAACTCTTGGTAAATATTTGAGAGGGAAGAAACTATTTCATCGCAGGAAGTTTATGTCATTGCCGATACCTTACCCTTTCTAGAGCACTGCCTCTTGCACGACCGCCCAGGCTTCGGATTCCTGAATTGTGTTGACGTCAGTCTAATGAGACGGCTATAAAAGAGTTATATCTACACTTTTGCCCACCAAAACTTGGTGTTCTCAAGTGTTTGCGTGAACCCCTAGAGAAACCCTTTGTTCCAATGTTGGAATATAAATTTAGGTAATTCAGGAAATTCGTATCGTACTATCGTATCTCTTCGGGGGATGGGGGTTTTTTGCGGGTAGTCGCACACAATGTTATCAAGGCCACAAGGCTCTGAAAGTGAAACGGAAAAGTTGATAGAGAAAAAGATCAGATATCATACACTTTCCAGGATGATCCGAGCTCTCGTCTCTCTCCTGATGTCCACAAGCCCCTATTTATACAATAAATCCGAAAGCAAATGTCATAGCCGCTGGCGAGCAAATAATCACCCTTGCATACAAAGTCTTGCACGCTATACCATGAGTCTCTCGACACCTCCGACAGTACCTATTCGCCACCCTAGTACCAAAACCTCCTTAAGGGTAGTCACATAATCAACCCCTATGCCATGCTAACTGCAACTGTTATAGATGACCAGATGAGCCGTTCTTGAAAATCGTTGCAAATTTCACAATAAGGCAGCTGCTAGACACATGGGAAAACAAGGGCTGTTTAGTACCTTAGTGGATATGTTTCCGTAACGGCCATACAATAACAAGCACCCAAAGGCCAAACCATAATCCAAAGGGAATGAATGCCAACCGCACAGAATCACTATTGCTTGCTGAACACCATGAGAGCCGGGCCCATGACAACCCAATAGCCAACCAAGTGTCAAGCACACTGACCTAGTTTCCTATGCTGTGAATATCTGGAACTTGTTTTACACTCCCCTAAAACGTTGGAATGTACATTACGTTGGCCCCCCAAATCCCCACTCCCCGGAAAAGAAAACCCCCACTAGTGCCTCGGGTTAGATCTTAGCTATCATAGAGCAGTTCAGTCTTTAGAAAACTCTGGCTCAGTAGATGCCAGTCTAATTTAACGCCCAAGTTATTTTAAAGTAAGGATCCTTAGCCATCCGAACCGTACTCAAAAGAAAATTCATTTCACAGTCAGATAACAGATGGTTACTCTCTCATTCCGTGCAATGGAAACAGCCACTAGAGGCCTAAATCTTGAGAAGTAAGGAAATTTTAGCTCTTGAGAAATATTTCACTTGCTGTCTCGCGATATTTTGCAGCATCGCTATTCCCCTTGCTTCTTAAAGTACAAGCCTAGTTTTCCTCTTCTATGGACAATAAGTGGAAGATTATTTCTCTTTAAAGCCAGCCCACCTCGAGTATTTGGAAGTATGCTGTTTTCAAAAATACGGCATTCTTTATATTACAGTGGCCTGCCAAACACGGCCTAAATGTATTGAAGTGGATCATTCCCAAAGTGTAGCTTCCTTCCCCAACCCCAACACATCTGAGCCCCAGAGTTGGGCGGAATCAGCTATCATATCTAATATTCGAGCAATTCGCCGAACAAGGCTCGGTTTTTTTTTTGAAGAGAAAAAAAAAAGATAATAATAGTATTATTATAGTTCCGCCCGTTTATACAGGACACAATCGATGAAATGGGGACGCCTTGGCATAATGTCGGCTAAAAATCAGCGCAATTAATCCTTTAACCCTTACGAAGTTAAAACAAGAAAAACAAAAGAAAACCATCTTTGTTTTCATTGTTTGAACCCTCTACCAGTTCTTTCCAGTCAACTTTATGCCAAGGCGCCCCTCGTTGAATCGATAGAGGCGTTTTGTATACGCAGCCAGAACTGGAGCGATGAAAGATTTATTCCAAAGATCGACTTTTTTTAGAACCTGGCCGGTGGGTGTCCGGCGTCATGGGCTCTCACTCGAAGAAATCCGGTAGGCGAGGAGATTGATACCCCTGTGGGAACCCGGTATTAAGTGAAGCCCGGTTGCGCCCGGTAGGGAAACCTATTTGTTCGTGACCGAGAGGGTACATTCTTGGGTGAAATAGCCTGAGCGAAAGGGTCCGTAGAGGGGTCGGGTTAAATCACTATAAAGGAAGTAACACGAAACATCTAGAACTTTATGGCCAGAACAAAGCACTGGAGAGAGCTCGCAAGATAATATTTGTATACCTAATGATAGAGGCAACTCGATCAATTAGAAAACAAGCTCTCTCTCGCCGGTCCCTTACCCTCCCAAGGTTGTGAACATCTCCTAAAATGGTACCGGACCGGTCGAGAACTTACCTACCTCCTCCTAAACAAAGGGTAAATGTGATATGTGGATTGCCTTCTTTTTTACTGCGATATATAAGAGGAGAGCCAGCGCCACTGGGGAAAAATTCAATTATGAAACCAACTTCGACGGACACACTAATCTCCCAAAACCACCACTGCCGTTAATACAAACGATCCTCCGAACCCATTCTTTACAACCTTTTAGTTTCGTTTTCATCCGGAGAGGTGGGAACAATGTGGTGGTCGTGGCGGTTTTTCATTCTTGATTGAGGCTAACTGGGGGGGTAGGGATAGGCCATGTTATTATCCGGAATCCACCAGTACAACGACTGCTTCAGTACATCCAAGACAAATTCCGCAACTGGACTCACGAGATCCATAAGACATGCGTTTGAGATTATATTGAAGAAATGGCAAAGTCAGGACGTGCGTAGCGTGCGGAACTATTGTATGTATCCAACCAGCGTCCCTCGTGTTCGGGGCTAACGTCATTTTAGCCATCCCCGAATTCCGGGTACAGTCCCTACAGCAAAGTCAACTCCAGAAGCCATCAAAGCAACTCCAACTCACATCCCAACGACCAAAAACTAAGCAGTCGAGACCAAGATCCCAACACGGAAAATTCCACAACTTGGTAGAAATACAAGCGGTCGAGACAACACACCCCCCAGAAAGGCCAAGATATAAGACGCGGCGCCGCAGCCACCAGTCGAGAAAACATTCTTCTAAGGAAACAACTCTAAAACTCGAAAAGCCAAGGAGCGGACAAGTTTTCCTCCAATCCTCTAAAGCACAACCTAAATCCCCAGAAGCACTCACCCCTCTCCTCCACCCCCTCCACCCCACTCCACCTATTCTCCCCTCTCTCCCCTCCTCATTCACTCATCACCTCATCACTCCAACCCCACAACTTCCAACATGTACGACCTGCAGGCACACTCCCTGCAGAACCTGCGAGCCAGCGCAAATGCGAAAATGCTGCGTATGCCATCGCATTTCCCGGCTCGAAGAGGAGATTTGCGCCAAGTGCTATCATCTCGGTAGCGAATGTATTTACTGCGAGGGGGACTTTCACGCCTTTGTGGGCTGTTGTCGATGTGCTGGTGGTGATGGTGAGGGTGGTGATGCTCGCGGTAGAGCTGGGGAATTTAGTTTTGGGCGGGAGGTATGTTGGGAGTGCGATGTCCTTGGATGCGATGGGCGGTGTGAGAGTGGGACTGTGGATGGGGGAGTTATGTTGGAGTAGGCTGCGAGAGAGCTCCGGGGTTAGTAGACTTATGACACAGACTTCGGGGGGGGCACGACAAAACCGGGAGCTTGAGAAACAGGGATCAGTGACAAGCCCTAGTTACCGTACTCTGCTCTATAGAACTCACTTTTTGCCCGCCAAATACCACTGCCCCTGTTTGTCATCTACTCAGTTTCGGCAAGGCTACCGTGAAGGCGGGGCTGCAGAGAGATCTCCTTTTTTACGGCGTTATATTAGGGGGTGCGCTTTTGTCCTTGTTTGTCTTTTGTCATTGGTGTTTTCCGACGGGATAGAAGGGCTTCATTTAGAACAAGGTTAATTTAGACCATGATCACAAAGGGTTATGATCTCCGTGGGAGTATGAAATTTATACACCGGTCTCGCGAATGACTTTTGAGCTTCGGAGATATCAAATAATCCTATATTGTGTGGGCTCTGATGAGATAAATGGTATATTATTGGTACAAAATAGTCTTCAATTATGATCCTCTTGATTATGATCTGTCCAGAATATAAAAAGTACTAATTTTAGTAAGTTCCGTGTCGAAGAAAATCTCCCGCACCCACCCAACAAAAACCTTCGCAAAATAGCAGAGCACAATTGACATACCATACTGTATATACTCCCCCGAAGACTGCCCCCTCCTTGTCTGAGTGACAATGCGTGATCCATCCTTGAAACACCCCGTTCATACGTGCCAAACGTGCCAGCGGATCTCAGGGCCAATGAATGCCAGGGCGGTTGTATGATACGCTCCCGAGGCGTGATAGCACCGCACTGTACAAGGGGCAGGCATATAGCGATCGCACATACCACCCTAAGGTCTCACTACTTCTGAAAGATTTAGTCTAGTAAGCCGCTCCAGCGCGCGCGAAGACTTCATGTCGACGTCTGGAAGTGATGCGAAACCCGAATACACACAGCGCGATGAGTTTAAGATGAACCGGCGTGCGATTGATCATTGCCGGCTAGTTGGCCAAGGACCTAGGACAATGCAAGTTGAATCTCCCGTATCGTAAATCTGATATTCTCCTGATCCTAGCCGTGGACGATTTGTTCCCATGTCTGATGCCCCAGTGTCTATCTAACGGCTTAGCATAATCCAATAGCACATACTCGGGTAACGCATGGGGATACAAGCTGGAAGGCAGAATCAGGGATCTTCACCCGCAGCTCTCGCCGCTCACTGCACCCAATTTCTCCCTAGTATGATACCCGAGCACCATATCTATTACAAAGCTTAGGGGTAGGATAACGGTATAGTGCATAACTGAGATTTTGGCGGCAGCATACCCGAAAAACACGGCCCAGAGAGGATCCGTCTCCTGCTTAGGCCAGCCTTCCGGAGCCGCAATAGATGGATGAGGTATCACACCCAGAGCCCAGTCTGTCACATATATCCACAATTTCCTAGGAGCACCCAACATCACCCATACCACCCCTCGTGTCCCACCTGACAACCCCACCCGCCAAGCACCCCAGATTCTCAGCCAAAAAGCTTAACCACAACATGGCCTTGGCACCCGCTCAGAAAGTCGCATGCGGTGATCGCAACACACATTGGCACATGCCAAGATCAACCGCGACCCCCGTTACAGTGCTTCGTTAGTCATACCAAGTCGTGTTACTGTGCTCGGGACCCGCCTGTTTGGGCCCCCATGAGCACACGGCAAACCCGTTTGGATGTCGTAGCTCACGATTTGATGTGTCCTCGATTCGTCGGCGTACGATAGATAACGGTATGTGGGGAAGCGATGAGCGGATCAAAGGGAGGGGGGAACTGGAAGGCGAAGGATAAGGCGAAACCTTGCTTAAGTCCCCGACAGGGGGCTTATTGACTGGTTGGCTCAGACTGCCTGGGGAAATGCTGTCGCTGCCTATCACCTGCACGTAGCGAGATTGAGTCAGCGAGAGGCACGAGATCAACGAAACTGCCAGTCGAAGGCAGAGGGATCATGGTTTTTTCGCACGAAAGCAGGGATCACTCCGCGGGTTAACCTGGTTGAACACTTCACTAACTTTATCCGGGACTACTTATGCCGCAAAAAGCCTTTCGGCTATTCTCGCTAGCCCCGTGGTATCCGAATCCGGAGAAGAACCCTCCCGAGAAGGGTTATCATTTTTCCAGACACGATATGATCGGCCCCACTGGAGTCTTTTGGATACCATTTTCTCGCTTCGAGTATTCCGTCAACTTGGCAAACTAAACCGATCCTGGGTTCTCACATTGATCCCCGCTAACAATCTAGTGGAAAAAAACTGCTGTCATAGAGTATCGTACGAGTACATACAGGAGATAAACCGTGATTGCAGTCCAAAAGAAGAGGAAAAAACAACCTTATAATACCAATGTCGCAGGATGAAGCAGAGAAGAGCAATAACAGGGCGCGGTGCACAATCAGCCACGAAAGTCCCGCATCCCGTTTATTCATTCGATCAAACTCCAGAAATTATGGCTATCAATCCATCAATACATCCCCGCACTGGTGCCGGCATTATCATACGACCACCCATCCATCCATCAATCAATCAACCAACCCAAGCTCCAGCGTCGAGGGGGAGAAGGAAAAGAAGGAAAAAAAGAGGAAAAAAAGAGGAAAAAAAGCAAAATCTGATACATCCATCCATACTCCCCTCCGCCTTGAGCACTCGAGTTCAATACAACCAAACACCCCCGCTTATTATCGCACTCACACGGTGCAGCACGTTTACTTCTGAGATCTCGCTTTCCTCGCCGCAAGCTTCTTGTGAATGAACAGACTCCCGAGTAAAATTGCCAGTGCACCGATGATACAGAAGACGACGATTACCCCGCGTTCCCTGCTCGCCCAGTTCCCGCGCTTGTAGAGGTGGGGTTGTAGTGCGGGCATGTTGAAATTCTAGCCGCAATGTCAGGGTCACGATGGTGGATCGGAGGGGGGATGGGGTAAGGCAAAATGACGGCAATACGGTACCTCGAGAGCAGTAGTCAGGACCGGAGGGGGAAAAGAGCGATAGCGACGACGAGTAAAAGGCGTAATTGAAAGCGTGGTGAATCGTTTTAGCCCTTGAAAAATTGTCTAAGTTTTTTTCCTTCCCTTTCTTCAATCATAAGGATAGGATCTTGCAACTCACCTCACCTCGGAACGCAGCCCAATGCGAACTCATCAGAGAGGGAGGAGAAAGCAGGGCGAGGGCCGCCAACCCCAACTTAAGTATCCCTGAGGCATTTCTTTTTCCTCACCAAAAGGCCCGGGGTCCCCAACCCTACGCAGTGCATTAAATGCCGATATTTCCGGGGCGAGAGGCGGTGTGTGACCAGAAAATGTGACGTTATGTATAAGCTTTTGCCAGGCCCTTGGCAAATGCGGGATTTGGAGAGAGAAAAAGGAACTAACTTTCCCTTGTTCACAGAGGACCCTGTGATAATAACGGTGGGGGTGCATTCGAGTACCTGGCCGAATGAGGAAGATTGTTTAGGTTTTGAGTGGAACTCGCGTGCTGGTGGTGAGTGGGTAGGGGCGAAAATAAAAGGGCCAGGGTTCTGTTCGTTATATCATACGGTATGATACCAGTGGAAGGGGCCATTTGTGGGTTGGGCGGATAACTGGGACTATGGATATCGGCATCTTGACATGGGCCCATGAGGGGATATGTTTCCCCCATGGTTGGTGGGTGGGGGGGGATTAACTAGCTCATCTACCGATTTCCTAGATGGCACACTTGTTCCCGCCTTGCATTGCGGCAAAGCGCGTGTATCAATGTGTGATAGCTCGGATTGGAGGAATAAACGGTCTAGATTATTAATTGAAACTACGCCTATATGAATAATACGAAAGGTACGAGTATAACTTGGCTATAGTAAGGGGAAGAAACCTCCCGGTGCTACCTGGATCCCTTAATACCATCAACGGGGAATCCAGAAAACAAGGATCTTCAGAAACCATATAGGAAGGACAAGAGCAACGAAAGAGAACAACTACTAGTCCTAACTAGGACCTGGCTTGAAGAGGTAGAGACCTGGAAGAAGAATTTGAGAGGAGAAGGCGGTCGCATACTAAGGGGCGGTGGGGACATGGGGAACATAATCGAGTGATGGTAGATGAGTCTGCGAAGTGTTAATCCGGCAGCACTTCCGATGGCCCCAGACTGCGTACCTCCAGTGGGTTGGTCTGTGCTTTTCACCACCCGTAAATTCGTTGCGGCATATTTCAGGATTTCCTTCCTGCCACTTATATCCAGTTTCGCTGCTGCCGCCTTTAACGTTTCCAACAACTGAGGCGATAGTGCGAGCCACCGATACCACATTTAGCAGGCATTTTCTCTCATGCTCTCCGCTTACCTCTTCAATCGGACATGTCGCCTCGCCTCTGAGGTATGATACCCCGCGTTCAATCGGTTTCAGTACTACTGTATTGCAGTGTGTAGTGATCGATGGAATTGTTTCCAACCCACATTGCTCATTTGCATCGTGCTCTTAATTGTGACTGGGCGACAGACACAGCCTAGTCGAGTATATTGTGCTCTGGCAGCACACGTAACAAAGACTTCAAGTCACGGTTTCTTGGCATTACCAAATATCGGTAGACCGCTGGTCAAGTGACAATTCGAAGGGGTGCCCGTTTCCTTTGAATTTTGATAGCTTGTCGCTAGCGAGTTACTGCCTCATAAAATCTCGACCTGAAAGGCAAAATTTAAAATAAATAAATGTAAAACTGGCAGATTGATTCTTGTTTACATGGTTCGTTATTTATATTTAGGAAATTTTATATTTTTGTCTATCATACCCCGATGCTGTTAGCGACCGGTTGATTTGATGTCTTGGCATGCTAACTGTGCCTCTTGGCTTTTTTGACAGTGTCGGGAACGGTTAACCTGAGCGGACAGGGATGTTATAATCATATACCTGGTTGGTTAACCTTAAATAACTGTTCAATCACAACTTACTAGACCCTGTAAATAACTGGGGGGGGGGGGGGGAGTGCTGGCTGCTTCACCCAAACTCTAACCCCGATCGCTCACCCAAAACTTCATGTATTCAAAATCTCTTTCGATTTTCTGAACAATTGTTGCTATTGAGTCTTGGCAGTTTAAAATTGGGCTTTCTACTACTCGAGTAGTTAGAAGTGGCGGGAAAGGTTTCCCCACCATGTCTTAGGCTGAATCACTTGTTGCTGCGACGTCACATAACATTGTGAGAGAAACAAATTATTACTGCATGGTGCTGTAGGAACTTTATTGGCGAGGTGTGGACCATCTATGATGGCAATTCCCGGTGCTGGGCAGAACCGAAAAGTTGTGAGTGGCTTGTGCACGGTGGTAATTGTCCCGGGTGCCAAGACTACATCCGTGGTGATGGAAAGAGCCACGATGCAGGGGAGTATGGGGAGGCAGATGGAATGAAGTGTATAATCAAAGGGATACCGTATGACGTTAAAAATATAGGAGATGAGAACGGGAGCCGCAGTTGCACAGCACACATCTCACGAAGCGAGAAATAACACATCCCTCCGCCCCGTGCTCCCATCCGTGCATCCCATCCACGGATCCAAGGTTAAAAATAACAGTAAAAAGGAAAAGACAATCCGCCCCTATTCCCCTAACTAAAACAGACAATCCAGACAGCAACAACAGGCCAGCGCAGCGCAGATTCCGGCGATCAATCCACCCGTCCCGGCTCCCCCAGAGCTAACTCTTCCATCGCCCGGCGGCATCTGGTAGACCATCGGCTGCTGTTGCGGCGGGGGTGGTTGGTTGTAGGGATCCTGTGGTGGTGGATGATAGGGATCCTGTGGTGGTGGATGATAGGGTTGCGGTGGTGGGGGGGATTGGTAGGTTTGTTGGGGGTATTCGGGGGGTGGGGAGGCCTAGAAAGAGAGATGTTAGCTGTGCGCGTGGAGGAGGGCGTTCGAAAGGGGGGGAATACAGTTTTGTCGAAGCCTTGGGTCATGGTTGGGAATTCCGATTAATGATGGACTAAGGGTGGGTGTTTTGTGGATGGGACGCGATGGAGGGAACGGTGTGGGAGGGACAGAGGGGGAAGATATACTTTTTCGAACACTGTGTCTAGTGTAGGGCCCAGCCCCGGGGGGAGACGTAATCCTGGGCGCGCCGCCAATGCTTTTGTCTACGATAGTACCTTCTGGCCGCCAATTGGGATGAAGTGAACTGATTCAGCCCTTATGAGACAAATCTGTACTCGAGTACATCCGGTACTCGTACAAGTAGAGCCTTGTTTGTTCTTTCTCTTGATGGACTTTTATTCTATGCTGGTCCCAAGAAAAAAAGTATCCGAAAACAAGGGTTGAGGATTTGGAATTATCCCGGCCATGAAGCAGCCGGACAGAAGGGGCGGGTAGACGCCACGCTGAGGAAAGGCGAAATATCCCTGAAATATATTCCTGTTTTCCTTTACTCGAGTAAATTTCCGGGCACTTCTGGGAGGAGTATTTGGTGAACCCCTGTTTTCGGATACTTTCTTGCTACCGTAGCACAAGTGGGTCTCCAGCAGCGGTTCTCCTTCTCCATCAGAGGATGGTTTCTCGGGATGGGCATTTTCAAGGTGTTGGTCTGACAATCGCTTACTTGGCGCCGGGAAACATGTGTGCTACTGGGGGTGGTACCTACTCGTACCTGGGAGTTATCTTTCCGGAGGTGTACCGTAGATGAGGAGTTGCACTGTGCATACCAGATCCGAGCAGGTTCAGCGGTATTCTACAGCGCTCGTGTTCACAAATGTCAGCGCTACCAGTGCCAGTGTTGTCGAGATGATTATGAGTTATTGGCGAGAATAATTCTGTGTGGAAGAATCGGATGCGGTACGGTAGGCGCTCTACGATAGCAATGTGAGATAAGGTGATGTCAAGGAGGTAAAAGGACTCCCGAGAGAATACTTCGAGGAACCACACTGGTAGGTTAATCCTTCGCCTACGAAATGATGGGAGAAGGAGGAGGGAAGAAAGGCCACTTTCCACCAGTCCCATCATCGGCAGAAAACTCCCAATCCTTCGAGGTATTTCCCTCGAAGAGCCCCAGCCTCTATTTTTTTCTCAATACTAGTATTATACGTACGACTTACCTCCAGCATGAGCCTTCTAGCGATGGCACAGTGCAACCATACCGGTAGTCAACCACCGGATATTCCCATGGCCTCGCTTAATTGTTCTCCATTTCTCTAGCTATAAATAACCTCCTATTTCGCATCTGCTTTTGTGGTGACGCATGATGAATTTTTCTATTCGTTTGGAAGTTTTTGCAAGAGGGTCCAAATCGGGATCACAAGGTGGCCTTAGGTTGATAAGTTATGATCGACGATTCGATAGCAGCGGTTGTTGATCTGTTTCGGGGCAGTAGTTTGGGTTCCTCTTGTTACTCATACTGTATCATGTTTGGGTTTCGAGGCAACACTTTAGGGTGCATCCCGCGACTTCCCTATACTTGTATTTAAGGATAAACCTATGGACTTATCGTATCATATCGTACTTGCATTACTCGTAGGGTGTGGAGAGGTCTCCCGGACTGTGGCCGGTTGGTCGGAATTACGTGTGTGTAACGCGAATTGTGCGGCTGAACGGTCCTAGACGCTAATTTTTGGCGATGGAAAAAAAGTCTCTCGAACACTTGGCGTAGTGGCTGGAGTAAACACGGTCCTCTGGGTGGCCGGAAAACTCAGGACTTACCCACAACCCTCGGTGCATTACGGTAATTTTCTATGATATCATACTCGAGTGGAGTGTTGCAACGGAAGCAAGTTGGGGGTTAGGGTTACGATCTCACTTAAGTATGGCTTAGAAGGAATAGGTGTTTGGAGAAAGGATTTGGCCTAGGATAGAGAGTTAAACTGCAGGGGCTCCGTCTCCGAAGTTGCAGGGTGCTATAGGAACTCGGGGAATCGAACCTCGCGCTAGGGCGCCTGAGTTGATAGGGTCCGGCACCTTTTTTGTCTTAAGCTGGGGCTGGGGTGGTCAGTTTTCGCAGTGCTTTTGCCCCGCTGCCTGAGATAGGGAATTTTGGACGTCGTGCGGTTCAATTATTCAGATTCTTATATAATGGTATGATACTTCGACTTGACGTGGATACAAGGGATGGAGGATGGGGTGGCCTCGCAGAATTTGAGGAGAGGAATACTACACTTGGGGGGTACCGGAGGGGAACACGCAGGCGGATTTGCAGTCGGTTGAAGACTCGTGAGTATTACATGTCGCTAATGGTGTTGAATTTAGTAGTTTGTAGGGTTGGGAAGGGGTATCAAAAGGGGGAGGAAAGGCACGGGGAAGCACAACATTATCAGCGGCAACCAACCTGCATCCTCTTCTTCACATCTATCTTATGGATAAGTCAAGTATCGGTACGATCTATAGAGTGGCTACTAGCACTGAGATGCTGCCACCGCTCGCCCAAGTCCTGAACTCTGACTCTACTGGCATCCTCGCCGGCGACATTCCCCCACACCCACACCAATGATAATCCGGGACTGCGCTGAGATAACCCAGCGGCAGTCCCACCCCCGTGCTAGGTCTATTCTGGGGTGTCAATATGGCTGGAGGGGAACGCGGCCGAGATTGGGAGATTCCAAAGCGCTAACGATCTGGAATGCACTAATGAAAAGCTAAAAGCAGATCTTGCGCAGTAGAGGGAAAGAAGCGAGGGCCTGAGGACAAGCTATGGGGACGGATTCAGGGGCGAGGAGGGGCAAGGGGCAGACGATTGTGATCAAGAAAAGCGGTTAGAATGTGGATCTGATGTTTCTCTGATTTGCAGTTTCATTGTTCTCTGCGCACTACGGGTGTCCGTACTGCGCTATGTTGCTTAACATTGTAGTATAATACATGTCTAGGATGCATACGTCTGGGCAATGGATGTACTCCTGCACCCCAATAATATCCTCATGTTTGCTTTCTGAAATGGCGCCTTTCTTCCTCTCCCTCCTTGCATTATTTCCTTCTCCCTCCTCGCCTCCTTCTCCCCAACTCTTTTCTTCCTTAATTAAGAACACCAAATACGACTCCTCTCTTGTTTGCTCACACAAAGCCATTCGCTGCAGGAGGAGGTTCACGAACTGAAGCGTGCAGAGCAATACCTCCTCAGCGAACCCGAACCCTTAATGGAAGAAACGGTGGCTCATGTTGTAGGCACAGATGTCCTTGAATCAATCCACGGAAGAGCTCGATGCCCCAACTCCATCACCGGCGCTACAGCCCTCATCAGGGCATGCGTATCACACCCACTTGGGGGGTGCCAGGCAGTATTTTCAGTGGTCCCAGCGAGTGCTCATGAGCCGTGATCCCGAGGGCTCCGGAAGCCCTATAGGCGCCTGCCGGTCCGTGGCCAAGCGCGCCTCCCGGGGATGTCTTATACTATATCTTAAGCTGCTGGGAAAGAGCGTCCATCCCTTTGTAAGGGCCGCCTTCTAGGATAATAATCGGAGGTCCCTGCAGTCGCTACAGGTGGGTAACTTCCTGAGGGTAATTTGCCTGCAGGGCATGCCCGTCATCTACAGTTCCTGCTAGCTACCTGGTCTCCACCCCGTCACATAGCGCGACCCTGCAAATTCTCTTAGCCTGAGCTGCCTACGATTCCTGCCCGTTAGTCCTGGGCTCCCTGTTAGGTACTGCATCTATCCAGTCCAGACCGGAGGGCGGAGGACAAGACCGGAACCCTGGGCTCACTGCTTCTGAGTTCTTTTTCCGCCTTTCTATTTTTTTTCTTTTCGGTGGTCCGGAAACACGGGGTCTTTCTTCTGTTTCCCTTGCCCACAGCGTTTCTCACCTTTGTTAACGCTTGGTTCTAGTCCAACCCCGCCTCTCCGCTGCCTACAACTGTCTAACATCCCCCTCCAGTCAATGTCGCAAGTCCCCGCTCCCTTCCACTCGGCTTCGATTCCTCTTACCCTCATCCAATGGACATCTCTCCATCACCTCCTCCACACCCAAATATCTCTCCACCCACACGTTCGCAAAGGCCCTGACCCAAGTAGCTACAATAGCACCTGCATCGCCGATCCCTGGAATGTCTGGCTGGAGACATTTATTGGCAGCGACGAAGTCCGTCAGTTGCTCCTCAACACTCCAGTGGCTACGATTTGGGCAAGTTCGGATGGGAGAGCTAGGTATTTATTGGAGAACAGAAATGCGGAATCGAGTGCTGACAGCTGATGCGATAGGATCCTTGAGGCCGTGAAACCAGTAGCAACAGTCATGGCATGGATTGAAAGAATTAGGATGAAAGAATGGGGAGGATATACCGGTGCGTATGGTCGTGGATGGTGGCGTCAAAATTTTAATTGTGTGATGGGTAGATGGGCAGTCCGGGGAGCATATGGGTGGATCTGGACAAGAGCCGAATTCGGGGACAGGGGGCAGCAGTAGTGCTACTACGGGTGCTACTCTTGGCCCGGTGTTTGTTGTTGCTCTTACTTAACTCACGTTCTGGTCTGGGAATAGTGCCTATAGGGGTTGTGGATAAGCATGCCGGTTTAGTACTTACTGTGTTGGTGTTTTTTCCCCCTTTAGTCGCCGCGATTCTGCAGCTTGAGTTAGTACAATACTTTCAGTTTTAACTGCTTTGGAATCCGAAGATCCCGGGATGAAAACCCCAGCAGTATAGCGACGCTAAGAAATACTGCGAGTGATAGGCCATGCGGATTTGTCTATTATAGACATGTCTAATGCAATTAGAAACTACTTGTGACACTCCTGTTCTTTACCATTTTTGTCTCCGGGATTGATTCTGCGGCTTAACTGGAGCCCAAGGGCTCAAGGTGAGAGCCTGTGTCGGATATTTCTTTTTCTATTGATCCTTAGCTCCTCCGGTTGTTTTTAACTTTATGATTGTGGACTTGAAATTTTGTCCTCTTTGATGGCTAATCTGAGTTAATTACTGCACGTCTTACTATGAGGTTCTTACGGTTAGAAGAATAAGCTTTCTAGATTCTCAAGCGCAGCTCACTTATACCCTTCACACAATTGTCCTCTTGCCACATTTCATTCCTGCAATCAGTGATCCCAAAGGGGTAGTCCGTCCGTCTTGAGCCCGGATGAGGACGGACGACATTTTGTCGTCCCGTACTGTCCCCCGGGCAAATTGCCCGACGGTTTAAAGTGGAGGGCGTTGTGTCCGTAGTCCCCCACCATGATATTACCCCTGGAATGTCTCGGGTCGGCTTCCCCCAATTCACGGGGCCAGAATATGGGGCAACTCGGCGCACTACTGCAAGTACTTGGGCTGCTGATACGACCGGGGGACTCCTCCATGCTCTGAATTGGGCGGAGTTCGGGAGTGTTAAGTATACCGGGAATCATGATTTATCAAAATCCCGGATGGTTTCTTGTAATGCAGAATCCCCAAGTAGAATTGACATACCGAATAGCTGTTGTAGATAGTGTGGAGTCAGGATAGGAAAAATAGTTGAAGTCAAACTTAGTCGTAAATTGCTGTATCAAGAGGATCGTGCAGTTTGTATCCGGTACTGCCATTTATTTTGAACAATTGTCGACTTTTCATCCTTTTATTATTTGTCCGGTATCTCATTAACTTATTCCCCCTCTTTATAATCCAATCTGAGCTATGGATACCATATGGCTGATTGGACTTGGCAGTCATATAAAGCACTAGTCTGATTGGTATTAGAATCTTGCTGTGATTATCCTCTACTGGAATAGGCTAGCACCTACTGTTTCCTGTCTCTCATTTCCTTCACCGATGTTCGGAACTTCCTCGAGGCTACCAACAATCTGTCTTAGGAGGGAACTCGGGATGGTGGTTGGGGATTGCTCCTTCGGCGCGGCGAAGTCAATGTAGAAGCACGCAACTGATGCATTTCGTCCCACTGCCCAATGGCAATAGCGTATCTATTACCAAGGAGCTAGCTAGCATCGCACCTTCTGAGCGACATATCTATTAAGTGGAGAATGTGCTTTCTTACCTAGTGTAGGTCTTGCCGACCCCCGGGTTTCCATAGCAAAACAAGGTTGAATTATTGGATCCCTCACCATGGTTACCATCGAACCAGTTTCGATATTCCTCTGTTTGTAAGAGCCAGTCTCCCACATCTTCGACTCGGTGGGCTCTAATATCCTGGTGCCGTACCCAGGGCTCCAGTGGAGATAGCCATGACAGAATTTCGGCCCTCTCGTCGCCGTTACCGAAATTATTCACGGTGTTGAAAGAGTTGTTATTATTGGGGGGGGTTTTAACGGTATTGAAAGAGTTGTTATTGGTATTGAAAGAGTTGCTAGTTTCCCCGACACAAGATTGTGACATTTCCTCTTGTTTTTGGCGTTTGGAAGCTTGTAGATTGGAAGCAAAGATACGGAGGATGGGGCCCTGAGCACGGTAGGGTTAATGGATTGGGTTCCGGAGGCTGAGGCAAAGCGGGGCCATCGTTCTTCCTTGCCGCTTTGTTTTGTCGGACATCCTGTCCAATCAGCTCATCGGGAGAGCCCTATCTACAAGACCAGCTTCCGAGACACACTACAGTAGTCGCGACAGATGATCGCCTGTCGTTCAGCCGATCTAGGCCACACCCAAGCATAAGTTTTTTAATAAGATCTATCTTTCGCTGAAAGCAAGCCCCCACCACTAAAATACAACCTATCGGATCTAAGGCAATATTATTCCCCTCTTATCCGTTGGACGGATGAGACCTGTAGATTCACGGCCCCCCGAATCCAGTATCTGCGCATATTGCCAACACAGCGATTAATCAGCAGAGCACAATCTCAACTTGGTGTAATTGGAAGATACAGTTCATAGTGGGGGTTACACTGAACGATTATTCTAAGGTATCATCCCCTCTTTTAACAGCAGGTCGGGAGTCGGCACATCTCATCCGTCTACGAGATGGTCAGTGAGAACCCTCAAATGGCCAATTTTCAAAATAAAAAAATTGAATGAAAAAAAAGGAACATTCATATTGTATGAGCTTCTAGCAGCCGCTAGGGTTACGATAAGCAAGGGCATTTGGCCCAGTTCCCGGGCTCCTCCATGGTCCCGGAGCCCATGAAGACTATCATACAAATGATGAAATAAGGTAGGGATCCCTACCAGCACCTGAGTACGGTATATCCTCTGCTCCTTGGGCATACTCGCACTGGTACCGGGTATTTTCATAGAGTCCTGGCACTCCCGCAGACCAACCAACGACGGGTGGCCCGAGAAGCCTTGGGACTGTAGTTTGTTTATTGTTTGGGCTATGAGGTGTCTCGACCTGAACCACCGACCCGCTCAGCATAGCATATGGATAGCACCGGCTATTGAGTTGGCTGATTAGCATCCTAGAGAAGCCACTACGCATGAACCATACAAGAACTAGAACTAGCCTCTCGTTATAAATATCATATATCATATAATTATGCTCCCAAACCCGACATTAGTCTACAACCTCTGTGGCACAACAGGAGCTGCCCCAGTACTCGTGTCGCCAACAGAGCTTGCTAGCAGTATCAGGGTTTAAATAGCCGGCATCGGTCCTGATTTGTACCTGGCGAGAATTAATGGATAGTTGATTCCGGTTAACCTGTGAAATACTCGTGCTTCTCAGCCAAGATTTGCCTTCCCCATTGGGCGTAGTCAGGTTTGCAGGGATGCTTTTATCAAAGAGGTATGGTGTGTGTGACTAGTGCGAGCCTACGGTTTTATTATAACAGATTCCATGAAAATTTACGCTAACTGCCACTCACGATATCACTCCAGCCTTTCACACTGGACTTGAACGAGCATATTATGATTGTTTACTAGTATGAACAGTTTTGAAGAACGGCAGAATCTGCTAAGCTAAGCATTAAATCTATTGTCCCCTCCCCAAGCCTGAACTTGTAACAGATTGAGGTGAAAATTCATACAAAAGCGGTCCACCAACTCTTGAGGCATCTGATCCCACTCATACTTGAGAGCATTTACCACCTCTTGTCTTCTCCGTTCACTTGTTCCTGTAAAATTATACTCCATCATAGGATCCTTAAGATCCAACATGGCTCAATCTGATTCAAGTCTGGTGAGTTTGCCGGCCATTTTGGGATTCTGTGTATGCCACGAGCTACTGCCTTATCCTTATCCATTCTTGCAGCTGTGGTGTGACTACCAGCATTATCCTCAATGAGCCAACAATGTCTTCTGGTCTGGGTTGGATCATTTCAATGAATGGATAAAGGTAATCATGGAGGATTTCCTCACGATAGAGAAACCAATCCAATCCACCACCACTACACTTTTTGCCCACGAAAATACCCCTGTTCGCCACCAGTCCAGTTTGGCTGTGGGTACCGTGGAGACTGTAACAGTCGGGACGGCTCCCCGGATCCTACTTTACGATGCTGTGATCAAGGGGCTGGCAAGACGTATATAAGGTATGATACAAGATGATTTTCCAGAAACCGTCAATGAAGCAACAAAATCAGTTCCTTGGTAATAGATACCCTGTGCGAGGAAACTCAGGGACAGAATATCGCCGTTTTGTTTTTCTATTGCGATTACCAGGCGCAGAAGGACCAGCCGGCGGTAAATATGATATGGGGCCTACTCAGGCAGGTTATTTCTGGAGGAGTGGGGATTCCCGGGGAAGCTTAAAGGGCTTTCAATGGGTTGGGGCAGGGAGGTCTCAAATTCCTTCGGTTGTCGGATGCGCCGAAATTGTTCGTCAAAGTAAGAAGTACCATTGAGCGCGTATACATCTGTGTCGACACAGTAGATGAGTTGCTGCCACAGGATCACTCAGAGCTTCCCGTGCGCTACGACAGATTATTAAAGATGGGCCAAATACCCGGCTATTCCTTACAGGGAGGCGGTAATTTGCAAAGCATATTCAGAATGTGTTCAAGGGCAGCATATTACCGCACCCGGCGGGGCATGGAGTTTCGCTTATGAGGTTTACAGGGTTTGTGTGCACGGGTAGGGCTAGGGCAGAGCCACAGTCCAGGGGGACCACAAATCAACCATGGTACCGGTACGCGCATGGAGACCTACGCAAGGGCAACGTGCTCCAAGGGTAAAAGCGATTGGGATAGCTTCTCTTGCCTTCTTCCAACCTTGCCCCCATCCACCTACTATTCCGAATTCCTGAAGAAAAGAAAACGACTTCAAACCTCTCTCTTGCCATTCTTATTTCTACATTTATTAAGCAAAATGAAAAAAACCTACCTTGCAATCGGTATTAGCTCTCTTCATATTCAATAACTGTGGGGTTAGTTGAAGCTAATGAGAATAGGCTTTCGTCTTGTTGACCTTCCACTCCTCAAGCAAATCTCTCGTCCAAATCTCATCTCTGCCAAACCCTTTGTGTTACCCCTCCCCATACCAAGTATCTCGGTGAATAAGAGATATCACATGGTGGAGGCCTTAGTAGCGTGCCAGGTGCCGGGATACCCAGATCCTCTAGTCGAAAAAACCTTCGCCGTCCATCAACTCCACGCTGCCTGCAGGGACGTTACCAAGAAGTCTTTTGATGAAGGCTATGCCTACATTAATACGCATGGTGGTTTGATTTTAGAAAAGCTAGGAGCCTTGGAAGAAGAACAAAAATGTCATTCGAAGTGGATGTTAACAATGGAACCATTGAGTGAAACTGCTATAGCCATCCGGCTCCGCTTTTGGCACCACTTTGTCAAATCCATTGGTAATAATGTTAACAGCCCCGACACTATCAGCACTACATCCTCCGATCAAAATGACGTACCTACCTGAAACAGAGCCGCCCATGAGGGAAATTTCCTTACCGATTCAACTTTATTCAGTGAAGGCTATCTGACCCATACTTTGACTTTTCACATCCTCTATAGTGTGCCGCTCCTTGATTGTGAACAATATTTTAGTAAGTTCACTGATCCCTTTGTGAAAATAATATTGACAAATAGTATAGAGTCAAAACAAATGGTGGAAATGTTTGACAAGCGGGCCTCGATGCTTGCAAACCCATCCCGAACAAGGGAGTGGGCCACGCCAGAACAAGCTGACTTCGACACCGTGTTGGCCTTTTTTCGTACTGCGGACGAGGAGAATCGACGTAAATTAGAAGTTGGGGAGGTTCATCAGCAAAAACGGACCCTGCGTCTGATCCGTCGGCTTGCGAAGAGACACATCTCCTGCGTCTGATCCGTCGGCTTGCGAAGCGACGCATCTCCTGCGTCCCATGCGTCCTGTGCATCCTGACTTGCGTTGCAACGCCCCGCCACATCCCACGCTTCCAGATGCTACCTGGCAACGTTCCGTGCGTCCTGACGCAACCTGGCGCTCTCCCTACGTCTGGACTACCCTAGACTCTTTCTCTCATCTCTTCTTTCTCCTGATGCGGCGATAGCTCCTCATCACCTCTTCTCCGCGTCCTGACCCACCTCTCATCCCCACTCGTGTAATCACAACTAATTTGCTGCTTGCTCCGACGTCGCCTGGTGTCTGGGGCGGCAGCATATTTTTTGGTCCCTCCCGGGTCTCATGTCTCACGCCTCACTGGTCTGGAGAACTAATGATCTAGGTTTCAAGAAAGTCGCTTATATATATTCTACTATATACAGTATCAATATGTAGGGTTCTCACGGATAGCGGAATCCTGATTCTCACGCATCGCCGAATCCTGATTCTCACGCATCACCGAATCCTGATTCGCTCATCTGGATTCCTTAATAAACCTCATTAAATGTTCTCAAATCAATCCGGCTATTTACAAGCCATCGCCGGTCCTCCTCTTGGATCACGTGTGCCAGACCGAGAATTGTTCCTATATCAACTATTGTGAACCCTCGCGTGTCTTCCCTCATCTGCACTGTAACCAAGCCATGCAGATCCGATAGACACCCTGAGTTCACTGGGGTCAGCAACTGAACACCGGCGACTCGACGCACAGTATCCTCCGATCTGGGGTCCCTGATCTTCAAGAGGGCTACTAGCTTTGCTGGGAGACGACCCCTCAGCGCACCATACATTTCTTCTGTGCCCGCTTGTACCCAAACCCAATCATTGCGACTGCCCTGGTTTCTAAAGTGTAGGGTACCCGTGGATCGTGCACGGTGGATCTCGTAAATATCGGCTTCTTGGAATGTAAGAACTGGGACTTCGCGTTGTGTCAGTAGTTCAATGGGAAGTGATGGAAGCGTCACATGGTCTTCTGGGAGACCGTGGTCTATCGGCAGGTTATGTCTGCTATATCGTATCAATTCACGATATATAATCTTGAGTGAGACTCCCGAGATCCGGCTAAAATCAATGATATTGGACACATCGACCCGGCGTCCCTTCAAGATCCTCCTACAAATGACTGGCAGCGATACCGTATTGGTTGTCCTATCTAAATGCTTCAGGACGTCGGGGGAGAGATCTGCGCCGCGATTTTTCAGTGATTGCAAGTTCGATAGTCTCATCTGGATTGCATGTTGACGACCGTAGCTATGCACGATCTGGTGGGCGGCATTATTTTTATTTGACTGGCGCCATCCTTCCTTGAGTTGCGTCTTGTGAGCCAGCTCTCCGATCTCCGTAGAATACATCGGAATATTGCCAAACTGGCATATATGGTCACAAAAGTGGCTTAGTAGATGCATCTTAATAAAGTTGAAATGTGATTGGCCGTGAATCATGTCCATACGCAGTTCATCCTCTGCGTCTCGATCGTCATCGCGCATCCGGCGCCGTTGGGATGTGGCCACTGGCTCACGCATTAGTGCTCTCTCACGTCGAATCTTCTTTCGTTGCTTGTCGACCTGGGCTTGTGTGCGTTTTGTCACTCGGAACTCCAAGAAGATGTCCTTCATCCTATGGAACTGGTCCAGATACTCTTCCATATAGGGAAAGGTGTCAGGTGTGTGGCTTCGGTATTGTGCCATCATATTGAAGTCAACAAGCGCCCTGACACATCTGCGAGCACGTTTGAAAGGTATTGCTTGCGCACCTCCTGACTGGCGAAGAGCCACGGCGAGAACTCCCAGAATACAACGCCCCAGATTCCTCATCTGTTTCCCTTGCCACTGCGTAACCTCGCGGTAGGCTTTTTTGGGGACTAAGAATCCTGGGTATGGCGGTAACGTATTTCACTCAGTAATGGGTCACCCCCAAGTAATGGGTCAGTCTTTCTCAACCATGTGATTTGATATATTAGTAATTCTAGGAGGCAAAAATTGTCTGATCTTATTTAAAGTAAATTTCCAAATTGTCTTGACACTCCTGTATAATCAAGTCAGTTTTTGAAACCCCTATTTCATTGCCCCATCTGTAAATCGTACAAGTGAGATATCATGATTATTGATAAAAGTATTGTAAAGCAAAGGAACCACTGATGGAAAAAATCAAAGATTTCTCAAGATCATTGTATAGGTGCTGTGCTATGAGACCTGTAAATAATAAAAAGTTAAGGCAAAGATTGAGGCCGAGCAAGAGTTTCAAAGATTAGTGGTCTTTTAACCTTCAGACTCAGCTAATTTTAACATATAACCCACACTCTTGCCATACCAAATTTCCCAAAAAGCACTTCAAAACCTATGCCAAACTAGAATTCTGACCTAAAGGATCACCTTCAGGCAGCAATTATGATTAAGAATTAAAACTCTCATGTTTCCATCTACTGTTTAGTTAAAAGCTTTGATGATTTCAATCCAACTTCTTAGAAACAACTCAATGGCTGTACAACTTGAAGAAAGATTGCTGATGAAAGCTAGTAGTTGTTTACCCACCTGGAGGAGAAGGTGATAGTTTCTAGCATTGAAGATTATAATCATAAGAGTATTGTACAATGGTTGTTGATAAATTGAATAAGTATGAATGAGATTATCTTAAGAAGCAGGCGAAGGAAAAAGCAGCAAGGATTTAGAAAGTGAAGGGTAATAGCAAGCAGAGGCTGAAGAATAGGATGAAAACTAGAGGGTAGAAAGCAGGTACTTCTAAGATTTCTCAAATTTTGAAAGGGGAATTGAGTGCTAAAAAGAAAGAAGATATTGTATTTATACTACGTCAATATGTTTCGTATTTTGAAACCCTTTGCTCAGGATCAATAGTTACCCAAATCAAATTCTCCAACTTCCAGCTTCAGTAGTAGCAGTCCCTACAGATCTTCAAGGCATTGAATCAATTATTCTATGAAGGGGAAAGTGGCAATCCAAGACTTGACAGATACTTAAAAAAGTTTCATGAAATATCACTCTGCTGGATTCCAGAGGCATTTCTTTTCTAAAACATTTCATCTTTTATACTAATTATTGCCTGCTCTCATTCTATAGTCCTGATAAATTGTATAAGTTTAAATGAAAAGGTAGTGGTGGAAGTTCACTTTTCAGCTGTGTAAGAAAAATTGAATATGTGACCCATTACTGGGTGAAATACGTTAATGCCTTCAAAACCTCATCAAACACCTGCAGTCGCCCGTGTTTCTTCAGAAAGGCTTCGATCCAGTCCATCATATGCTTAAATAGCCCGAGATAAATAGTATAGAGTATGTCTGGTTTGTACAGATCAGACGCTGAAACCCGGTCGAGTCCGTGGAATATATTTTGGCCGATACCAAGATTCATAACATGGTCGTCGTCGGTCTCCGAGCCTGAGGTTTGATTTTCAGGTTTG